>FZPS01000217.1_pt14 | contig 155282 bp, 161 predicted proteins | sample 1817821 | NCBI WGS metagenome assembly FZPS01 (sample SAMEA104158645, study PRJEB21678) | metagenome | place: Germany | collected 2015-04-21 | reverse complement strand
CTGTTGGTGGCAGCCAGAATACGAACATCTATTTTCCGCGGTTTGGTACCACCTATACGAAATGCCTGCTTTTCCTGAATTACCTGTAATAATTTGGCCTGCTGCGAAAGGGGCAGCTCACCTATTTCATCCAGCAACAGTGTACCGCCCTGGGCAACTTCGAACAACCCGGGTTTCCCTTTTGGGCTTGCCCCCGTAAAAGCACCGGTTTCATACCCGAACAATTCGGATTCTATCAGGGATTCGGGAAGAGCACTGCAGTTTATCTTTACAAAGGGTCCATTGGATCTCGAACTGTTTTTATGAATAAACCTGGCAATTACCTCCTTGCCCACCCCGGATTCCCCCAGAATAAGCACATTTGAATCCGCAACCGCAACCCGGGCTGCCATCTCCAATACCTTATTAAACTCCCGGCTCAGTGCGATTATTGGGTTATCCTTGTCGAGTTTTTCGATGGTAGACGGATGGTAAACGTTATCCAGTTCTTCCCTTATCTTCTGCATCAGATCAAAATCACGAAGATTGGCAATTATCCTAACAACGTTTCCATCTTCATCCATTACAGGATTGCCGGTGGCGAGTATTTTTTTGCCGGAGCGCAGGCTTTGAACAAAAGTTATGGCTTTTTTTGCCCTTATCACCGCCATAGTAACCGATGGAAACAATATGTTCTCCTTTTCCAGAAAGGACATATTCATCCCAACAAGTTTTTCTTCATCAATACCGACAAACTGTTCAAATGTGCGATTAACTCTTTGAATATTACCCTGGCTGTCGGTCATGCATATTCCGTCATAGGAAGCATCAATCAGAATATCCAGCTCTTTTTTAAGTTCCCGGATCATTTTTAACTCTTTATCCAGAGATTCAACCAGTTGGCTTTTCTGGGATAATAGATAAGGAAGACACATTTCCACTTCGGCTATTCCCTGGTATACAGCAATTGCCTTTTCTCTGCAGGTCGGATATCCGCAGGCCCCACAGTTCATCTGATCTTCGGGACTTTCCTTGCCGGTCCGACGGAGTATGCCAAGTATATCCTCTTCCTCCGGCTGGGGAAGGGTAACCTTAAGCTCTTCAAACTCACGACCTAAGTCAATATTCACGTCAAGCAGCCACGCCTTTCCTTCAGCCTGTTCTTTAAGCGGAATCGATCGTATATACTGAAGGAGAGACGATTTTCTTTCTATAATGTTTCCCCTTCCCTTCATTCCATGCCCATCAATACATCCGTTGCAGAACAGTCCATCTATCAAGCGTACTGAATTCTTCTCATGTTCCAGTATTTCCAGAATATCCAACCAGTTCTTCATGCCGTCAATTACCACATAATCTTCCTTAAGGATATCCTGGGTACGGTTCAAATTCCTTAAGAGCCCGCCGGAAATCGGAAAGGAATATGCCAGTGAAGCCCGGGGTCCATCAAAAGGCTCTTCTTTCAGGTGGTCCCAGTCAACTCCTTTCAGTTCAAAGAGTTCTTCAAGCTCGGTATATGTAAGGGCTTCCTGGACATCCCCGCTGACAAAGGATTGATGGATCTCTCCTTTCTTTGCTATACACGGTCCAATAAATACTACATTATAATCTTCATCCGGATAGCAATACCTTATCAATCTGGCTGTTGCAATTGCCGGTGAAACAACCGGCATGAGGTAGGGTACAAACTGGGAGTAATGCCTTTCAATAAGATTGACAACCGCCGGGCAGGATGTGCTGATGTAGGGATGTTCACCAAGTTCAAAGGATCTACATGCCTCTACCACAAGCTCGGCTCCTACAGCTACCTCCCATACCTGTACAAAACCCAGTCTCCGAAGAGCGCACGGTAATTCTTTTACTCTGCCATTAAACGCCGCAGGGAAAGACGGCGCAACTATTGCAATTGCATTTCCTTTCTCCAGCAACTTCAGGGTATTGTCTATCCCATCCAAAACTTCCTTTGCATTCTGGGAACATATCTGAACACAGTTCCCACAGTGAATACATCTTTCCTGTATTATCCGGGCCTTTCCGTCCCGGATGGCCACGGCCTTTACAGGACAATTGCGTACGCATGCATAACACTGCACACATTTCTCAGGAATTGTCCTGATAATTCCCTTAACCATTATTTCGCCTACTCTCTTTTTCATGGAACAATATGAAAACAGCAAATTAATAATTCAATTCCAATTGCATACAACCGGATAAATATCCCGTATAATACACCACAGCGTTTTGCCCGGACAGAGTTCGGTATTTATTTTATATTTAAAGAAACATCATTTACTAATAAAAAAACCAAAAGACTTGCATGAACTCATTATAAATATGACTTTTGTTAAGGTTTGATCTGATATTGTTATTTGTTAAAATTATATCATATAATAATTCTTTACACAAGTTTTTTTGCACGAGCTTCCATAATTTCCATTTTTTTTATTGAGGTAGAACATTTTTTGCACTTTACAATGCCAAAATAATACTTGTTTTTTTCTCCTCTTTTGTGTACAATGGTAAACAATAAAAATTATATAAGAGGAGAGATGAGAATTATGAGAGAGAAGAGAAGAGTTCCCTACAGAGTATACTTATCTGAACAGGAGCTTCCGACCAGTTGGTACAACATTCAGGCTGATCTGCCCACACCTTTAAAGCCGGCATTGAATCCGGCAACCAAGAAACCCGTTACACCTGACGATCTTTCATCCATATTTCCTAAAGATTTGATCCTTCAGGAAGTCACTACAGAACGATTTATTGATATCCCTGAAGAAGTTCAGGAATTGTACAAATCCTTCAGGCCGTCCCCCCTATGCAGGGCGTACCGCCTGGAGCAGGAACTGGATACCCCCGCAAGGATCTATTATAAGTATGAAGGTGTGACACCCTCGGGCAGCCATAAATTAAACACTGCCATCCCCCAGGTATACTATAACAAGATATCGGGAGTAAGAAGACTGGCAACCGAGACCGGAGCCGGACAGTGGGGTTCAGCATTAAGTATTGCAGCAAGCATGTTTGATCTGGAATGTACTGTGTACATGGTTAAGGTCAGCTATCAGCAAAAGCCTTACCGGAAGATGCTGATGGAAACTTACGGCGCTACCGTTATACCCAGCCCCAGCCAAAACACCGAGGCCGGCAGAAGGACACTGGCTGAAAACCCCGATTCATTGGGAAGCCTGGGCATAGCTATAAGCGAAGCCGTTGAAGACGCAGCCACCCATGATGATACCAACTATGCTCTTGGAAGCGTTCTAAACCATGTAATACTTCACCAGACTATAATCGGCCAGGAAGCAAAACTTCAAATGGAAAAGATCGATGAGTATCCCGATATAATCATCGGGTGCTGCGGCGGCGGAAGTAATTTTGCCGGCATTAGTTTTCCCTTTCTGATGGATAAGATAAGAAACGGGGCAAAAGTTCAGGCTATTGCAGTAGAACCGGCAGCCTGTCCCACATTGACCAAAGGTGTTTTTGCATATGATTACGGCGATACGGCCAGAATGGCGCCAATCGTATCGATGTATACATTGGGGCATGGATTTGTCCCACCGGGTATTCACGCCGGCGGGCTTCGCTATCACGGCGATTCGGCACTGGTAAGCCAATTATATAATGATGGATTGATTGAAGCCCGGGCTGTTTTTCAAAAGGCTGTATTTGAAAGCGCCATTAAATTTGCCAGGGCCGAAGGAATACTTCCGGCGCCTGAATCGGCACATGCCATTAAAGCAGCTATTGATGAAGCTGTGAGGTGCAGGGAATCAGGCGAGGCAAAGGCTATTTTGTTTTGCTTAAGCGGGCATGGGCATTTTGATCTCACAGCCTATGAAGCTTACTTTAATAATCATCTTGAGGATATAGAGTATACCGATGAAATGCTCAAAGAAGGCTTAAAATGCCTCCCTGTAATAGAATAATTGCTGCAAACGCAACCCCTTGTCAGATCAAGGGGTTGCGTGTTTTAGAATGTAAAAAGTATTGATAAAGCGTCGTATTTTATACAAAAATGCAGTAAAATATAAGACAATAATGATTTAGCATTTAAAAATAGCCGTTGTCAACAATTAAATACACAAGGAGAAGAGAAGCTGATGGTTGAAAAAGATTTTATTATTGACAATGAAGCCGGCCTTCATGCCCGTCCCGCTGCTACATTTACAAAAGTCGCAAACAGTTACAAATCAGATGTTTATATAATAAAAGACGGAAAGATAGGAAACGGGAAAAGTTTACTATCCATCCTGGCGCTGGGGATTAACAGAGGATGTAAATTTAAAATTCAAATTGTAGGACCGGACGAAGTAGAAGCAATGTTCGGAATCACAAAAATTATTGACAACAACTTTTTGGAGGATGTCTATTAGGAATAAGCCTTTTTAATAGTTTCCAAACTGATAAAAACCCTTTTCTAATTGTTATCACCATTCTTCAAGTAAACAGTCTTTATTTCAATTTTCATACATCAATTATTTTTCATTCCATCATGTCCTTTTCGCTGTTTCATAATACTGCTGTCACGAAGTTGGAGCAAAAAATATTTCTATCAATAAAATGCCCGGATATATTTTTTGCGATAGGCTGCATACTATTACTGTTAATATCAATCAAAGGAGGCTGTATGCTATATGGGTGGAAATAAATACTCACAATATGGTGTTTATTGTCATCCGGGAATTGTTGAAAAACAGGGCTTTTTTACTAGTTTTTATTATCAATAGCATGCAGACAGCATTATTTTTTGTATTTATTACCATCCCATTGCATAGGCATTGCCTTCTTCTTTAGGAGATGCCGCTCCTTCGATAAGCCCGTTGTCAAAATTATTCCTGACACCGCAAACCTCACCGTTAGAATTAGACCCGTTCAGGTGTAGTTTATGTCCCTTCTCCTGGAGCTCATACAAAACAGCCAGATCTATTCCCTCTTCAACATATACGGTACCATCACCTATTTCATGAGGATAAAAGGAATTTGCAAAGTGTGTTGTATGGAAAGTGGGCGCTTCTACGGCTTCCTGCATACCCATGCCAAATTCCGCTATGTTCAAAAAGAACTGCAGTGTCCACTGATCCTGCATATCGCCGCCAGGAGTGCCAAATACCATCCATGGTTTACCATCCTTAAATGCCAGTGACGGCGTAAGGGTTGTCCTGGGCCTTTTCCCAGGTGCAAGGCAGTTGGGATGGTTTGGATTTAGGTTAAACATCTGGGCCCTGGTACCCAGAGGGAATCCTATATACGGAATAACCGGTGATGAAGGAATCCATCCTCCGCTGGGTGTGGCTGACATCATAAATCCTTCATCATCAATCACGTCAAGATGGGTTGTATCCCCTTTATATGATACATCGCTGCTATCCTCATAATAGCTGTGGGGAGTAAAGTTGTTTGCTTTAGCCGGATCAATTTTAGCCCTTTGCTGTTCATTATAATTTTCAGATAACAACAGAGCCAAAGGAACATCTGCATAATCAGGATCACCGTAATACCTGTCCCTGTCAGCAAAAGCCAGTTTGGAACATTCGACTACCGTATGAATATACTCTGCAGAATTATGACCCATACCTTTAAGATCAAAACCTTCCAGCAGCTTCAACTGCTGCAGAAATACCGGCCCCTGGGTCCAGGGCCCGCACTTATAAACCCTGTAATTCCTGTAATCTGTATACACCGGGGATTCGAGCCTGGTCTCATATGTATCAAAGTCTTCTTTTGTGAGCAGTGTAGTGTGGCTTTTCCCGGTTGCATCTTTAATCGGATTATTTCGACAAAATTCAAGTATTCGATCGGCTATTTCCCCCCTGTAGAAGCAGTCGACAGCACATCTGATGGCTGCTTCCCTGTTACCGTTGGAATTTTTCTCAGCATCTATCATTAGCTTAAACGTCCGTGCAATACCGGGCTGTCTCAGTATCTCTCCAATTTCCGGGACCCTTCCTCCGGGTGTGAAAACTTCGGCTGAAGTAGGCCATTCATTTACGAACTTATCTTTCAATGATGCAAGTGTACTATGAAGGGCTCCATACACGGGAAAACCGTGCTCTGCCAATCCAAGGGCAGGTTCCAGTACATCCTTAAGTGTAAGCCTTCCATATTTTAATAAGGCTGTTGCATAGGCGCCAACAGCACCCGGCACGGTTGCTCCCAGGAATCCGTCCCCGGGGATCATATTTACACCGTTATTCCTGAACCATTCTATTGAAGCCTTTCGAGGAGCTGTCCCTTGCCCGCTAATGGCAGTAACTTGTCCGTCTTTTGGGTTGAAAATCAGAATTGGGCATTCTCCTCCCAAACCGTTCTGGTGAGGTTTAAGCACTGCCAGGGCAAATCCGGCTGCCACTCCAGCATCGATTGCGTTGCCTCCCTTTGCAAACATCTTTAACCCGGCTGAGGTTGCCAGAAAATGCCCCGTTGCCAATACACCTCTTCTTCCATAAACTGCTGGTTTTAACGTTTTCACGCAACTCATCCTTCCTTGCTAATATTGTACTTCATTAAAAACCTGAATATGGCTCGTAATTTGTCCAATTCATTAAAAGTCTCTTCATCAATGCGCTCCTCATCTCTGAAATACTCCAGCTCATCACTGACATTACTGTAGACGAACCGGAGTTGTTTGTGGAACCCGTTTATCCTCACCTCCAATAATAACTCAGGATTAGGATACATTTCAATCCCCGGGATTACACTTTCCGGATAACCGGATGCCAGATCTCCGATGCGCTGTTTGTTTATGATGTGATTAAGGAGCTGTTTAACCTGCTTTTTGCTGAGATAACCGCTTTCCATTTCTTCATGAAATACATTTGCTCTTCTTCTGATAAATCCACTTCCATACAGTTCAAAAACCGGTTTGGAATCACCGATATCTTCTATATATATGATTTTATTGGTGTCCGAAGAGTCATAAGTGATGTTTGACAAGGGAATAACCGCCTTGCCAGAACACCCCATCAGCAGACACACCAGGATCACAGCGATCACTTTAGCCTTTGCCATCATATTCTTCACCCTATCACCTGACTAAGCTTTAATACTTAAGACGGTTAATAACTTCGCTAAGTTTCATATTACCCGGAATTTAGCATATTAATTATTATTACTTGCTAATCCAAAAATATGAATCCTATGTATCCGTATATCCATACCGTTTACACTCTTTATCCAATAAATTCCTTTGTTGCAACACTTTCCATTGTATGATATTATTTTGATATTATAAGAAAGGCTTCAAACAATTATAGTGGTTCAAAACGGAGGAGGTTTTTTCGTGGCAGTTCAGGATAAAATGGATAAGATAGTAGCTTTATGTAAAAACCGAGGTTTTATTTACCCCGGTTCTGAAATATACGGCGGTTTGGCTAACACCTGGGATTACGGCCCATTGGGTGTCGAGTTTAAAAATAACATAAAAAAGGCCTGGTGGAAAAAATTTATCCAGGAAAATCCATACAATGTTGGTATTGACGCTGCCCTTCTTATGAATCCCCGCACCTGGATAGCATCAGGCCATCTGGACAGGTTCAATGATCCTCTTATCGACTGCCGTGAATGTAAAGCCCGCTTCAGGGCGGATAACATGATTGAAGATTACATGTCAGCAAACAATTATCAAAACTCATCGGTAACAGGATGGGACAATGAGCAAATGCTTGAATTCATAAACAGCAATAAAATTCCATGCCCGGAATGCGGCAAACACAATTTTACATCTATTCGTCATTTCAACCTGATGTTCAAGACCTTTCAGGGAGTTACCGAGGATTCAAAAGCGGAATTGTACCTAAGGCCGGAAACAGCTCAGGGAATATTTGTAAACTTCAGAAATGTTCTCAGGACTTCACGAAAGAAAATCCCTTTTGGGATCGGACAAATAGGCAAAGCATTCCGCAACGAGATAACCCCGGGCAATTTTATTTTCCGAACCCGGGAATTTGAGCAAATGGAATTGGAATTCTTCTGCAAACCGGGAGAAGACATGGAATGGTTTAAATACTGGAAAGACTTCTGTAAGAACTGGTTGTTAAGCCTGGGGATGAACGAAAACAATATCCGTATGAGGGATCACTCCCCTGAAGAGCTGTCCCACTACAGCACTGCTACAACTGATATTGAATACATGTTTCCCTTTGGATGGGGCGAGGTATGGGGCATAGCCAACAGGACTGATTTTGACTTGAAACAGCATGCAGAACATTCAGGCGAGAATTTCAACTACCTTGATCCGGTGACCAACGAGCAATATATACCATACTGTGTAGAGCCCTCAGTTGGAACCGACCGAATATTGCTGGCCTTCCTTTGCGATGCTTACAACGAAGAGCAGTTGGACAACGGGGAAACCAGAGTGGTATTAAAGCTGCATCCCGCCCTGGCACCCTATAAGGTTGCAGTACTGCCTCTTATGAAGAAGCTTCGGGAACCGGCCGAACAGCTTTATACGCAGCTGCTGAAGAAATTTATGGTGGATTATGACGAAACCGGCAGCATTGGCAGGCGATACAGGCGCCAGGACGAGATCGGGACTCCATACTGTATAACAATCGATTTTGATACACTGGAAGACAATACGGTTACCGTACGGGACAGGGATACTATGGATCAGATACGCCTGAAGATAGATGATATTGAGGATTATCTGGAAGAAAAAACATACTTTTAATGGCAGCAAAAAATAGCCGGGATTCCGGCTATTTTTTGTTTATTGCTGCATTATGACATATATACACAAAGGCTAAGGGTTTATTCTTATTGATCGTCATATCAGCCAATTAAATACTTGTTAACTAATCCCCTGATTACGAGTCAGGGATTTTCTTTTACATATCAGTTAATATATGCCAAGATGCTTAACGGTATTGATAGTACCTTTATCCCCTTGAAAAAATATTATCCTTCCGGTATATGACATTACCTATTTTTCCGTCCACTCTTTCTCCTTTATGATCCCGCTTCTTTGCAACATAAGCCTCTATGTCCATAAATCCGTAGGGCTCATCATCCGCATTGCCTTCCATAATATCGGTGCAGCAGTCATAAACATCCTGTATTATTGATTTGGGTACTTCACTTCTCCAGTGGGACAGCAGGACTCGATCGTATTCCTCTCCCCTGTCTAAAAGCATCCTTACCGTTTTTTGATACTCCTGGATCGGCAGGCTTTCTCTCATGAATAGATATGAACAATTGTTGCATGCATCACCGGAAAACAATATCCGTTTCTCTCTCAGCAGAAAACACAGGGTGCCGGGAGTATGTCCGGGAGCTTCTATTACTTCAATGGTTAGCCCGCCAAGTTCAAACAAATCGCCGTGATTAATCGGGAGTAATTCAATTTCTCTTGTCGGTACAAAATCATTTTTGGATAAATTATGCTCATCTGCCATATATTTGAGGCTTCGGCTTCTCATCTTCATATCGCCGTATTCTTTAAAGACCGGAATATCCTTGGGGTTTATGTAAGCCGATTCGTAAAGGAAGGAGCCTCCTATGTGATCATGATGGCCGTGGGAAAGTATAACATCATAAGGTAACCTGGTCAATCCCTGTACATATTCTTTTATATTGCCAAATCCAAGGCCGGTATCGAGCAATATTGCCTTTTCAGTCCCCTCAAATAAATACATAAATTCGCCGGTTTTCACACTTTTTATACAGGTAATGCAATCCTCTATCTTCTGCGTTTCAAAGAATCTCATAATTCTCACCCTTTCACTACTTTGTTTAATTTATCTATTATCTCATTCAGCATATCATCGGTAATACTACCCATGCTGAAGTTAACAATAGCGCGAAGCGGCATATACCTCATGATAGCCGGCATCATTTCGGAAGCTGTCTCTTCGCCCGCCGTTTCTCTCAAAAAAGGATTATTCCCGCTCATCCTGGCAAATTCTTTTGCGATATCAGCTGTTTGATATCCTTTTTCATTTCCATCCCCCTATATTTGCTTTTTTGTTCTCAAAAGATTGATAACAACAGGAGTAGAAAGGAAAGTTTTATACGTATATTCTTAATAAATATAACACCATGCAGTTACGCTGGTAATTTCATATTATGTAATACAGCAGGAAACAAGATCAATATAAAATTAGAAATTCACAAGTAAACATGATAGGTTCAGTTCTCGAATGCAAAAATATATCTCTGGATAAATGTACCCAAGAAATAGTGTACAATACTTAACATTTGATGTCAACCTGCCCAAATTATGTGATTTCCATAGTATTATTCACACAATACTCATTGGCAATTTTACTATCGAGCATAGAAATTGTGAAGAATATTATTCCGCTTGCTGGTACTCAAGGCCAAGAACCTGTACCACTCGCTCCGGGTCCTGCCAAACCTGCTTAATCTCAAACATTTTTTCTCTCTGCAGCATGCATGGCTATTCCATATAATATTTTTTGTCAAACTTATTGCATTTTTATGCACTCTATTGTATAATTATTACCACAAATATAAAGGGGGTACAGCTCATGAATACCCAGGATATAATTGCTCTTGATAAAAAATACTATATGAATACATTCGGTGACAGATTACCGGTTGTATTTGAATACGGCCATAAATCCACCCTGTATGATAAAGAAGGAAAAGCTTATACTGATTTTTTGGGAGGAATAGCGGTAAACGTACTGGGCTACGGCCATCCCAATCACATTGAAGCTATATTAACTCAAGCTAAAAAACTTATACATTGCTCCAATCTTTTCTATATCGAATCCCAGGCGGAGCTGGCCAGGCTTCTTGTACAAAACAGCTTCGGCGACAGGGTTTTCTTTGCTAACAGCGGTGCAGAAGCAAATGAAGGAGCCATTAAGCTGGCCAGAAAATATTTTCGGGATATGGGAATGAATAAATATAAGATAATAACGACTGATAACTCCTTTCACGGCAGAACCCTTACTACTTTGGCCGCCACCGGGCAGAAAAAATACCAGATACCCTTCCTTCCATTGCCTCCGGGATTCATAACAGTACCCTTCAACGACCTGGAAGCAATTAAGAAAGTTATTGACGACGAAACCTGTGCCATTATGATTGAATTAATCCAAGGAGAAGGCGGCATAATTGAAGCCGATTATGAATATGTAAAAAGTCTTGAAAAGCTGTGCAGGGAAAGAGAGATCCTGCTTATCATCGATGAAGTGCAAACCGGTATGGGAAGAACCGGAAAGCTGTTTGCCTACCAGCATTATGACATACTGCCGGATATTATAACCCTTGCCAAAGGCTTGGGAGGCGGGGTACCCATAAGCGCCGTCATAGCCAGGGAGCCGGTAGCATCAGCCTTCGATCCCGGCAGCCACGGTTCAACCTTTGGCGGCAATCCCCTTGCCTGCTCCGCCGGTATTGCCGTACTTTCCACTATCCTGGATGAGGGGCTAATTGACAGATGTGCCGGGCTTGGAGACTATTTCAAGGCCAAACTAAATGCCCTTAAGGATATGTACGGTTTTATCAAAGAAATAAGAGGAAAAGGATTGATGCTTGGTATGGAGCTCGATCCGTCGGTTTCCGGGAAAGAAATAGTTAATATTGCATTAAGCAGAGGATATATTATCAACTGTACCGGCTGCAACACCCTGAGGTTTGCCCCTCCCCTTGTTATCACTCAAGAGGAAATAGACAAACTTATATGCGAATTGGATTCTATATTTAACGATATATCGGAGGTTTGAAGATGAAAAAAGCGGTGCTGGTCCTGGAGGATGGCTCTCATTATACCGGAAAACTCTTTGGTAAAGACGGAGAATCATTTGGCCAGCTGGTATTTAATTCATCCATGACAGGTTACCAGGAAATCCTGACCGATCCCTGTTACCGGGGAAAAATAGTAGCATTCACATACCCCGTTATAGGCAATTATGGTTTTTCCCTGGAAGATAACGAATCTCCCATGGTTCAGGCAAACGGGGTCATCTTTAAAGAATTATTTGATGAACCCGGCAACTGGCGAAGCCAGGGTTCACTGGATATATTCCTAAAAAACAATGGAGTTACCGGGATATGGGACATTGATACCCGGCATCTTGCACACTGTATAAGGGATAAAGGCAGCATGTGGGGAATTATCTCATCTATAAATGATAATGTGGATGCACTTCTTGACAAAGTTAATTTGCTGTCAGGGCTGCACACGGATTTGGTTTCAGAAATCACAGTGAATTCGGTATTTTCACTGGAAGGTAACGGGCCCAGAATAGTGGTAATGGATCTGGGAGTGAAGTACAGCCTTATCAATATCCTGGCAGGCCTGGACTGCCATATTACCCTGGTTCCTGCATATACCGGTGAAAAAGAAATATTGTCTTTCCGGCCAGACGGAATTATATTATCGGGTGGTCCGGGAGATCCCAGTATGCTGCCATATGCAGTTGAGACGGTTAAGTCTCTTATAGGGCAAAAGCCCATGCTTGGAATCGGACTGGGCTGCCAGGTTACAGGTATGGCGGCGGGTATGGAAATTGGCAGGCTTAAATCCGGCCACTATGGGAATACCCAGCCCGTCAAGGATTTATCCAGCGGACGTATATATATGACATCGCAACACCACAGTTTTGCTCTCAAAAATAATGATGAAAAGGATTTTGTCACCACCCACATAAACATGAATGACAACACTGTAGAAGGCTTTGCATCCACCCGCTATCAAATGGCAGGAATCCAATTTCATCCGGTATACGGTTCAATCGCCGATGAATCCTCCTGCGTATTAACTGAGTTCATAGCCGGATTAAACCCCGCTAATCATAGAAAAGGAGTTGGAATATGCCAAAGCGACAGGATATAGAAAAAGTTCTGGTAATTGGCTCAGGGCCCATTGTTATTGGTCAGGCAGCTGAATTCGACTATTCGGGCACACAGGCCTGCAGGGCTTTAAAAGAGGAAAATATACAGGTTGTGCTGGTAAACAGCAACCCGGCTACAATTATGACCGATCCCGATATTGCAGACAGGATATATATAGAACCTATAACTCCCGATATTATATCCAGAATCCTATACCAGGAACGCCCCCAGGGAATCCTTCCGACTCTCGGCGGCCAAACAGGCCTGAACATGGCAGTTCAACTGGCTCAAAGCGGTATACTGGATCGGTTGGGAATACAGCTTCTGGGCACCTCCCTTTCATCCATCCAGAAAGCAGAAGACCGGAAGACATTCAAAATGGCCATGGAAGCAATTGGTGAAAAAGTAGCTTCAAGCGCTGTTGTCACTTCCCTATCCGAAGCAGTAGGCTTTGCTGAAGAAGTTGGTTTCCCTATCATAATACGACCGGCCTACACCCTGGGAGGTACCGGCGGCGGCATTGCACATAATATGGATGAATACAAGGACATCGTTGCCCGTGGGCTTAAAAACAGTATAATTCACCAGGTAATTGTGGAACAAAGCCTGGTTGGCTGGAAGGAGATTGAGTATGAAGTCATACGGGATGGCGCCGATAACTGTGTAGTGGTGTGTACCATGGAAAACCTGGATCCGGTTGGTATACACACAGGCGACAGCATCGTTGTTGCCCCCAGCCAGACCCTTTCCCATAAAGAGCATTCCATGCTGGCCGGTGCAGCCAGGAAAATAATCAGGGCACTGGATATACAGGGAGGATGCAATATACAGTTTGCCTTAAATCCCAACAGCTATGAATATGCAGTTATTGAAGTCAATCCGAGGGTCAGCCGTTCCAGCGCCCTGGCTTCGAAAGCTACCGGCTATCCCATTGCCCGGGTGGTAAGCAAAATTGCCATTGGCCTTAACCTGGATGAGATTAAAAATCCGGTAACTCAGTCTACGTATGCCTGCTTCGAACCATCGGTTGATTACGTGGTCACCAAGGTTCCAAGGTGGCCCTTTGATAAGTTCGTTACGGCAAACCGCACCCTGGGCACCCAGATGAAAGCCACCGGCGAAGTTATGGCAATAGGCAGGAATTTTGAGGAATCTCTTCTCAAGGCTATTGACTCCCTGGACATTAAGCTGAACTACCATATTGGAATGAAAGAAATAACAACCTGGTCGGATCAGGAAATAATAAGTTCGCTCAAAAATCCGGATGACGAAAGGATATTCGTCATTTCCGAGGCTTTAAACCGGGGTTACACCGTAGACGATATCCATGAAATTACACGCATAGACCGCTTTTTTATAAGAAAGCTGCAGAATATTAACAACATCAGTAAAAAAGTTAAAGCCTGCAAGGGAAAAACCATAGACAGGGCGCTGTTGTATGAATGCAAAAAATACGGTTTTGCCGACAGCTATATTGCCGAACTTCTTAATACTTCCGAGCAGGAAATTAAAGATTTGAGGAAACAGTACGGCATTAACCCGGTATATAAGATGGTAGACACCTGTGCCGGGGAATTCAAGGCCGTTACTCCCTACTACTACTCCAGCTATGATATGTATGATGATGCAAAACCCTCAGAAGGACAAAAAGTGATAATAATCGGGTCCGGCCCTATTCGCATCGGGCAGGGAATCGAATTTGACTACTGCAGCGTACACTGCGCCAAGGCGCTCAGGGAACTGGGACTGAAAGCCATCATAGTAAACAACAATCCAGAAACCGTCAGCACCGACTTCGATATTTCGGATGTGCTGTATTTTGAACCTCTGACCAAGGAATGTGTGCTGGACATAATTGAAAGGGAAAAACCCCTGGGAGTGGTGGTTCAATTCGGCGGTCAAACCGCGATTAACCTTGCTCAGCCCCTGGCCGGGGCAGGTGTTAACATACTGGGCACTGCAGTTGAAGACATAGACAAAGCCGAGGACCGGGAAGAATTTCTAAAGGTGTTGAAAAGCCTCAACATCCCCATGCCGGCAGGAAGTACAGCATTTTCGACAGATGATGCAGTAAGGATAGCCGAAAGAATACGCTATCCGGTTCTGGTCCGCCCTTCCTATGTACTGGGCGGCAGAGCCATGGAACTTGTATATAACAACGAAGAATTACTGGAGTATATGAAAGCAGCAGTAGTTGTATCCCATAATCATCCCGTACTGGTGGATAAATATATCCCGGGTAAAGAAGTGGAAATAGACGGAATAAGCGACGGCAAAGACGTCCTTGTGGTAGGAATCATGGAACACATTGAAAGGGCTGGAGTGCATTCAGGAGACAGCATAGCGGTATACCCGGCACAGACCCTGACTGATGAGACAAAAAAAGCAATTGTCGATTACTCGGTAAAGATAGCCAGGGTTCTTAATATAAAGGGGTTGTTTAACATACAGTTTGTGCTGGATCCTGAGAATAATCTCTATGTCCTGGAGGTGAATCCACGGGCCAGCCGTACCGTTCCGGTGCTGAGCAAGGCAACAGGTATTCCCATGGTCAAGCTTGCCACCGGTATTATGCTTGGGCAAAGCCTGTCCGGAATGGGATATTTCACAGGCATTGTACCCGAACCAAGTTTGGTTACTGTTAAGGTTCCGGTGTTTTCTTTCGCAAAGCTCACTACCGTCGACATATTTCTCGGTCCGGAAATGAAGTCGACCGGTGAAGTAATGGGGACCGATACCACCTATTACAAAGCCATGTATAAAGCATTATTAGCGGCAGGTATGCATATTTCTCCCACCGGGAATATACTGTTTTCAGTAGCTGACCGGGATAAACAGGAAGCCTTCAGCATGGCAGCAGCTCTTGGTTCCAAGGGCTATAACATCTATGCTACAGATGGCACATACGAATATTTTCTGAAAAAAGGCCTGTCTGTCCGGCTGTATCGTAAATCACAGGTTTTAGAGGCTTTGAAGAATGATTTATTCCAGGTGGTAATAAATACGCCAACCCGCGGCAAAAACCCGTCCCGGTTTGGATTTGCCTTAAGAAGGACAGCCATGGAATTTAACATACCCTGTATAACCTCACTGGACACGGCAAAAGCCGTTCTTCAAACACTAAATCACCGCAATGAGGAAGTTGACATAATACCTCTCCATAGGTATAGCGTTCATGCCAACGGATCAATAATACCGCCGGCTTTAGCCGTTAACCGGTAATATAATGATGCTTGTATATTAAAATCTATTTATAGGAGGAAAAGACAATGACCCCCGATCTATACAACTACCAGGCTGAAAAACCCTTTTCTCAAAAAGATCTTGTTACCCTGCAGGATTATAGCCAGGATGAAATATACCAGATCCTGGGCAAGGCATTAGATTTGAAGCAAAAGCATAAAGCGGGAATTCCCCATCCCTATCTTTCCGGTAAAACCCTTGGAATGATATTCAGCAAGTCTTCCACGCGTACCAGGGTATCTTTTGATGTAGGTATCTACCAGTTGGGAGGATATGCTGTTGTCCTGAATACCGGCGATATTCAATTAAGCCGGGGTGAAACCATAAGCGATACTGCAAAAGTTTTATCCCGTTACCTGGACGGAATAATGATAAGGACATATAAGCAACAGGATGTGGAAGAGCTGGCCAGATACAGTTCAATCCCGGTTATAAACGGCCTTACCGACCTCTTTCATCCCTGCCAGGTACTCGCTGATTTAATGACAATATATGAAAAAAAGAACACCCTGGCGGGCCTTAAGCTGGCCTATATAGGGGATGGAAATAACATGAGCCATTCCCTTCTGATCGGCTGTACAAAGGTAGGCATGCACATATCTGCTGCCTGCCCGGAAAACTACACGCCGGAACCGGAGATAATTGAAAAGGCCAGGAAAAATGGAATGGTAACCGGCGCTGAAGTACTGGTAACCCAGGACCCGGTAGAAGCCATCCGTGATGCTGATGTAGTTTATACAGATGTATGGGTAAGCATGGGCCGGGAAGAAGAATCTGCACAGCGGATAAACCAGTTTGCAACGTACCAGGTAAACAGGGAGCTGTTTTCACATGCTAAACATGACGCAATCTTTATGCATTGTCTGCCGGCTCACCGGGGAGAAGAAGTAACCTCCGATATAATTGACGGCCCGAACTCGGTTGTCTTTGACGAAGCAGAAAACCGCTTACATGCTCAAAAAGCAATAATGGCCCTCCTGATGGCTGATAAGGATAAATGACAGATGATAAGCGAACAATGATATTGCGTATACCGGTCAGTGATAAAATCTGTTCAAATGCCAGCAGATAAAACTGTGCAGTTTGCAATATTAATAAAAAGGAGAAATCTGATATGGAATTGACAATAAAAAAGGCTTCCGAGCAGGATATCTTTGCAGTACACCAGATTGTTCAGGAAGCGTTTGAAAAATATGCAAGGGACCTTGGCCTCCCCGAAAAAGTGGCAGCATTAAAGGAGACCCCCCATACTATAAAAGAAGAAATGCATAAAAAAACAATTTTTATAGCTTATTTGGATCAGCAGCCTGTAGGAACCATACGCTTTGAAGTTCTGCCGCCCGGTAAAATAGGATATATCAGCCGGTTTGGAGTGCGCCCCCATGTGCAAAACTGCGGAGTGGGAAAAGCCTTGATTTGCGCTGTAGAGCAAGAAGCAAAAGAAATTGGCGTTTCTGCCCTTACCCTGCACACTGCTTCCAAAATGACATCCTCGATTCGCTTCTACTACGGCATGGGCTTTTACATCCACTCCACCTCCACCGACCGGGGCTATATCCGTGCCCTGTTGTGCAAAGAACTGGACGAGTGTGAAATGGAGGATCTGGAAGCCGCAAATATTATGTAGTTCTTATTCATGCAAATAAAACTATTATTATATGGATTACCCTGTTTTCAAGTTTCAACAGGACAAGCTAATTGGATTCAGCAGCGTCAAACATCGCCGGATAAATAAGAATCCCGGGTTTTAATAATCCATTTTCAACCTGTTCACAATATGCTGCAACAGGGCTTTCCTGATTTAAAACTTTTATCATAAATGCATCATGAGCGGTTCTGCTGTCATCCACCTCAAAACTGCCGGTATTTCCAAGCGAAGCCTGTAGTTTTTCTGCAGACAGTGCAATATGCATTTTACCCTTTGCTTTGCCGTATTCTTTCCAGGCAAGGTAAGCCAGCAGTTCCGGCATATCCTCATCATTTGCAAGCAGCTCTTTTATATTGATGATCCTGGACCTTACATACCTGGCATATCCCAAAATCCTGTTATTTTTTGAAACAACTGCGCAACGGCATCCAAGTCCATGGTTGCTCCATTCGCTTATATTATCACCGGGGTAAAGCGCCAGTGCATCAGCCCCATGCTGTCTAATCCATGCCTCCATGAGCCATGGAATATCTTTCTGATTGACCGGCCTGTCAGCAAATCCCTCATTGTCAAAGCTATCCATATTGATGGTCACATCAGTGCCGGACAATGAAAACATATTCGTCCTATACCCGAATCTTGGATAATACTCCACATGCCCGCACAGCAATGAAAAACCATATCCTTTCTCCCCTGCTCTTCTGTGTCCCTCTTCTATAAGCATACTGCCAATCCCTTTGCGTTGAAACTCCGGCATTACAGCCACCGGGCCCAACGCCACTCCCAGTTGTTCCCGGCCAATAATTATAAATTTAAACGGAGAAAACAGCACATGCCCCACTATTTTGCCATCATACTCAGCAACTAATGATAGTTCAGGATCAAACATTGAATTATGCCTTAGCATATCCACCAGTATGAACTCATCAACAAAATGGTTATCCGGATGCCATCCAAGGAAAGCCTCGTAATTGACATTTGCTATACTATTATAGTCCGATACTTTTTCACTTCGTATTTTTATATCCATTTTTATATCCTCTCTTGAAAAATATGATTTTCGAATCATGAAGAATCTCCATTAACTTAAGAAAATATTTTTTGAAGTTCTTTTGATCTTTCATAAATACATAACCGTGTTTTTGATAAAATCTATGAGCATTCAACCTATCGGAACCGGATACTTATCTTAATCCGCTGTACCCGTTTTCTTTTTCCCGGCATTCAAGGCTGTTCAATAATGCACTGCCAACTCCGGTGTTCCTGAAGTTTCCTTTTACCACAATGCCCATGATATCCACCAGAGAATCAAAGTAAAGCAAATGATATGGCCTTCCATGGATATAACCAATTACCTCATTGTCCAGTTCAGCTACAAACACGATATCTTTCGTATTTTCCGTTATATATGCAATCCTTTCCTTAACTTCTTCTTCCGGGTAAAGATACCCTAACTCCTGGTTTAAAAAGTATATATCATGGTAGTCCGTTTTTTTGCTTTCCGGATATTTACCTGGCTCATATTCATCCCCCTTAAATATTATGCTTTTGTCCCTTTTGCAAGCAGAAATTCTCCGTAGTCCAGCCTTCTGCAAAACTTCCATCATTTCCGCTGCATGAAAATAATGCCTTGGTGGTTGGAAACTACCAGGATGTGCAGGCAAATCGCCTGTATCCACGACTTTATCAATATACCAGTAATCCGGACGCCCAAAAAACTGTAACTGCCCATATCTCCCAACTGTTACTTTCTTGCCTTTCCAGTCAAGTGTTCTATACATATTTTAATGACCTTTACATTATGACAGTCTTTCTTTATATATTCCATTCCTTTTTCCATAAATCCGCTGGAATATTTACGAATAAGGGCAATCAATGCATCCTCTTTTTCTCCATCATGTACTTCTCTCGCGCGTCCAAACACTATTACGCTCTCATATCTGTAACTGAACTTATCCGGGATTGGTTCAGTATTGCCAATCACACAGAACGAAACCCTATTATTAAACATGAGGTTGTCCATTTTGTTTCCTTCAACAGCGCAGTGGAAATATATATTACCCTTATGGTACACGTAATTTAGCGGAACTCCGTAGGTGTATCCATTTTCACCAACTGTAGATAATACTCCATATTGGCCGGCTTCCAGCAGTTGAACAGCTTGACGCTTATCAATACTCCTGTCTTTTCTCCTCATTTCCCTGAACATATCAATCATCCCCTGTTCTTTTCCTCCTATACCAGTATTCTTTGCTGCACTTACTTATCAAATCGAGCAATTTGTAGTATTCTATTCTAATGCAGCCTATGAGAATTATCAAGGAGTGCTTTTATTCAAAATACACAAAAGCAGCCAGCGTTTCAAAAGCCAGCTGCTTTCTTACAGTTAAAATCAATATGCGATTCGTGGAACTCTGATAAGGCAATGCAAACATCCCGGGCATCTACTTGAAAACCGCACCATCGGGCACATCTGCATATGACGGAATCTCCGATGATTCCTCTGCACAAAAAATCAATGAACCATCCTCAACTCTAAATACATACTTGTATTTGTCATCATCTGTTTTTAGTACCAGCTTATCACCATTTACTTCATAGGTACCCACAGCAATATAGCTGCTCAATACCGAGTAAGTAAAGGTAAATCTATTACCTTCTTCCAACGATACGCTGGGTTTTAGCGGTTCTTCCGATTCTTCCATTACATACACGCCAATGGATACAGATTCATTGACCGTTTTTGAGCCGTTAGAGCAACCGGTTAAAACACAAAACAAAACCGGTAATATGAGAACCGATAATAATAACTTTTTCATAATACACCCTTGATTCTTATATTGTTTTCGTCAGCTATGCCTTTAATATAATTATAGGCTTCGATATACTCTTCCTGGGTATCCAAATGCTCCAGCATAACGGGCATATCAGGATCCAGTCTTTCTACAAGTTTTAGGAATACGGTGTAATCTATCACGCCTTTTCCGGGGGCTACCTCCCGAATCATTGTAGTTAACCGGTTGCTCATTATAACATCTTTTGCATGGCAGCTTTTAATATAAGGCCCGAGCTTTTCAAAACACTCTTTAATTAATACATCATTATAAAGGTATTTTCTTGGCGTATTGATCATGTTCACAAAATCAAGGTGTACTCCGAACTCCTTTCTGTCTATATCCTTTATCAGGCGGAGATAGCTGTCAGGAGAATCGGGAAAAATCCATGGCATTGGTTCCAGGGCATAAAAGGTGTTTTTCGGTTTGACATCATCAATGATTTCACGAACGCTGTCTACTATCAAAGCATAGGTATCCTCACTGTAATTATCACGGTAAACACCATCCCATATTTCTCCCCTGGCCCCTGCTGTATTAACACAGCATCTTGCTCCAAGCCGTTCGGCCAGATCCAGCCGCTTCTTGCAGTATTCCAAAGCCGCTTTACGTACCTTGTCATCCGGTGAAATGGGATTACTCCATGCCCCCACTTCAGCAATTATTACATCCGCTTTTTTCGCTTCTTTCAAATAGTCTTTGACCAAATCATCAGGAGCGTCATGATCAACCGGAGCCAGAACAGCACTGTAACGCAGCTTTCTTACAATCTCAATCCATTCCTGGGGACTGCTGTAACTCATTAAGATCGTTCCACCCAATCTCATATTGATGAGCCTCCTTTCATTCTTCTTTTATGTTTATAATAGACCCCCATTCCATTTCCCTGGCTTTTCGAAACATATCTTTATCCCTTCTGCTAATAATCTTATTTACCAGGCCGTCAGGGGTACATAACTTTAGATATATATGTCCCTTCCTTATCTGAGGGTGGCGAATAACCAATCCTTCAACAGCCGTACTTTCCGAACGGGAAACACATACAAATGAAAATTTCTCATCCTCATACGATAGTTCCCCACTTTTCACCTGCCGGTGCACGCTGCTTCTGGTTACCCGCTGTGAGAAATGGCACCAATCATTCTCTTCAACGGGACAGAGTTTATCATGATGGCAGGATGCCGCAATCCTGGTGTCTTGTTCCTGATATCAGTCTTTCTTCAGTCTACCCGTACTGCCGGAAATAAATCGGAAAAAGTGCATAGTTTTTTGCCATGATCTATAATGTACTGATCCTATTCAACTAATACAATGTGTTTAAGAGCCGGCCATAGAACAGCAACTGCCCACATGGCAGTGCCGGGCCCGGCTCCTACATCAAGGAGGGTTTTTACTGTCAAAACAGGCAAGCATTCCGTGGATTGCTAAGCGGAAAAATATACTGCAGCATATATGTCGGACATCCAAAAAACCGTATAAACCAGTGCATCTTCATATGAGTCCATACAAAGCTTCCCCCGGGATTATTTGCCGGCACGGTATAATTCAGAAGGTTTTGAAACCAACGATGCAAGCCTTTTGACCGGCAATCCGGTGGGCTGGGCTTTAGCATCATTATGTAATTGCTAAGGAAGCTCAATGTATGACACTTCTCCGTCTAGACCTTTATACTCTTCCACTTACCTGAGTTAAATCTTAGAAGTACCAGCAGAGAACGGACAAGCTGGTCTGCTATCAGCGCCAACCAGGCGCCTTCCAGCCCAAGTCCCAGGACGTTTATAGCAAATATAGCAGCACCGGGACGTATAAGCAAAACGGTTAAAAACATTATTATGGCAGTTGCCCTGGTATCTCCCGCACCCCTCAATGCACCTGCCAGAATAAACTGGGATGATTGGAAGGGCTGAATCAAAGCCACCAGCATTAGTATTTTGGCTCCTTTAGAAATAACATACAGATCATCGGTGTACAAGCTGACAATAAACTTTCCAAATAGTATAAATGACAAGGCAAGTATGATGGAAACCACCATTCCTACCCGCCGGGTATACCTGCTGTAGGCCTGTGCCATATCAGGCCGCTTCTTACCCAGGCTTTGTCCCACAAGGGAAGTAGCAGACACGGCAAAAGCCTGGCCGTTCATGAATGACATGGCCTGGATATTCATACATACATTATGGGTTGCAAATGCAACAGTACCGAGGGATGCAACGGTCTTGGAATAGGTTATCACACCTGCCCGCATAATCAACTGCTCAATCATGGAGGGCACACCAATTCTGAATATCCTTTTTATTGTATTCCAGTCAGGTTTAAATCCGTCCTTTATTCTGAGCTGCAGGTACTGGTTACCCTTAAGAACGGCTAACAAAGCCATTACAAACGCTGTACACTGCCCAATCACAGTAGCCAATGACGCACCGGCCACCTCCATCCTGGGAAAACCGAAATGCCCATAGATCAGCAGATAATTAAACACCACATTAACCAGGTTGGCAGTCAGGTTGTATATCATGGCTGTCCTGGATTCTCCTATACCTCTTAAGGAAGCGGTTATGGTACTGGTCAAAGCCAGCATCACAAACCCCAGCATCTGGATTTGTAAATATTGTGTCCCTGCAATCAGAGTCTGTTCATCAGATGCTCCCATAAAACGAACCATAGGTTTTGAGAATATGAATCCGATAACTGAAGATACAGAGGATAGCACAAAGGTAAGCAGCAATGCCTGACGCAAAACCAGGTTTGTCCTTTTGTAATCCCCTTCACCTTTATGCCTTGCAATCAAGGCTGTTGATCCCACGTTCATGGCCATAAACATGGTCATTAATAAAAACTTGGGTTGTGTGGTAAGTCCTACAGCCGCAATAGCCCATGGGCCCAACCGCCCAACCATCATCATATCTACCATGGATACAATTTGTGTAAGAATGAATTCCAATAAGGCCGGCCATGCTATTCGCACTATATCGGTGTACAACATCCTGGAGCTTACACCCAATGGCAGCTTTTTGCTTACCCGTTCCTGCTGCCCATAGCTGTCTGAATCCCCATTCCCCGGTTCCACAAGTTCCAAAGCCATTTGATATTCTTTACGAGGTTCTTTTTTCCGATAACTGGATATTATATTACTAATCTTAGTGTTCACTTCTACATATACACTTCCCTTACAATATAAAAACTACATGCATAAATCATCATAGCATAAACTATTTCTTATGTCTAATAATGTAAAATCTTGTTTTGCGGGGCATCTCATTGTTATCTGCGCTTGCATGGCAAATCTATCAATTACATCACCAATTTTGAGAATCTCTTTATTATTCTTTTATGTATGTATTTTTTTACGCATTTCCCCGGCTGCCTGCCGTCAAAACCTGCTGCATACGAAATATATATATATTATATACGATATTTGTGAAAACAGGGTACACCTGGACAAAAATACTTTGCGGGTAAATAAAAGCGACACCGAACCCCGTCTCGCTTAAGCATTTACTGCAAAGCTGCAGGATTCTGTGCCGCATGCAGATATAACATTAAGTTATTTATGACTTGCCGATAAGCCTGAATAAAGACCTCAATATTTCTTCTTTTTCTTTTCCTTAACAAATACCACCTTAATTCCCTCAACGGTACTCTTGGTACCGGAATACAGCCCCGATGCTGCCAAGCCCAGGGCCAGGCCCATCAGTATACCTTTTTTTATGTCGTTTGGAGATATATATACAATTCCTATAACGACTCCAAGTATTAAAGATACCACAGCAGAAAAATTTGAGGGAAGGCCGATTTGTTTAAATAACTCGACTATACCAACTATAAGCGGAATAACAGCCACATCATAAATGGTCATAGATATTACCTCCTTACGCTAATATTTAATCAGCACAACTACAATCATATTACAAGAGTATGCGGCAATAGCATCATTAAGTACAAAAAAACCGGGGATTCCCGGTTTCATCAGCCTTTTATCACCGCTATAGTCTTCAGCCTTTTTAACGGCTTTATAAGATCCAGTTCCTGGCTTATTACAAAATCTATATCCTTATATGCCAGCCTGAACTCCTCCGCAACGTCCTTTTTTCGTACCTTTCCCAGAATAACATCCTGCTCTTTTAAATCCTTTAGCACGTAATCCACTGAATACTCACGTTTTGCCTGATTTCTGGACAGCTGGCGCCCTGCTCCGTGGGAGCAGGAATAAAAGCTTTCGGGATTTCCGAGGCCTTCAACTATGTAGGAGTAGCTTCCCATCGCTCCCGGGATAATTCCCAGCATTCCTTTCCGCACACATATGGCACCCTTTCTGTGTACCCAGACCTTTTTACCGTAGTGCTCTTCATAGGCAGCATAATTATGATGAGCATTAACATCATTTTTGAAGGAAATGTGCTTTACACTATCCGTCAGTTCCTCTTTAACCGCTTCCATCATCGCATGTCTGTTCTCCCTGGCAAAATCCAGAGCAAGGTTCATCCATTCAATGTATTCCTTCCCCTGTTTTGAATCCACCGGCAGGTATGCCAGATCGTATTCAGGAGGGATCGATACCTTCCATTCTTTATTCAGTTCCTTTGCCAGCCTGTTATAGTAACCTGCAACCTTATATCCAAAATTTCTACTTCCACTATGCACCATTACACACAACTTGCCTTCTTCATCTTCCTGCAGTTCAATGAAATGATTCCCACCTCCCAGGGTGCCAATCTGATAATAACCTGCATCAATCTCATCAACCAGTTTGTTATCCTTCTTCATAAAACCTGATTTAACCGCCTGATCCAGTACCTGGCTTTCCTGTTTTCTCTTGTGATGGGCAAATCCGGTAGGAATTCTGCGCATTATACGGTTTACCAGCCGTTCGTATCCCTCCCTGGATAACTCATCTTTTGAAATATTGGTTTCTACATATGCTATACCGCATCCTATATCCACTCCCACAGCATTGGGGATAATAACATCTTCAGCAGCAATAACACCACCTATTGGCATTCCGTAACCGCTGTGCGCATCCGGCATAAGTGCAACCCACTTGTAGACAAAGGGCAGATTGGACAGATTCATCGCCTGCCGGAAGCACTCTTCCTCCAGTTGTCCCCCGTGTTCCAGCCATACCTTTATAGGCACTCTCTGCCGTTTGCTGTCATAAATCACAAACAATATCATCACCTCTGACAAGCAATATGTTTTAAGCTTATGTTCATGCTTATTTTATCAACAAAAACGATGCCCTGCAACCAATGGGCATATTACAGCCAAATGTGAACTTCCCTATTCAGCCTGCAACGCAGGGGCTTATATGAACACCGTAAATAACTTGTTTGACTGAGTTAACCGTTCAGAATGGTACACCCAGTTTTCTTACTCCTTCAACCATCTTCTGCCATTCGTCAACCATTCCGTTTAGGTAGTCGATGCCTGGCCGGGTAATACGGTAATACTTTCTTGCCGGTCCACTGGGGGAATCTTTTCTATATGTCTGTGTGTATCCATCGGAGTTAAGCCGCCGGAGTATGGCGTATATTGAGCCGTCATACACATCGCTGAACTGATCCTTTATGGTCTTCATAATTTCATAGCCGTAAAGATCCTTATCTCTCAATTGGTAAAGGATGCATAGCTCCAGTACACCTTTTTTCAGCTGGGCATTCATGATCTTCTGAGTTCCTCCTTTGCGTTATCCTATCCGTTCAAACCTATATTGTCCAGCATCAGCCTGAATCTGCAAAAGCTGCTTGACAGGGCTGCAGCCGTTTTTAAACTCAGACAGTATTTTCGTATTTTACACGGAATAATCCTATTTCCGGTCATCTCATAAATCTTCAACAACAAGAGTCCTCGTCAGTTTATCATGAATTGTGTCATGTGTGTTTGAAAATACCGCCCAGAAGAATGAAACTATATAGGATATGTTCCAGGTCAGGCCGGCAAGCAGAACCTTGCCTGCAAACTGGCGTATAAAGGCATCTAAAGGTCTCATGTTAGAGCCATCTCTCTTTATAACCTTTATATTCATTAACCGCATGCCTATGGTCCTGTCCTTCAGCATTACCATAGACAGGGAACCGTACAGCCATAAAAAGACAAAACTTAATAAGATAAGAACAATGTGGATAATATTCATGCCAGGCTCAGCATATGTATATATAACGCCGGGCTGGGAACGGATATCGGACAAGCCCATAATAATAAATACAGGAACTATAGGATTATACAGCATTATTGGCAAAACAGAAAGAAGCAAAATTCTGGGCGCTCTGAAAAATAAAAGCAAAACCAGCGGAATCAAAGAAAGTATGCAATCAATGACAAATGCCACCACCCGCTTTCCAAGGGGGGCCGCTGGATATTCGCTCTCATTGGCTGTTTTTGCTCCTGTATTTTCCGGCCATTCATCCAGTATATTTCTGGCAACCAAAGCCGGAGACCCGATCATATCTGATATCTCATCCTCGGTTTTGTTATCGTCCTTGCCCGTTTCAAATATCTCATCATAATCCATCAATATGCTTTCCAGCTCATCATCTCCAATTCTACCTTCGAGACTGATTCGCAATTCCCTCAGGAATTCACTTTTTTTCATTGTTATTCCCCCCGCAACTATTATTCATTGATTAATAGCTTGTGTTGATTATACCACACTACTATTCATAGCACAATAGTGAAACTATAAACAATAAACGTTGATAAATGGCGTATCTTCAAAAATTGGACAGCTGACAAAACCAAATATATGTATCTTTCTTTTTTATAAGAATAAAAACGGCAATAAAAATTTATATGACACAATAGTTCAGGAATAAAACCATATTATTTTATTGTAAAAGAGAGGAAATAAAATGTTAATAGAGAATATATATTGACAATACATAAAGAAAATCTGAAAAATTTATTACTCACTGCAACTTTATAACACATATTCCGTCTATTACATTGAACTGAATAATGATTCTACAATAAACATATATAAAAGCCCTGCTTTCCAGCAGCAAGGCATACACACTAAAATATAACATCATAAATTTCTTTGGTAGAATCAATTATGCAAATTAATTATATGGGAGAGGATGAAACAGTGGAACTATTAAGTATTGAAGGTTTATCAAAAACTATAAAAAAGAAAAAGATACTAAACAACATATCTTTGACGGTTACCTCAGGTGAAATTGTAGGATTCCTGGGCCCCAACGGCGCCGGCAAAACCACCACTATAAAACTGATCCTGGGCTTATTAAAAATTACCGAAGGAAAAATAACCATATGCGGCCATGATGTTGTAACGGACTTTGAAAATGCTATGGAAAATGTGGGAGGTATTGTAGAAAACCCGGATCTTTATAAAAGAATGACAGGCAGACAAAACCTTGAATATTTTGCCAGCATGTACAAAGATGTAGACAAAAACCATATCGATGAAGTGGTAAAAATGGTCAAGATGTCGGAACGTATCAATGACAGGGTCAAAACATACTCTTTGGGCATGTGCCAGCGTATAGGTATAGCCCAGGCACTGCTGCACCGGCCTCGTCTGCTGGTTCTGGACGAACCAACCAATGGCCTTGATCCTATCGGAATCAAGGAACTGAGAGATTTGCTCAAGTACCTTGCCAAGGAAGCCGGCGTGGGTGTTTTTGTCTCCAGCCATATATTATCCGAAATGGAGCTTATGTGCGACCGCATTTATATTATAGACAACGGTGAGATTATCGGTGAAAAGAGCATAAACCAGACAGAGGATTCGGAAGACGCACCCATATATCATTATACATTTGTTACCGATAACAATGAAATGACCTATGAATATATGAAAAGCCTGGATATAAACTGTGAGCTTAAAAGCGATGGTGTTGAAATCGTCATGAAGAACAGTGAAATCCCAAATATTATAAAGACACTGGTTAACAACAATATTGGGATTTACGCCGTAAATCAAAAGAGAAGATCTCTTGAACAGGATTTCATATCCATAACAACCGGCAGCAAAACGCAGATAAGATAACTCTATAAATTATTCTGTATAATAATGCCTGCATTAATAGCAAAACAATGAATTGGGAGAGGATGTTGTTATGAAATTTTTAGGCCAGATAAAAATGGAAATTTTAAATATATTAAGATCGAGATTTTTGTTAGTTATATGTATACTGGTTGCATCAGTCAGCGTAATTATCCCGGTTATCAACTATTTTACTCAAACGACTGTAATTGAACACGGCGGCGGTGCTGTGCGTCCCCTGCCAATGCCGGTTGATGCAGTATACTATTCCAAGGCAGCAGCACTCGATATAGATATATTCCCCCCCGATATGGGACAGGAGCCAATCGTTGTAGACGGCATAAGAATTGAGGCAGACAATCCGTTTTACTGGCAGATCAAAGGAATGCAGCAGGAAATGGAAGCAATGGAAACCGATAAAAACCGGTTTTCAGAGCCCGAGGTTCTGGACCTGGTGCTTTCTATAATGGAAGAGGAAATCAAATTATATGTTAATTTTGCAAAGAATATAGTCAAACCCACCGATTACCGGGTAGAATTGGCCTGGCGGAGCATGCAATATGTACATGATAAGTTTATCTATGAGCACAATGATGTACCTGAAGACAAACTGCTGGAAGCCGTAATGTACAGAATGGGTGTGGATCCCGAAAACTTTAAGAAGAAATATATCGATATCACTCCGGAAGAAAAACTGGCTGCTCTTGACCAATTGGAAGACAAGTTAAATACCCTTTACAGCATAGTGGAAAATAATGATTTTCCGAAATATATAGAATGGCGAATACAGCTGGAACACGAAAATATTGCAAACATGGAAGAACAGATTGCCATTCACGAACAGGCGATTATTGAGAATCCTTCCCAGGAAGACAGCCTCAACGAAATTATAGAAAACCTGAAAAGACAGATAGATTTGATAAAAACCAACACAATTCCTATATTGGAACTAAGGCTGGAGAGGAATATTATTCCCGGGGAAGACATTTGGCAGAACTCAGCCCTGTCTGATATCGAAAACAGCAGAAACCAGATATCGTGGACAGAAATAGTTCCGGAGGAAGAATTTTTTAAGAATACATGGCTTGTGCAGCAATATGGAACCTATCAAAAATATGTCAATGCAATACAGTCTCAAATTGATGAACTGAATAAAACGATACTTATCGCCCAGAATTCCCTGGATGCCAATGAGCCCGATATGAAATATGTGCCGGGTGGCTCCAGAAACCGAACAGTCAGTTTCCTGGACTATTCAGTCTTTGTTGCCCTGTTGGCGGTACTTCTGGGCGGATGGCTAATGGCCAGCGAGTTTCAGCAGGGAACAATCAGGCTGCTGCTGATCCGGCCAAAAACCCGTGTGAAAATATTGATGGCCAAATTTATATCAGCCTTGTTGATATGTCTCGGCATTTATATAACAGGAAGCATTCTTAACCTGGTAACAAACGGAATATGTTTTGGTTTTTCAGACTACACGTATCCCAACTATACGGTTTCAGGCCAGATTAACTTCTTCGCTTATTACTTCCCAAAAATGTTTGCCTGTATTATAACCATTCTGTTTTCATATTCGGTTGCATTTATGCTTTCTGTTGTCGTTAAGATTGCTGCCGTTGCCATTGCTGTTCCTATTGCCGCTTTTATCGGCAGCAGCATAATGATGAGTATATTTACCTACAGCAGATCCATGAACTGGATTGCATATACCCCTATACCATACGTACAGATATCCTCCTTTTTTGTCCCGTATTCCATCGTACAGCATATTATTCAAAGGGGTATCCCCCTCAATCTGACTTATGGTATAATAATGCTGCTGGCTATTTCTATACTGTGTATAGCCGCATCTGTGTTTGTGTTTAAAACAAGGGATATAACAAATTAGAGAGGGTAATCAGATGGAAGGGAACAATACTTTTTTTGATTCATATAAGAAAAAGTTAACGGACGAAAATGAAAAACATATAGAAAAGAGTGCTGATAATAAAGCGCAGGGAGTTTCTTCTCAGGAAACTCCTCCCGCTTCCGGCAGCCAGAAATCCAGTATGAGATACGATATAAAAAGCGGTTTTATAAAACCGGAGAAAAAGGCTTCCACTGCCGTTATCCCGGCTAATGCAAAAACAAAGAGAATCATCACGGCTGCTGCCATTGGGGCAGGAATAATCCTGTGCGCAGCAATTGCAGTTTTCTTCCTTTTGAATCAAAGTATTGAGGTAGTCGATCTCACAGGCTGGACAGAAAATAACGCACAGCTGTGGGCCAGGGAACACGGTGTCATCCTGCAGATTGAAGAGCAATACAGTGATGAAGTTGAAGCCGGCAAAGTTATTGCTCAAAGCACACCTGCCGGTACCAAAATTAAAAAAGGTGATTTTATAAAGCTCACTGTTTCTTTGGGCTATGATCTGTCTGTGACATTTCCTATACCGGATTTTATGTCAATGACTAAAAGCGAAATAGAAAAATGGGCCGCGGATAACCATATGACCAAGGTGCGTATAACCACCGAATACAGTGATGAAGTCGAAGCAGGAAAGGTCATAAGATTCGAGATCAATGATGAAAGAGTAATTGACGAGGTAAGAAGGGACACGCCCATATATATTGTCGTATCCAAAGGGCCTGAGGATGAAACCGCTGTTACCATCACGGTCCCCAACTTTAAGCAGATGGCTATTTCGGAATGTTACGCTTTTGCCAGTGAAAACGAGATAATTCTGACAGTAGAAGAACAATATGATGATTATATACCTGCCGGGTCTGTAATTTCCCAGAGCATTAAACCTGAGGAAAAAGTCAGTAAAGGGACCGAGATTGTTCTTATGGTTTCCAAGGGTAAGCTAATCACCGTGCCCGATTTTTCAGGTTATTCAAAGGAAAAAGCTGCGGCTGTTGCCGGTCAGCTTGGTATTCCCATAACGATCAGAGAAAGATACTCGTCCTATCCTGTTGGTGCTTTCATATCCCAAAGTATTAAGGCTGGCTCTGAATACAATACGGGAGATATACTTGAAATCAATTATTCCCTGGGGAATGAAATTGTACTTCAATCCTTTGTCGGACAAACAAGAGATTTAATTGAAAAATGGGCCAAGGAATTAAACGCCCAGGGAGCCAGTATCAGAATTAAAGCGGTCAGTACCCCGAGCAACTCACCTAAAGGGACGATTATACATCAGGATAAGGCCAACACAGTAATTGGTGTAAATTCCACCGTGAACATAACCGTATCTTCCGGCAAAATTATTTTTGTCCCCGATTTTGTCGCTCCTGAAGGTTCCGGTTATGATGTGGCAATAACAAGGGAAAAAGCTATTGCCATGTGTGAAGAATTGAACATTGTGCCAATATTTGAAAAGGCAAGCAAACCAGGCAGACTGCCAGGGGAAATATGGTCTCAAAGCATAGCGGCCGGTACCGAAGTGGCAGAAGGAACCAAAATTGTTCTCAAATACGTACCTGTGAGCAATGTTCAGGTTCCCAATTTCATAAATATGACCAAGGAAGAGATTATGGCAGGTAATTTCAACAGAATGTTCGATATACGATTTGAGACAGGTACTGAATATGTAGACGGATATGCAGGCAAAGTGTACAGTCAGTCTCTTACTGCCAACACCTATGTGACTTCAGGAAGCGTGATAACATTAACCATAGGCCCTGAGCAAACATTGCTACCGCCGCCCGGTGACGGATAAACCATACCGGTTCCGGCTTTCCGGATCCGGTTTTTTGTTTTTGGCTTTTCCCATTTTTCCGTATTGTTAAGACTCTTCAAACACGTACATCTGGGTAAGTCCTACTGCCAAATATTAAGGATAAAAATAAAAAAAAGAATTATTGCTATTTTTATCCGATACTTATATAATCATAGTAATATTTTAGAATGATGAGTATATCCCGTAAATGAAAGGAGAATATTGATTAATGAAATACAGAATCATTGCCGACAGCGGTTGTGACATCAATCAGGCTTCAGGAGAAAAATTGGATGTTACCATTGTGCCGCTAACAATATGCATCGGTGATAAAGAATTCAGGGACGATCATTCATTGGATGTAGAAAATATGCTCAATGTAATGAATGCATCTCAAATTGCCCCTAAAACCGCTTGCCCCTCCCCTGGTGATTTTATGGAGGCTTACGAAGGAGAAGAGGAAAGCCTGTTTGTTGTTACCTTGTCCTCGAAAATAAGCGGAACCTTTTCAAGCGCCGCGATAGCCAGGGAAATGTTTTTGGAGAAAAAGAAGAAGTTTATCCATATTTTCGATTCTCTGAGCGCTTCGGTAGGAGAAACTCTTGTAAGCATGAAAATTCACAAACTGATAAGCCAGGGGCTTAGCGAACTGGAAGTTGTAAAGGGAGTCAACAGGTATATACAGGAAATGAAAACGCTGTTTCTGATCGATTCCCTGGATAACCTTATCAAAGCGGGAAGGATAAACAAATTAGTAGGCAAGGTAGCCTCGGTGCTGCATGTTAAACCTATTATGGGCGGACAAGACGGTGTCATTAAAATGTTTGAAAAAAACCGCGGCTACAACAGGGCATTCAAAAGGCTGGTTGAAATAATAGGTGAAATCGGCGACAATCTGGAAGAAAAAACTTTAGGAATAGCCCACTGCAACTGTTTAAAAAGGGCTGAAAAGTTCAGGGATGAAGTCCTCAAAAAATACAACTTCAAAAACATAATTATCGTCAGCATGAATGGCTTGAGTTCGGTATATGCCAATGAAGGAGGCCTTGTCATAGCTTTCTAGACAAGGCTCTTTTTTGCCTTATATCCATCATAGTCATGACTTATCCATCAATGTGCCAGAACACATCTTTAATATGAAATTTTTTCGCCTTTCCCTCCACTGCGTTAACAGGCTCTACGCCTTTTCGCAAAGTGATTTCCATAGTATTCTGCAAATAATACTATGGAAATCATACTATCGAGTATAATGGTTGTGCAAAATATAATTCCGCCCGCTGGAGCTCTAGGCCAAATTATTCATATCCATTGGGGTTGTTTTTCTGCCAGTTCCACGAATCCCTGCACATATCCTCCAGGTCCTTTTCAGCCTTCCATCCCAGTTCATCAAATGCCTTGGAAGGATCTGCATAGCACATATCAATATCTCCCGGTCTTCTATCAGTTATAACATAGGGTATTACCTGACCGGTAACCTTTTCAAATGTTTTGACCACATCAAGCACGCTGTAACCCGTTCCGGTTCCCAGGTTGTATATATCAACGCCGCTGCCCCTCATTACCTTTTCCAGCGCTTTTAAGTGGCCTTTAGCCAGATCTATTACATGTATATAGTCCCTGACTCCTGTACCGTCATGGGTATTATAGTCATTGCCAAACACATTGAGTTTGTCCATCTTTCCTACCGCTACCTGGGTTATATACGGCATCAGGTTATTGGGTATGCCGTTGGGATCCTCGCCAATCCTGCCGCTTTCATGAGCTCCGATTGGGTTGAAATACCTCAAGAGAACAACTCCCCACTCATTATCAGACACATACAAGTCCTTTAGAATCTCCTCTATCATGTATTTTGTCCGTCCATAAGGGTTTGTAGGGCCAAGGGGAAAATCCTCCTTTATGGGTACGCTTTTTGGATTGCCGTATACTGTAGCTGAAGAACTGAAAACAATTTTCTTTACGCCATGCCTGGCCATAGCCTCGCACAGCTCAATTGTCCCGGTAATGTTATTGTAATAGTATTTCAGTGGTATGGATACTGACTCCCCTACAGCTTTGAGACCTGCAAAGTGAATCACGGCTTCTATACAATTCTCCGAAAATATTCTTTCAAGTCCATTCCGATCCAGAAGATCTGCGGCATAGAATTTAAAATCCCTGCCGGCAATCTCTTTTATACGGTTTAATACTTCAGGTTTACTGTTCGAAAAATTATCCACAACAACAATATCGTAACCTGCGTTCAGTAACTCGACACAGGTATGGCTCCCTATATATCCGGCTCCACCGGTCACAAGTACAGGCATAGTCTCCCTCCATCATTAACATAATAAACATAGCAAATAGCTGCAACAGCATTATATTCAAATAATACCACAAAAACTCCCAGGGGGGAAATACTTCTGCTGTATTTGTCTGTTTTCTTCTTAAAATGTCAATATACAAAAACCGTTGTATCCTCGGATATGTTATCATAAAACCACTTGCTGTCCTCAATGGACAGCCTTATGCATCCATATGAAGCTCTCTTCCCTAAAGTGGGATCCTCAACTTCCTGATTCCTGTCCATGGCGACGGAATGAAATAAATATGGCCCCGAATACCTTACCCAGTATTTTGCCCCGGACTGCAGCTTTTCATTATAAAACCAGAGGCCTCTGTCCTGTATTTTGTAAATGCCTCTTAGCGTTGGAGATCTGTTCCTGCCAGTTGAGCAGGGTATGCTTCTATCCAGCTTCCATTTGCCGTTCTCTTTTGTAAATACATTTACCAGCTGTCTGTCGATATCAACCCAGACAAGATACCCGGTTGGGCTATTCAACTCCTTATATTCAACAAAGCCTTCAAGCTGTTCTGTGGTCAGCCGGTTGGGATTGGTTTCGGGATCGTCCGGTATGTCCAGCGCACCTGAATAAACCCAGCCGGCCTCACCGGTCTTTGTTTCCACATAAAACCACTCGCTGTTATGACTTTTTATAACAGCTACCTCTTCACCGGCCGAAACACTGCAAACTACCTTTGCCCTGTTGGAATAACCGCGCCTGATATTAGTATCTGTCTTTACATTAGCAGTGACAATTGAAGGTTTCACCAGGGATTCATAGTCGGTATTGCTGCCCAAAGAGGATAATTCAGGATTGCTTTTGTTATTACCCTGATGTAAACCGGAAGAGTCATTATTATGGCCAGGTTCCGATGTCCCGATGCCATTGGCGTCATTATCCGCACCACCCGGATTGTTTTGCTGATTCCCTATACCGCCGGCTTCCCCCTGTTGGCCGGGATCTATACGCGCATCACCGGTATACGGTTCCTTTTCATCATCGTTATCACTGTTGGCAGCAGTTTCGGCAGATTGGACAATACCGCCGGAAACTAACAGTTCTATAACCTGGTTGGTTATTACCACCCCGATTCCAACTGCCGAGGCAATTATGGCAAAAAGAATAGCGAGAACCGGTATAATCACAATTGCTTTCACGTACAATGCTTGTCCTTTGCGCAAAATCTATCACTCCATACAAAACAGCAGCAACCGAATAAACTGTATATTTCTCATATAATAACACATAATCAACACACGGGCAAATAGACGTTATTTGCCATTTATTGCTGAGTATTTATATTACTTAATTATTTTTCATATATCGAAATATCTCTTGAATTTTAAATATTTTTCTGCATCTGCCTAAACCGCAATCGATTTTTCGCATTTCAGACGCCTTATAATCATTGAAACGGTCAGAAAAAATAAATGAAGCAGGATGAGGTAAAATAATTACCTGTATCCTGCCCATTTATTTTGCTTATTCTTATTCCCTATTATTTACTTGCATAGTATATCCGGACTAAACTCATTATGTTAATAGCCTTTATCATAATCCCTTATATTAATCATCTCATCAAATCTGTTCTCACTGAAATATTTAACATTTTTCATAATTATTCTGGAGGAAAAATAGTCCCACAGATCGCCGCCGCCCGCCATATGCGGAGTCACTATTACATTGTCCAGATCCCAGAACGGGCTTTCCTCCGGCAGATACCCCAGCCTAAACTCATCTACGAATACATCCAAAGCAGCACCGGCAATTTTACCGTTTTTTAAATAATCGTATAAAGCTTTCTCATCAAAAATAGCCGCTCTTGCTATATTGATAATGTATGCTGTTTTCTTCATGCAATTAAGCTGTTCTTCACCGATTAAATCCTCTGTTTTTTCTGTAAGTGGAAGAGTACATACCAAAAAGTCACATTGAGATAAGAATTCATTCAAGTTTTCGATTGTATAGACCTCATCAAAATACTCCACCGGACTTCCGGTTGTATTAATACCGAGGGTTTTCATTCCAAAGGCTTTCAGCCTTTTTGCCGTTTCAGTTGCTATATCGCCCGTACCCAATAGTCCCGTAACTTTGCCGTATAAATTAAATACTCCCCTTGGCCCTTTCCACTTGTGCGCAATCTGATTTTCAATTATATGCCTGCCCTTTCTTGCTATCATAAGCATAGTGAAAATTATGTGTTCGGATATAGGTACTCCGGCAGTTCCACGGGCGTTGGTAACAATTATATTCCTCTTTTTTAAATACTGCATTGGCAACCTTTCTATACCTATATGAGGAACATGTATCCATTTTAGATTTTTGCATCTCTCCAATAATTCCTTTTGCAAAACCCTGTGATTTGTAATTATAGCATCAGCATTTTCAACTTCGTCCGATTTTGTCAAATCTTCCCCGGTATCAAACACAAGAGCCCGTACACCTAATTTCTCCATTTCTTTCATATCTTCTGCGCTAAATTTATATGTAGACAATAGTTTTATGTCCATCATCATTTCTCCTTTGATTTTTGTTTTGTATGGGTTCTAAATTGATAAATGCATTTATGTTACAATGTGACTCCCAGCAACCAGTTCTTTATTGCACTTGCAAATAATAGCCGTATATTCCCAAATGGCTTTTTAGACTATTACTCTGCTCCGCTTGCTATCACACCGTTCACGGGGTTACCTTCATAGCTCATAGTTAGTTTTCCATTAAAGAATGCTCCTTCGTCAACTGCAAAGCCGCAGGCTTTAGCATCCCCTTTCAAAATACCTTCCGGCATTATTTTTAGAAACCCCGAGCAACGCACGTTACCTTCAACAATGCCTGAAATGTATAAACTTAGAGCTGTAACATCCCCGGAAACTGACGCACCCTTACCTATAATAACATCCCCTACCGCAAGCACATTACCCCTGATTTTCCCATCTACACGAACACTTGCATCCGACTTAATATCTCCTTCTACTACTGTGCTTTTTCCTATAAGGGTATCAACGTCCTTTTTTTTAAAAAGCATTTATATAACCCCCCCATATTCATTTGTTTAACTACCGTACCGCCCCTCATTCAACAGTTATATATTTTAAAGGATCAACCGGCTCATTGTTAATCCTTACTTCAAAATGTAAATGTGGGGCTGTACTCCTTCCGGTGCTGCCGATTCTGGCTATCACCTCCCCTTTGTTAACCTCCTGTCCTGCCTCCACAAGCAATTTGGACGCATGGGCATAGTAGGTTATTATACCATAGCCATGTTCAATAATGATCAGGTTACCATAAGCTCCTTTTCTGCCGGCAAAAACCACCTTCCCTTTCCCTGCTGCCATAATATCGCTTCCGTAAGGCGCGGCTATATCCAAGCCTTTATGCTGCTGCTGTTTTCTTGTAAAGGGATCTATTCTTTCTCCAAACCGGTCTGTTATCCGCCCCTGAACAGGGGTAAAATCCGGTAATGCTTCTGCAAAGCCATCGAGCAATTTCCTGGTATCAAGAAGAGCCGTGTTATCAGCAGATATATCTGTCTGAATAGAACTGAGCTCCAAAATTTTATTCCTGATGTTAATGAGGTCTGTTACAAACCCCTTGTCATCCCGTTTAGCACCGCGGCTGGGCAGTGTGCTGGTTTCATCCAATATGTATTTCTCAGTAATCTCTTTATATTTTTCAACTATTTCGCTATACATGCTTGCCAGATGTCCGGCTTTTTCCTGTATTTGTGAATAATTGATGGTTATATCTTCTATTTCACGCTGATTTTCGTTTATAAGCTTTTGTTGGGCATGATTCACGTCATGAAGCCGGACATTGTTGGTCTTAAGCATATTGTTTTCCGCAATAAGGCCGCCAATAAAAAATCCTGCAAGCAAAACACCGCAAATAATGATGAAAAGCATAGCTGCCATTATTAATTTCGGACAATATATCTTAATATTTATTACATCATCGCCGGTAGGCCGGCTAATGGTTAGAGTTATATAATTCTCCCACGTTTTCATGATAGTTTTTATGTATCCCTTCACCATAACCACCTATTTTGAATCCTCAGTACAAGAAAATATAAAATCTGCTTTCTTTTTGTAGAAATATTTGGTTGTCCTACAGCGTATTATAACATAAAAGCTTTTATATCACTATTTCTATTTATGTCAAACAATATGTTTTATACTCGTTTTTTGTATATAGTTGTTATTTTATTCCATTAATGTGTATCTATTGTTATAGAACTGACAGTATTTGTTGCCTATGCAGCTAAAAACCTTGCAATATCCTGAAACAATATCGAAATGAGTAAATTATAAAATATTTATTTGGCCGCAGATATGGCAACGGCAATGAGTTTTTCCTTGGGCTCCAGTACCTGTATATCATCACCGATCTTCAGATCTCCTATAAATATGCTTTGCCCCGGTTTCATGTTTCCAACATATACGCTGATATAGGAAGGTATGGAGTTAACATAACCTTCCACATTAATCGCCTCAACCTGGCGCTGTAAAATTATCCCCTTTAGCTCCAGCTCTTTTATTCCCTCATATTTCAAAGGTACATGCAAACCGGCCTTTTTTTTATCAGACATTTCCTGAAAATCCACATGTATAATTTCTTTAGTAACCGGATCCTTTTGTATCTCTTTGATTACTGCTTGTCTTACTTCATTTTCCATGGCTATTTCATATAAAGCATTGCCTCCGATTCTCGCTATCATTGCGTTTATTTCCTTCTTATTTGCAGTTATTTTTTTAGGTATTTGATTTTCTCCGTAGTAAATTGCCGGAATATACCCCTGCCTTCTCAATTGATTCGCAGTGATATCTTTTTCCCTTGGAAAGACATTAAGTTTTCTAATTTTCATCGTACCATCCCCTCTATATTTTTCTTTTGCTATTATCCCCAATCTGCTAATGTCTTATTAATCCAAGGGGAAAAAAAGAGCAGTGGATGCTGCCACTGCCAAATATATCATGTTATTCACATTGTTATTAAAAACTACCGATATAACGGGTACTGTGATCTACCATCGGAAAAATCTTCTTCTCCTTCTCCGGAAGAGCTCAGATAAAAGCACAATTGCGATAAGATCTCTTAATATAGGTGCCCTCCGGCGTTCAAACTGAAGATTTTCAACGTCTTGCTTTTCTTTCATTTTTTCCCCTGCATATTCTTCAAGCTCCGGCATCTCTTTTACACACATATCGTAACACTTGTTTATCATATCTTCTATGTCACTCTGGCTGGGATAAGGGGTATAGGGATTATCCATCTCGTCACATACCCTGCATACATACGGATAAACTTTATAATAAATTTCCGGATACATTACAGGGTAAACCATTCCCCCATGATATTCCGGTTCCATCCAGGGAAACATATAGCCGTACCTGTCATGGTAGTCCATAGGATAATAGCACCATGGCGTCCGCATGTCACTATATCCATCATAGCCATAATTCATATATTTGTACCTCCCTCCAGTAACGATTATCGCTTTCAGACTTCCGGAAAGCTGCACAACAATTTTCCGGCTTTATCAGCTTCTGAACAAAACAAATACAATATGGATAGCTTTATAATATAATATGAGGTAGGTACTAAAATGGTTCGCATATAACTTACGCGGTTCCTTTAAGCCTTTCCCGGCATGAGCTTATTATGTCATCAAGCTCATATTCGTTAAGCGTTTCTTTCTCAAGCAGAGCCGCTGCAACTGCTTTCAAAACAGGCCTGTTTTGTATCAGGATTTCCTTTACCGATGCATAATATGAATGCATAATATCCCTGCTCTCCTTTATTATTTCATCCTCAACCTGTCTCAGACCGGCATGAAACAGAACATTGTAACATAATAGCCCTGACTTTTTACCCATCCCGAATCGCGTTATCATGTCCATCAGTATCTCCGTTGCCCTTTCCAGATCACTTGAGGCCCCGGTTGTAATACTATTCTCGCCATAGATTATTTCCTCAGCAGCGCGTCCGGCAAGAGCTATCTTAATACTGTTTATCATATCGCTTTTTTTGAAATACATCCTATCGGGCGGAATACTCAGACTGAACCCACCCGCTCCCTTTGTGCTGGGAATAATAGTAACCCTGGAGACCCTGTTTTCAGGCGCTATAATCTTTGTAACCAGGGCATGTCCTGCCTCGTGAATGGCAGTTATTTCCCGGTCAATATCATGAATAGCGCTTCTGTCCTTCTTTTCCAGGCCTGCCACAACGATATAAAAAGCCATGTCTATATCATTGGCCTCTATGGAACCACTGTTTCTCTTAGCAGCAAGTATTGCTGCTTCATTTATCAGATTCTCAAGCTTGGCTCCGCTAAAGTACACGGTTTGCTGGGCGATTTTGTAGAGATCTACATCTTTAGCCACAGGTTTACCCTGGCATTGGAGTTTTAATATTTCATACCTTTCCTTAACACCGGGCAATCCAACCTCAATATGCCTGTCAAACCTGCCTGGCCTCAATAAAGCAGGATCCAATACATCAAGCCTGTTGGTAGCGCTGATTACCACTATCCCCTCATTATCCTTAAAACCCGACATTTCTGCCAAAAGGGCATTCAGTGTTTGATCCCGTTCATCATTTCCACCTTCAAAGCCGGCATCTCTTTTTTTACCGAGGGCATCGATTTCATCTATAAAAATAACGCATTTACCGCTTTCCCTGGCTTTTTTAAACAGATCCCTGATCCTGCCTGCCCCTACTCCAACATATACCTGTACAAAATCCGAACCGGAAACTGCATAAAAAGGCACACCGGCTTCTCCGGCCACAGCTTTTGCCACCAGTGTTTTTCCAGTACCTGGAGGGCCATACAGAATTATTCCCCTGGGAAGCCTGGCTCCATACCGTACATATTTTTCCGGATTCTTTATAAAGTCGATAATATCCTTGATGCTTTCCTTAACTTCATCAATTCCTGCAACATCATTAAAAGTCACTTCTGTCTTTCCTTCAGGAGCCGCTGAAATTGATGATAGCTTTCCCATACCGCTTTGAGCTTGTTTTATTGACTTGTTTGACAAAAAATAAAAAAGCGCTCCAAAAACTAATATAGTCAATACAAAGCTGCCTGCATCCATAAGTTGGCCATGACGGGTTTTTTCATCCACTTTTATATCCTTCTTCAATAGTTCTTCCTTAAAGCCTTCTTTCCTGGGATTATCTGTAATAAACTCCGTTCCGTCTTTATATATTCCATTAACCGTATCTTTATCCTGAAGGCAGACCCTTTCAATCTTTCCTTCATTTACAGCCTCCAGAAATTCATTATATGATATTTGCAAAGGATCAGGCTGTATATATAGATATACAAAATACGCAATAATCATTAAAAGCCCGATTCCAAGCCCATATATCAGCCTTTTTTTATTATGCAATATACTCACCCCTGTATTATAAACAAACAATTTTTTATATAAATCAACTTATATACCGCTGCAGCATATAATAATATAGCAGCTTAGTTAAGATATACTTGTATATATATTATAGTATATATCCTGGATATAGTCTATACCTGTTTTCATTGGAAACAACAAAAAGAGTTAAATAAAGATATATGTATCACGGATTCCATAAGCAATCGGATATAAATGATTGATTTTTGACAGATTTTATGATAAAGTATCATCGACATGTAAGTTAACCAAGCTGCAAATATAATTTCCACTTAAAGGGTTGGGACATCTGCTGATCTATTAGTCCTTAACAGGGACTGGGAACATCGGTTGTACTAACCTTCCCCCGTAAGTGGATAAGTACATTCAATAGGGGGGATTCAAATGGATACTTACTCGAGACATTGTATTTTGGAGTTATGGGAGTGTGAAAGAAAGATTCTGAACGATCTGCAGCGCATGGAGCGAATTATTACCGATGCAGCACTGCAAGCCGGTGCTGAAGTGCGGGAGGTGGCCTTCCATAAATTTGCTCCTCATGGAGTATCCGGAGTAGTTATTGTTTCTGAATCACATTTAGCTATCCATACCTTCCCTGAACATGGATATGCAAGCATTGACGTTTTTACTTGCGGTAAACGTATAAATCCTAGAAAAGCTGCAGCTATCATTGCTGACAAATTAGGCGCTAAACGCATATATGAACTGAATGTTGAACGAGGATTGGGAGAAATGTTCATTGTAAATGATTTTGAAAGCAGCTGTCAAAGTCAGCAATAACAAATAAAAGGGCTCTGTTCATGGAGTCCTTTTTAATATTGTTTAAACAGATGATTCATTGGGAATAATAGCAAAATAAAATGCAAAATTTACCCTGGAGGTTATTCCCTATGAATCAGTATGAATCAACGCCTTCCAGAATGAGCAGGAAAAAGAGAAGAAATCATAGGAATATATATCGCAGTATTATCATGGGCTTATTGGTTATATTTATTGTTTTTTTGATGATCTCATCTGCATACATCTCAATTATAATTAACAGATTGGAAGATATTGACTTAAGTAAAATAGAAAACATCAAACAGTCTTCATTCATATATGATGCTGATGACAATTTAATTACAAGTATTTATGGAATAGAAAACAGGGTTAATATTCCTCTTTCCGATATCCCCCAGCATGTACGCAATGCGTTTATTGCAGTGGAAGATATCAGGTTTTATAAGCATCATGGTTTTGACGTCAAACGAATATTTGGCTCTCTTCTTGAAAACATAAAACAAGGAAGATATGCACAGGGTGCAAGTACCATTACACAGCAGGTTGCACGAAACAGTTTTCTTTCCCAGAAAAAGACTATAAACAGAAAAATACAGGAAATCTACCTTGCTTATAAGCTGGAACGAAAGTATTCAAAAGATCAGATTCTTCAGATGTATCTTAACCTTATATATTTTGGCAAAGGTGCTTATGGTATTGAAGCAGCATCAAGGCTTTATTTTGGAAAACCGGCAAAAGACCTGACTGTTGCTGAAGGGGCGCTTTTGGCCGGCATACCAAAAAATCCACAGAAGTATTCACCATTTATCGATTTGTCCAAATCACTAGCCAGAAAGGATCTGGTTATTGATCTGATGGTTGTCAACGGATACCTGTCCGCTGAAGAAGGTAATAATATCAAAAAAGAAAAACTTAACCTTTCACCTCCATCCAGCCGTAGTTACCCCTACCGGTTTTTTATGGATATAGTTCTGGAAGAAGCTGCCGGTATACTAGGTATCAACGAAGAAGAACTGTTTACCAAAGGATACAGAATATACACATCGCTGGACAAAAATCTCCAGGAATATTCAGAGGAACTGTACGCCAAAGATGAAATGTTCCCAAAAAGCCCGCCAACCGGTATTCCCTGCGAAAGCGCATTGGTAGTACTGGATGCTTCATCGGGTGAGATACGCACGTTAATTGGGGGACGGGATGGAACGGATGAAAATAATACTATCAGAAAAGGGCTGAACAGGGCAACCCAGGTACGCCGGCAGCCCGGTTCAACTATTAAACCTCTTCTTATATATGCCCCGGCGATTGAAAACCATGGATATACTCCGGTCACATTTATTCTGGACCAGGAAACCCGGTTCGGCAACTATAAACCATCCAACTATGACGGTAAATACCGGGGATGGATTACATTGAGGTACGCACTGTCCCATTCAATTAATATCCCGGCCGTCCAGGTTCTAAAGGAAATCGGTATAAATAACGGAATATCATTTGCTGAAAAGATGGGAATAACATTTGCGGATGAAGACAGGGGCCACCTGGCAATAGCCCTGGGAGGATTTTATAAAGGAGTCACACCCATTGAACTGGCAAGAGCATACGCAGTTTTGGCTGATAACGGCAGATATAAGGAATACACAACAATCCGCCGTATCGAGAATTCATACGGAATAACAGTATATGAATCCAAAAGAAAGAAAACCCAGGTAATCAGCGAAGAAACAGCCTTTATTATCAGTGATATACTTCAGGATACAGTCAAAAGCGGTACTGCCACAAAATTGAAGGAACTTAACATACCTCTTGCAGCAAAAACCGGAACGGTACAATTGCCCGATATCAAAGAGTTTTCAGGAATAAATGGCCTTAAGGATTCCTGGATTACCGCCTACAACCCCCAATATGTCGTTACGGTGTGGATGGGTTATGATCATGTAGACAAAAACCAATATCTGCCGCCGGATGCACTGGGGGGAATAAGCCCGGCGGAAATTGCAAAAAAAGTATTCGCATTCCTATACAGAGACAGGAAACCCCCTACCTTTCAAAAACCATTAAAAGTAGTAGAAGCTAAGCTGGATGCAAAAGCTTTATGGGAGGAAAGAAAGGTATTGCTTGCATCACCATTTACTCCGTCCGGATATGTAATTACGGAGTATTTCACTCCCGGGACTGTACCTTCCGAACAATCAGAATACTGGGTAATACCGCAGACCCCTGCAGACTTCAATGTCGCCCTAAATGGGATCGGATTACCGGTTATCACATTCAAACCTGCCGATACATTTGCGGTTTATAACATATTCAGGCTGGAAGAAGGGCTGGATGCTCCCCTTCATATTTATCAAATCCATACAAATACCCTTAATATGGTAGAATGGACCGATACCCTTGCAAACCGAGGAAAAAAATACAGCTATTATGTTGTCCCTGTACACCCCGAAGTACTTGTGGAAGGTCAACCGCTGCAGGGCCCTCCCACCCCAACTCTCTCAGTGGAAGTGCCATTATTATCTCCTGAACCGGATACCAGGCACAGCGCCGGGGATAACGACAATAAAATACCCGGCAGCCAGGAAACAGATGAACCTGATAACAATCTGCAGCACGATGAAACAGCCCTTTACCGGCTGCAGCAGGAACAAAGAAAAAAGAAGATTAAGCTGGAACTGCTGGACTAGAACATAGCCTTACGATAGGCGGGACTCAATTTCGGTTAACCTTTTTTCTATGTCCTCCCTGTTTATAGTAGTTAATGTACCGATATTGCAATCCAATGCTTTCAGGAGTTTTTCCTTTGCCGTTTCGTAGTCTCCTTCCTGCTGATAAATACATCCCAGATGATACAATGTGACTGCCTGATCTTCCTTTAAAGATTCGGCTTTAAGGAAATATTTCCTGGCTTCGTCAATATTGCCCATTCTGTAGTAAGTTTGGCCCAGATTATCCAGTATAACGGGATCTTCATCATCATAATCCAATGCTTCCAGGTTAAATTCCAGGGCTTCCTTCAAATCCCCTTTTTCTATAAGTAAATATCCCAAAGCAGCATAAATCCTGGAATTCCTTTGTCTTCGATGAAGTTCGCTGAGCATCTCAACAGCAGTGTCAATCTCCCCCAGCTTCCAATAAGCCAGGCTTAAATTTATCTTCGCCATGTTCCGGGTTGACTCCTTATACCCTCTGTTTAGAAGTACATCTCTGAAAACATCCCTGGCTTTCTCAAACTCGCCGCTCTTTAGAAGCGCTACCCCATATGCCAGCTTAAATGACGGGTTTGTCATGTCCTTTTCCATTCCGATTCCATAATATCTCCTTGCTTTCTCCAAATTGCCTCTGATGTGAAACAAGTACCCCAAAAAACCATTAATATTTCCCCATAAGCCCATTGTATATCATCCTCCTTTTAGAACCTTTTATCCGTCAGCCATTGAATAATATCATCCATCATACGTCTCCTTGGGGCTTCGCTTATGTTCAAACTATTTAAAGCTTCCACAATATATTTGGATTTAAAGACACAGCCCTCCAAAGCCCGGGGCAGCATATCAACAAAAGCCTCATCCATAGCATCGGAATATACCACAGCCCTTTTAACAGTACCGTTATTGACCAGAAGGCCTATCTCAATACCACCCCAGTCAAAGCGTGTATCAAGAATTATGTTAAACCGGGGCGTTTCGCCGAAACGCCATTCCCAGGAAACATTCCTTTGATATAGTTCCCTGACTCTGTAATCATCTATATCATCCGGTGATAATAAACGGGCATTGCCTCCGTAATATTGTTTAAAGCTATCTATTATAGCATCTCTGACACTTTCTATGGATATGCCAGGATCGAGTTCTGTCAGATTAACCACTCTTGAACGAATTGATTCTATACCTTTTGACTGAATTTTTTCCTTCGGTACCTGCAGGTACCTGGTCATCTTCTCTCTGTCAAGCGAAATAAGTATAGTTCCGTGATGAAGGGCAGCCTGTTTCCGATAACAAAAGGCGTTGCCCGAAAATTTCCTGCCATCGATTGTCAGATCGTTGCGCCCGCTGAACCGTCCATCTAATCCCAGTTTTTTAACCGCTGTCAATATCACTTCAAGCTGATTGGGTATATCATACTTTTCCCTGTCAACCAGAAAAGAAAAATTCAGATTCCCCAAATCGTGGAATACAGCTCCTCCGCCGGAAATACGCCTGGCCAGTTTTCCTCCTTCCTTTTCAAGCAGATCAATCCGGCATTCTTTCCATGGATTCTGGTTTTTTCCTATAACAACAGTATTTTGATTCTGCCATAAATACAATATACACTCATCCGGTTGTATTTGTTCCAGGAGATGCTCCTCTACTGCCAGGTTCCACCAGGGATCAAGACTATTTGTGACAAGTATTGCGGAATTCATTGCATTAATCCTCCCATAAGCAGTTTGTCCTTGGTACAATTCATTATACCACAACTTTTTTTTCCATGCTTATACCTATATTTCAACAGAAAACCGGTTTTTTCTTTATATAATTATAACACATGGCTATTGCGCAATCTATAGATAGGAATCCGCAGCATTCATGCTAAAATAAGGCTTCCCATGCCTATTCAAAGGCAATTATATCCATCGCCTTATATGTAGCCCAATCAACATAATGGTTTATTAGAAGGTTATGATCCCGCTTGAATTCTATAAGCGCCTTTTTCATGCCTTCTCCGTAGATACCGTCCAGACTCCCCAGGTAATATCCCTTTTTTTTGAGCCTTTTCTGTACTTCAAGTACGTGAGAGTTGCGATCTCCCGGTGACAGCTTAATAAGCTGGCTTCCCAAATTGCCGAAAGGCCCGCCATATACAATTACTTTGGTTCTGTATGGAACTAAAGAATACAGTTCTTCCACATCCTTATTTCTCATTCGGAAGCACCCGGCAGATGCCCTATACCCTATAGAGCCCGGCCTGTTTGTACCATGAATACCATATTTCCCCCAGGGTACGTTCAAACCCATCCAACGGCTTCCAAATCCCGAACCCCAATTGCGTGCTTTCGTCACTATCTCCCAAACGCCTATTGGTGACGGTGTTGCAGGTTTTCCCTGGGCTATAGGATATTTTTTAACCAACTGCCGGCCTTTAAACAGGTATAGTATGGATTCGGTGAGATCTATAAAAATATTATGTTCTTCATCATCAAAAGTATCATTAGCCATATTGTTAATAGTAACAGCAACCTCGTATTGATTTTTGGAATCATAATCCTCCATGGCTATGTATAGGAGGAAAAAGAATACAATATAGAACAGTGTTAACACTTCTTTGCTGATTCTTTTTGCTGCCACGTTATCACCTCCTATTAAGCTCATTATATTCAAATTCCACCTGCTTTAGACCCTGCTGTAAAACATACCGGATCCGATTAATGAACAGTCATCATGCAGCAAAAGAAAAAGGCGTGATTTTTATCACACCTTCAGCACTGTACCGGTCTACTGACATAAAGCTTAAATTCCAAAATATATATCCGGCATATTGAAATTATTTTTTTAGTTAATTACGCATACAATTATATATGACTTAATGCAATCTTTTCTTTACAATAACATAAAAGTCATTTCCTCTGCCGCCATATGATTGGTAATCATATCCCATTCTTTCAAGCTCTTTTATCAGTATTTCTTCCTCATAGGAGTACGCTGATTCAAGGCGGATGGTAATTTCATCCCTGGGGGACATTTTCTGAAGACTTTCCCTTAACCGTTTCAGACCGCCTTCTTCAATCGCCACTCCCAAATCTATAGTAATATTGGCCATATCATATCCCCTCCCAAATACTTTATGCTTTAGTATACTGGCCAATTAACCAGGCAATAACCATTATGAAAAACTATATAAAATTATCTTTCACCATTATAACCTTTAGAAATAAAGCGGTCAAATATAAAAATCATCCATCTGCCCATTTGATTTATTCATATTCTTGATATAATATTATACCATCATGAATGGTCTCTTGTAATATATTTTGAAATATACTGTTTGGAGCTGGTATTCTTGATAAAAGTACTGATAGTGGATGATTCTGCATTTATGCGTGTAAAAATCCGTTCAATCATTGAGTCTGACCCAAATATGCGGGTTATAGGCGTTGCCCGCAATGGGCTTGAAGCGGTTGAAAAAGTTAAAACCCTTCAGCCCGATGTAGTGACTATGGACATCCTCATGCCCCGGATGTCAGGAATTGAGGCAGTTGAGATGATCATGAAAGAACGTCCGACACCGATACTTTTAATCAGCGCCTTAACCCGGGAGGGCATAAATGACACAATAAAAGCCCTTGAAATGGGTGCTATTGATTACATACAGAAAGATCAACTCCAACAGCACATACTGATAGAAAAAATTTATACTATATCAAAAGGTTCAATATCATCCGGCAAACAGAAGAAAGACAAACAGCAGGTTCAAAACTACATCTTACCGGAATTAACCGTTAATAATTTTTCCATTGTATGTATCGGGGTCTCAACGGGCGGTCCCAAAGCGCTGGCAGAAGTTATCCCCTATATACGGCCGTCCATTTCAGCTCCAATAGTAATTGCCCAGCATATGCCGCCGCTTTTTACCAGATTCCTTGCCGAACGGCTTAATTCCATTTCAGAAATCCCTGTAATGGAATTGGAAGACAACCAGCAGCTTCTGCCCGGACATGCCTACATTTGCCCCGGCGGTATGAATATAGCCATAGAAAAAAGAGATCTGGCCTTCCTTTACCCAAAGGAAAAATTCAACTATGCTCATTCACCATCGGTGGATTTGCTTATGAAGACCGCCGGCAAAATTTATGGCGCAAACGCCTTGTGCGTCATCATGACCGGCATGGGAGCCGATGGCCTGGAAGGAATAAGAGAAGCCAGAAAGTCAGGGAGCTACGTTATTGCCCAATCAGAATCCACTTGTACAATTTATGGTATGCCCAAGGCTATTATTCAAAATAATCTCCATAATGAAATTGCCGATCTGGAAAACATAGCTGACAGAATAAATATGTTGTGTTCTTCCTGATATTATTGCATCCGTCTATAGAAAAAAGCTTTTACGGGTTTAAGGTTATACCGTTGAGGCATTATAATCTGTTCCGTGCTTCCGACAAACAAAATCCCATCAGGATGGAGAGCGTTGCTGAGCTTATTATACAGTTTTGCCTTTGCTTCTTCAGTGAAATATATAATCACATTCCTGCACAGTATCAGATGACAATTGTCGGGGAACGGATCCTGAAGCAGGTCATGCTGGGCAAAGTCTACACAGGACTTAACCTCAGGAGCAATTATATACGAATTCTCCCGGTGGGTGAAATACCTATGCAGGAATTCCTTAGGCAGCGCTCCCAGGCTGTTGTCTGCGTATATTCCTTTCCTGGCTTTTTCAAGTGCGTCCATATCAATATCGGTGGCCAGTACGCGGATTGAACTTAGAGGAAGAAATTTGCTCAATAACATAACAACGGAATAAGGTTCTTCACCGGTAGAACAGGCAGCACTCCATATCTTAATTTTCTTGTATTTCTCAAGAATTTGCGGCAGAATGTTCTTTTCCAGCGTTTCCCACTGAGCCGGGTTTCTGAAAAACTCTGAAACATTAATAGTGATGTAGTTCACGAACTGCAGCAGTTTTTCTTTATTATTATTTATTAAATCATAATAATCCTTATAATTATCACAGCCATTGCGGTTTATGAGAGAATCGATGCGCCGTTTCATCTGCCTCTCTTTATAGCTGGATAAATCTATATTTATTAAGTCCAGAATTGCCTGCTTAAATTGCTCGTATGTCCAGCCCATATTATCCCCCTTAACTGGCTAAACCTCATATAATTCTCCATCTATTGTCTGTACTCAAATAGTGTAGCATATATCATACGAAAAAGAAAGCCGTGAAATTGTTTCACGGCTTCATTGTAAAGGGGGTCTCAATGTATTTGTGAGGTCATTATTAGTATGACCTCGTCATAAAATATTATTCATACACTCACAAAAAAAAAAGCAGCTGTAAGCTGCTCTTATTGGTTTTTCAATTCATCAGGGAAAAACTCTCCCAAGTTTACCGTCATCTCTTGCTGTTCCTCCTGTGTATCATCCACCGGAGGTTCTGCCTTTTCATATTGCCTCGGCAGCGCCTCCCTGATACTTAGGCTAATTCTGCGCTTATCAGGATCTACATCGAGGACCCTCACCTGCACTTCCTCGCCTGTTTTAAGCACATCTTCAACCTTTTCAACATGCTTGTCGGAGATCTGGGATATATGCACCAGGCCGTCAACCCCCGGTTCAAGCTGAACAAATGCTCCAAAGGATGTTATCCTGACAATCTTGCCGGATACAGTATCTCCAACCGGGTATTTTTCCTCCACATTGTCCCATGGATGCGGGAGAGTCTGTTTATAACCCAGAGATATCCTTCCCCTTTCACGGTCAACAGCAAGCACCTTAACCTCAATGGCTTGTTCCTGCTGTACTACTTCGCTGGGATGACGGACATGCCCCCACGACAGATCTGATATATGAATGAGACCATCCACACCACCAATATCAACAAAAACACCAAAATCCGTCAACCTTTTGACAGTTCCGGTTATTGTCTTACCTTCCTCCAGGGAATCCCACAGGGCTTTTCTCCTTGCTTCTTCCTCTTCTTCGAGTATAACTTTTTGAGAAGCTATAACCCTGTTGCGGCGCCTTTCAAGTTCAATTATTCTTAGCCGCAGCGGTGTGTTAATCAATGTATTCAGATCTTCTATATACCTGGTAGATAAATGGGAAGCCGGCACAAAAGCCCGGATACCGTTTAGCTTTGCAATAACTCCGCCTTTTACAACTTCAGTACATACACCTTTAAATTCTTTTTTGTTTCTGTATCCATCCTCTATTTCCTTCCATATTCTTCTTTCCTCGATTGCTTTTCGGGAAAGCAATACATTACCTTCACCATCGTTGATTTTTACAACTTCAACCTCAAGGGAATCCCCTTCATTCCATAATCTCTCTCCGCTTTCGGGATCAACTAATGTCAATTCGTCAACAGGAAGAATGCCATCTGATTTATAGCCAACATTGACAATTATTTCGTCAGAACCTATACTGATTATTGTGCCTTTCACAACCTTGCCAGGCCTTAACGAAATCACAGTCTTTTCATAATCGTCAATGGTATTAACCTCGCCATCAGGCTCGTCTATTTCTGCTGCAGCGTCCGGCTCTTGCTTCTCACTTGCCGGTTCCGTGTTTTGTGCTGATGCCGCTTCTTCCTTTTCATCCGCCTTAACCGCTTGCTCGTTTATTTCTGCCTGGTGTTCAGCATCCTGTCCCACTCCTTCAGCAGGAACAACCTTGTTCTCCTCCTCCAATATATGCTTTTCGTTTCCTAATTCATTTGGTTGATTCATTTTTTCAATTACCTCCTTAATGATCCAATCGGGAGTAGAAGCTCCTGCGGTAATACCAACAGTATCCCCGGGATCAAATAAACTTATATCAATATCCTTTGCTGTCTGTATCGCAAAGGTTCTATCGCAGTGTGCCTTGCAAATAGAAAAAAGCTTTTTTGTATTGGAGCTGTTTTCTCCACCAATGACAATCATCGCATCGGCGAGCCTGGCAATGGACTCTGCTTCCATCTGCCTTGTAGCTGTTGTCTCGCATATTGTTTTATATACCTCAAGCTGCTCAACCTTCCTGTATATCTGTTCCAAAACAGCATCCCACTTCTGCTGAGTGGTTGTAGTCTGGGCAACAACGCATGCTTTTTGTATTATTGGCAGGTTTTCTGCCTCAGCAGCATCATTAATAATATAAGCTTCATTATTGCACCACCCGTTTATCCCTATCACTTCAGGATGTTCTTTCTCCCCGACTATAATAATGCTATACCCCTTAGAATGATATTTTTTTACAAGCTTATGAACTCTTTTGACATATGGACAGGTAGCATCAACAACGTCCAGCCCTTTATCGATCATCCTATTATAAACATACTCCGGAACCCCATGAGAACGAATTATGATCGTACCGGAGTCTATGCTATCAATATCATCTTCAACTATGACTCCCTCCTTGCTTAATGCTCCAACGACCTCATGGTTATGTATTATGGGGCCGTAAGTATACAGTTTTTCTGCCTTTCCAAGATGTTCATGCACTGCTTCAACGGCACGCTTTACACCAAAGCAGAAACCGGCATTTCTCGCAACGATAATATTCAAAATGGCGGTCCCTCCAATAAAGATATTTGCATCTGCATCAAATTCCCTTCTGTATTTTCATTCTATTTAAGCAAGCTTTTAAGAGCCTGTCCCATTTCATCGGCCATTTTTTCCAGTATCTCCGTATTTGATTTTTCCTGAAAATATTCGCTAAAAGATATAGGTTTGCCAATTCTTACTGTAATAGATTTAAAAGGCTTGTATTCTCCTACTATACCAACCGGAAGAATACTGGCTTTTGACTTATGGGCTATAGATGCAATCCCGTGAGCGAAAGTTTGCAATTGGCCGGTTTTGCTTCTGGTACCTTCGGGGAAAATACCAAATACCTTTCCCTGTTTAAGCACCCGGAGAGAGTGTTTTATTGCAGAAAGATCAGCCGATCCCCGTTTAACAGGAATAGCTCCAAGGCCTCTAATTATTGCACCAAGTATTGGATTTTTGAACAGTTCCATTTTAGCCATGAAGAAGATCTGTCTTGGTACTATACAGCCGATAAGCACAGGATCCAGGGCTGATATATGATTTGAATACAAAATAATCTTCCCTTCCATTGGAAAGTTTTCCAGCCCCTCTATTTTAGGCCTATATAATAAAAACATAATAGGCCGTAATATAGCCCTGGCAAATTTATAAAACAAAAGTTACCACTCCTTATGCAAGGTTAGTATGTCAGTAAGATGCGAACATACTTCATCAGCCACTTGTTCAATTGTTTTACCGGTTGTATCAATCAATATTGCGTCTTCCGCTTTGCGTAAAGGTGCAAATGTTCTGTTCATATCATTCATATCACGATTTTCTATATCCTTCTTAATTTCGCTGATATCCATCTTATAACCTTTATCGATCAATTCCAGCCATCGCCTTCTTGCTCTTTCATCTACAGTTGCGGTTAAGAAAAATTTCTTGTCAGCATCAGGCAGTACAAAGGTTCCAATATCTCTTCCGTCAAGCACCAATGAATACTGTTGGGCTAATTCCCTTTGTATCTTAACCAGCATCATACGTACTTCCGGAATAACAGCAATATCTGAGGCTGCAGCAGATACCTGCGGAGTTCTTATTAGATCAGTTACATCTCTTCCATCCAGGTACACATGCTGCTGATCCTGACAATATGATATGCTTAAATCTGTTAATGACAGTATCGGGATTATCTGGCCGGGCTCTTTACAATTCAGGCCCATTTCAATAGCTTTCAGGGCTACAGCCCTGTACATGGCGCCGGTGTCCAGATAATGTATATTCATTCTTTTGGCTACAATCTTTGCAATAGTGCTCTTTCCTGCACCTGCAGGCCCATCAATGGCTATTGATATAGTTCTCATCAGCAACTCCTTTTATTATCAGGTTTTTACAAGATCCGGCCTTAAGCTTGCAGCCTCTTCCAGATATATATGCCTGGGTTTTTTTTCTGCTTCCTGATATATATAAACAAGTACCCTTATGCATCGGTTTAAGCTTCCTTCCACATACATTTCCTGGCAGCACATAAGGGGTACTTCAGTCATTCCGAGTTCCCTGGCTGCAACGGCGGGATATACGGCATCCAAATCCTTTGTAGCCGTAAAAGTGATGCTTATTATTCTATCAATAGTTAAATCATTGGCTTCCATTATAGCTGACAGGAGTTCTTTTGTCTTTGCAATAATCTCCTTCTCACAGTTTTCTCTGACAGTTATTGCTCCTCTAATCCCTTTGATCCGCATATTTCCACACACCTCGATTACACCACCCGGTGTCCTAAACCAATTGCAACATCATTTAAGTGAAGCATACCTATACCAAAAAACAAAGACACACTTATATGATCCCCATGACGGGCAATTCCTACTTTCCCACCTACATTAAGTCCTATTGCTTTGTTGACAAGCTGCGAGACTGCCTCCCTTGTAGCTCCTGCCACAGCACCTTCTTCAGGATGGGTGTCCCGTATAACTCCTTCTCTTTTTGCAGCTACTACCGCCCGCTCAACAATTTTTGTAACCGATGTTATAAATTCACCGCCAAAATCAACCGCAGCAGTAGCTATTCCCTCCCTTTGGAATTGCTCTTTTAATAATTTTTCTTCCTCCCTGCTTCTGGTAAGGCACATTTGAATAGCGGCCCTCGCCACCTCTTTGCTTCCATACAATTCCATTTCTGTCCTCCAGTTTCATAAAGATCTATGATGCCATATTATCAATTCTCTGAACTTCAGTTCGTTAACCAGAATATAATTCTCACCTATATGACAGTGGTCATTTCTTTACGTGGAACGGTCCTTGCTGAGATAAACCTGATATTCATCCCATATTCTCTCCAATTCCATAAAACCTGATGAGATATCTGCTTTTTTTCTAAGACCTAAAGCAACTATAAGAGCATTTATCAGGCTCAGCGGGGCTACCAGTGAATCGACAAAGGACGCCATATCGCTTCTGGCCAGCAAAATATAATCTGCATACGATGTTAAAGGCGATAGTATTGTATCGGTTATAGCAACAGTTTTGGCTCCCTTGCCCTTGGCAAAAGTAACGGCTTCCACAGTCCGCCGGGCATACCGCGGGAAACTGATCCCAATAAGCAGATCCTGAGGGCTTATATGTACCAACTGTTCAAGTATATCATTGATACCTGACGTTACCAGCCTGATATTATCGAACATGAAGCTTAAATAGTATCCCATAAACTGAGCTAATGGGGCCGCACTTCTGAGTCCAAGGACATATATGTTCCTGGCTGAAAATATGCTCTCAACAACTCCGTCAAATGTTTCTTTATCAACCTCTTCCAGTGTAAGCCGTATATTGTTCATATCAGCCTTTAATACACTTTTCAAGAGCGTAGATTCGTCAAGATCCGATGTCATTTCAATTCTCTGCAGAGTGGTTAATTTATTCCGAATCAATTCCTGCAGCGCTTTTTGAAGCTTTGGATATCCCTCATATCCCAGCATATTTGCAAATCTGACAACAGTTGATTCGCTGACCCCTACCTTGTTTCCAAGCCTGGATGCAGTCATAAACGCAGCTTTTTCGTAGTTGTTCATAATATACTCTGAAATCAACTTTTGTCCTTTGCTCATTTTTTTATACTTCTCATTTATGCGGTGCATCAGATCCTGATTATCATTTGACATGACGAGCCTCCTTATAATGCTTTTTTATAATAGATAAAAGTATATACTTTATTTTAGCATATTATACCGCTTTTGCAAGTTGTTTGATCCCAACTGGCAAAAAGCTGATTCACTTATTATTAGTCAATTTCATAAATTGTTAAACGCATATTTTCATCATCTTTTTTGCTTAATCCAAAAATCAATTCCTTGTCCTTTAAGTTCTTGTTCAGAAAATCAACGATTTTATACAGATCCGGAAACGCTTTAATATTTAAAACCGCTTTAACAGCATGTTTCTCATGCACAAAACATCTCTCCTTAATTTCAATCATTTGAAATCATGGAACCATTCTGCTACATTATCAATAAAAGCATACGAAGTCAGATCAAAATGAATGGGCGTTATTGTAACATAATTATGAATTATCGCTGAAATATCAGTGTCAATTTCACAACCCGCTGTCTCATCTTCATCTATTGCTTCACCTGTAAGCCAGTAATACGGCCTGCCTCTTGGATCAATGCGTTTAATATAGTTTTCTGCATATCTGCGTACACCTAACCTGACGGTTTTTATTCCCTTAATATCCTTTTCAGGAACGGCAGGCACATTAATATTCAATATAGTCCCCAGCGGTAAGCTGTTCTCCATTAACCTTTCTGCAACCTGGACCGCTATCTTCCCGGCATAGGCATAATCATCGGAATCATATGACACCAGGGATACAGCGATAGAGGGCAGCCCGAGAATTGCACCTTCAAAAGCAGCAGATACCGTCCCGGAATAAAGAACATCGGTCCCAAGGTTCGGTCCCTTGTTGATGCCGGAGATCACCAAATCTACCTTCCTTTCCATTACTATATCATACCCAATTTTTACGCAATCGGCCGGAGTTCCATTAACCGCATAAGCCCTGATATTTAATTTGGGAAGATTGACCGGTTTAACACGAAGTGGTTTATGAAGTGTAATAGCATGTCCAGTTGCACTCCGCTCTTCGTCAGGAGCAACTACCGTAGTTTCTCCAATCCTGCTCATACTGCTGGCCAGTTGAAGAATACCATTGGAATAAATACCGTCGTCATTACACACCAAAATTCTCATATACTTCTCCTTGTTTAGGTATTTAAATACTGGTTTTTTTCTTCATATGCTGCTTATTTTTATTTGTACCTCCTTATTTGCAATCATATACAGAAATTTAAATGTTTAAACCATAATACTCAAACAGGCAGTTTTTCCCCTGTTTTGTAATTCACTATTCGGTTATCAATGAACAGATCATTTTTAACAGAGCAGCACCATATATGCTGAAACATGTATATAAAATTATTATTAAGCTCTAAAATTTGATAACAATGTACCCAATATAGTACTGACATTCATTTATTTTATTATATCATCAAAAAGACCGGCTCTCAACATGCCCTTTGGAAAAGTAAATAAATTTTAATATTATGGACCAAATGCAACAATACTAAATTAAGTATAAAAAACAATAACAAGGGGTGGATACTTTGATACAGATTGACGACGCGGGAAGCGGAAGCCTCATAGGAGGAACATGTATTGGGGCAATGCGGATCGAAACAAAGGAATACATATACGACTTTATTCCGGTTGAATATTATTATGAACATGCTTTTGAAAACAAGGCATACATTGCAAAGTGTGAAGACATAGTTTACACATTAGTCTCCCGGTTAGACCCGCTTAAGAATGAAGATATACTCATATGCCAGGGTTATATGTTTGAGACTGTAAGACGTTCATTGAGGAGAAAAGGTTACGCGGTACACAGTACAAAAATTCAGAATCCATTGCAAAACATAATTGAGAAAACATTCCAGAATTATGCCTTAAATCTGGGGCTCCCAGTTCAATATGTTAAATATACCCGGTATCCCTTGCACTTTCACAGAATTCTGCGCTGGGTATATGCTGATTACGATAAACGCAGCCGGCTTTGTAAAACAGGCTGGAAAAGCTGGAAGAAATACGGCCAGCTTAATATACAGATAACTGAAGACATTATTTTTAATAAAAACTATACATGCCTTAAATGCGGGAAAAAAGTAAAACCTGGAAGCCATGTCCGGGTTCTGAAATACACAAGCAACTGCCCCAACACAATCTATCTCCATAAAAAGTGTTAGGCGTCCTTTTCAGGACGCCTTATTCATACTATTGAAGATAAATGAATATTTCATTACACGGGATGTACTTTATTTTCCTCATCAAGCAGCGTGCTGTCTATACTATATTTTTGTGCCTGGCGGTATTTGAAGAAGTTCATAGCAACCTGCGGGAACAAAGCGTATGACAGCACATCTTCCTCCTGCTCCAGATATGCTTTTATTTCATTGCGGTACTGCTCTAATGCAGGTTCTAGAGCATCAGCAGGGCGATAGGTAATCGGTTCCTCATCACCTATGATCTTTTTGCGGATCTCTTCCTTTATCTCTCCCGGAGGCCGTCCATATTCGCCCCTGACATAAGCCCTGACCTCGGCAGGAACCATCTTGTACCGCTCACCGAATATTATATTCATTACCGCCTGCGTGCCTACAATCTGGCTTGTAGGAGTTACTAAAGGAGGATATCCCAGATCTTCACGTACCCTTGGCACTTCCTTCAGTACCTCTTCATATTTATCCAGCTTGTTTTGCTGTGACAACTGGGATACCAGGTTGGACAGCATTCCACCAGGTACCTGGTATAGCAGCGTGTTAACATCAACCGACAAGACTTTTGGATTAAGCAGGCCTTCGCTTATATACTTTTCACGCAGCGGCCTGAAATATTCAGCAATCTGGCTCAATGCATCCAGGTCAAGGCCTGTATCATATGGAGTACCTTGCAGAGCGGCCACCATCGGTTCGGTTGCCGGTTGGGAAGTTCCCAGCGCCATAGGTGAAATGGCACAGTCTATTACATCAGCACCTGCTTCTACAGCTTTCAGGTAGGTCATAGAAGCCAAGCCGCTGGTGTAGTGGGAATGAACCTGAATCGGTATCTTTATAGCTTTTTTTAGCTCCGTTACAAGCTCATATGCATAGTACGGTGTCAAAAGCCCGGCCATATCCTTTATACAAAGTGAATGAGCTCCCATTTCCTCCAAAGCCTTTGCCGTTTCGATATAATGCTGGGTGTCATGTATGGGACTTATTGTATACACTACACTGGCCTGGGCATGGGCTCCTTCGTCTATAACCGCCCTGATTGCTGTTTCAAGATTTCTTATATCGTTCAAAGCATCAAATACACGTATAATATCGATTCCATTGCCTACCGCTTTTTTTACAAATTCCCTGACCACATCATCAGGATAATGCTTATAACCCAGAAGGTTTTGTCCTCTGAGCAGCATCTGAAGTTTGGATTTTTTTACCGTTTTTCGTATTTTTCGCAGTCTCTCCCAGGGATCTTCATTCAAGAAACGGAGGCAGGAATCAAAAGTAGCTCCTCCCCACATCTCGAAAGAATTATATCCCACCTGATCCATCAGCTCCGCTATGGGGAGCATATCTTCAGTAGTCATCCGGGTTGCGATCAATGACTGATGCGCATCCCTGAAAGCAGTTTCCGTTATTTTTACTTTTGCCATATAAATAGCCTCCTACAATTAGTTTTATCCAAATAGATTGAGAAGAACACCTGCTGCAATTGCCGAACCTATTACTCCGGCCACATTAGGGCCCATAGCATGCATTAAAAGGAAGTTGGACGGGTTTTCCTTTTGTCCCACCACTTGTGAAACACGGGCAGCCATCGGTACTGCCGATACACCGGCCGAACCGATTAAAGGATTAACTTTACCTCCCGTCAGTTTATACATAAGCTTTCCAAGCAATACGCCCCCTGTTGTCCCAAAGGCAAAGGCGAGCAGCCCCAAGGCAATAATCTTCAACGTATCGGGAGATAAAAACCTTTCGGCGGTTGCTGTTGCTCCCACTGTAACTCCCAAAAATATAGTAATTATGTTAATAAGTTCATTCTGAGCTGTTTTACTGAGTCGATCCGTTACAAGGCTCTCTCTTAAAAGGTTGCCCAACATGAGCGTCCCCAGCAATGGCGCCGAAGATGGTACCAAAAGAGAGCCTACTGCCGTAACAATTATTGGAAATAATATCTTCTCAAGCTTAGACACTGGTCTCAGCTGTTCCATGACAACCTGGCGCTCTTTCTTTGTGGTAAGGGCGCGCATTATAGGAGGTTGTATTATCGGTACCAAAGCCATATATGAATATGCAGCAATAGCAATTGGCCCTAATAATTCAGGCTTTAGCCTGCTGGTAAGGAATATAGCGGTAGGGCCGTCTGCACCACCAATTATGCCAATGGATGCCGCTGCCAGATTATCAAATCCAAGTAATCTGGCTAAAGCAAATGCTATAAATATACCAAGTTGGGCAGCCGCTCCCAGAAGCAAGCTTTTAGGATTGGCGATCAGGGGACCGAAGTCTGTCATAGCCCCAATACCCATGAAAATAAGCGGCGGATATATGCCAAGCTTTACGCCTTCGTACAAGTAATACAAAAGGCCCCCAATCTGCTTCAGCTTCATCTGGCCGTCGACCATCTCATACTGAGGTTCAGCTGTCAACCCTGCCAATGGAAGATTAGCAAGCATCATGCCAAAGGCAATAGGCAGCAGCAGTAACGGCTCATATTCTTTTTTTATTGCCAAATAAATCAAGAACCAGGATACCATTAACATCAGACCCTGCTGCCATGTCATCGCAGCAAAGCCGGAACCACGAATGAAATCAAGTATTACGTCAAGAAAAGGTTTATCCATTGTATAGCCCCCTTGCAATATATCTTATTGTATAGCCAGCAACACATCGTCTACATTTACCGAGGAACCTTTTGAGACTTGTATAGAAACCACCTTTCCGTCTCTAGGTGCCATTATTTCGTTTTCCATCTTCATAGCTTCCAGTATCAACAGTACCTGACCCTGTTTGATTTCGTCTCCAGCATTAACCTTCACATCCAATATGGTGCCGGGCATAGGCGCCTTTATAACCTCAGCTCCGCTTGGTACTGGTTGTGAACCGGAGCCTTGCTCGGGAGCCTTTGCTGCGGCAGGTTGCGGCGGCGCCGGAGCGGCGGGTGCAGCCTGAACAGGTGCAGAAACTGCCGGCGCTGCCTGTACGGATGGCGCACTCACAACTCCTCCTGTTTCACCCATTAACTCTTCAACTTCTACTTCATAGCTTTTTCCGTTTACGGTTATGATAAATTTTCTCATTCTATACTTCCTCCTTAAATATCAGATTATTTCTTAATATGTTACAGCCTTGCAGAAACTTGCTCCTGGCGGCTTGTCCTGTTCCACACAGGTGTTATGGCGGGAATACGCCTTATAGATCTAACCACAATATCATGGGTAGAACGATGAAGGGAGGCGGCAATCGCAGCTGTAATAACTGCCACCAGTTCCTCAGAATCTTCATCCATACTAATCTGCTGAACTGCACTGTCAGCCAATTCCGCTTTTTGTTCAGACACAGTATCTGCCTTTTCAACGCTGATTTTTTTTCGGTCATCTTTTTTGTTGCCAGTAAGCCTGTGCATGGCCATAATTATCAGAACCAACCCTATTAAAGCAACAAACACAATTCCCATACCAAGTATTGTAACCTTTAAGCTAGTTTGCAAAATCTCCAATCATATCCACCTCGTTTCAATCTATACATGGAATAATCCACAAATAATCAATGCTATACCGGTAAATTGCCGTGCTTCTTAGGAGGCCTGTTCTCCCGTTTGCTCTCAATCATTTGAAGAGCGCTGATAAGCCTGGGCCTGGTAGCTTCCGGTTCAATTATATCATCAACATATCCGCGGGAAGCGGCCACATATGGGTTAGCAAAACGGTCGCGGTATTCGTCAATCTTTTGCTGCCTGGTTTCAATCGGATTATCGGAATTCTCAATATCCTTCTTGAAAATTATATTAGCTGCTCCCTCAGGGCCCATCACGGCAATCTCTGCAGTGGGCCAGGCCATAACCATGTCAGCCCCCAGATGTTTGCTGCTCATTGCAATATAGGCGCCGCCGTAAGCTTTACGCAATATAACATTAATTTTCGGAACCGTGGCCTCTGAATATGCGTATAACAGCTTGGCGCCATGACGGATAATTCCGCCGTGTTCCTGCTCTACTCCCGGCAGATACCCGGGAACATCAGTAAAGGTTATAATCGGTATGTTAAAAGCATCACAGAAACGTACAAAGCGGGCCGCTTTATCCGATGCATCAATGTCCAGGCAGCCGGCAAGCTGATTTGGCTGATTTGCAACAATCCCTACCGATCTTCCGTCCAGGCGGGCGAAACCAATTACTATATTGGCCGCATACAACGGTTGAACCTCAAAAAAGTCGGCGTTGTCCACCACCTGCCTGATGACGTCTTTTACATCATATGCCTTATTGGGATTGTCGGGTATAATACCATTTAATGCGGGAGCTAACCTGTTTGGGTCATCCTGACAATCATATACGGGCGGATCCTCAAGATTGTTAAGAGGCAAATAGCTCAAAAGCCTTCTTATGGAGTTAAAACATTCATCCTCCGTGGCATCAGTAAAGTGTGCTACTCCGCTGAGCTTATTATGAGCCAGCGCTCCTCCGAGATCCTCAGCAGTAACTTTTTCTCCCGTTACTGCTTCAATAACCTGAGGTCCTGTTATAAACATCTTACTTACTTTGTCAACCATAAATACAAAGTCTGTAAGAGCAGGAGAATAAACCGCACCACCGGCACATGGTCCTAATATTACCGATATCTGCGGAACAACCCCCGATGCCAGAGTATTCCGGAAGAAAATCTCTCCATATCCGCTCAAGGCATCAATGCCTTCCTGAATTCTCGCGCCGCCGGAATCATTGATACATATAATCGGACAACCTGTTTTCATAGCCATATCCATAATTTTGGTGATCTTTTTTGCATGCATCTCGCCTAGTGAACCACCCATTACAGTAAAATCCTGGGAATAAATATATACCGGCCTTCCATCAATTGTTGCATAGCCGGTAACAACACCATCAGCCGGCATCTTCCTTTTATCCATCCCGAATTCCACTGAACGATGCTCTACAAACGCATCAATTTCCACAAAGCTTCCACTGTCCACCAATCTATCAATTCGTTCCCTGGCAGTAAGTTTACCGCTTTCATGCTGCTTTTTTGTTTTTTCGGGGCCACCACCTTGCCGGATGGCCAACTTTCGTTCTTGCATGGTAGTTATTTTATCGTGTGCACTCATTCTAAACCCTCCAGATCTTAATTGAAATCAAAAAAAATAACACATAAGGCGCCACTTTATCATATTCTACATCAAAACCCTTTTTCCTTCTTTTTAAAATTAAATTTTTTAATTATTTATTCCCTTTCGGTCCAATGTTTAATGGCAGCTTTTGCCGTTAAAAAAATCACCTATATCAATCATAAGATTATACGGCCGGGCCTCAGGTTTTACTGGCTTAAATCCTATTCTTTCATAGCGTTGCTGATATATTCCGCCGGCAGTATATATTTCCTTTACCTCCTCTCTGTCAAGCACATATATAAGCGAACGGATCAGGCCGTCGAATAAGACAGCTTCATCCTCCGGATCCTTAATTACTATACAATTGCAATATGCCCTGTCATCTATCCTGTAGCCGCTTGCTCCCCCGGTTATGCGCTTATCCCGTTCGATCACAACGGCAAATCTTTGATACCGGTCCGGTATGCCAGCTGTAAGCAATGGCCGCAATGTTTTATCCCTGTATATTATATCTAAATCTTCAGATTTAATCTTCCGGAATACTAACATTGTTTCACCCCGGTTAATCTCTTTATCTCATCTATTTCTTTATTGCTGAGATATCTCCATTCCCCTGGTTTTAAGGAACCCAATGTCAGATTGGCTATCCTGATCCTCCTCAAAATCCGGACCGGACAACCTATAACCTGGAACATCCGCCTAATCTGTCTTTTCTTGCCTTCCTTTAATGTCACCTTAAAAGCAGTACCATTTTCATTCTGCCAAAGAACCACAACACGATGAGCTGTCGCGACAGAATCCCCAATATCAACACCGTTGGTTAACATTTGAACCTGTTTACCAGAAGGATGTGCCGATACCACAACATAATATTCCTTCTCAATACCATACCTTGGATGTGTCAGCCTTAATGCCAGCTCGCCGTCATTGGTAAGAATCAAAAGCCCTTCAGAATTCATATCGAGCCTGCCAACAGGGTATACCCGCACAGGCTGCCGGCCAATAAGTGATAAAACGGTGGGTCGTCCATGAGTATCTTTTGCAGTTACTATATATCCACGAGGTTTATTAAGAAGTATATATATCTGCCTGGTTTCAGGAAAAATAGGTTTACCGTCAACTATAACGCTATCTTTTTCCGGGTCCACAATCATTCCCGGTTCAATCACAGTTTCTCCGTTAACCCTTACCCTCCCCTGTTTTATTATTTCCTCACATTTCCTTCGCGGCGCTACACCGCAGTGTGCCATGTATTTTTGCAGTCGCATGGGTATATCTCCTCTAAAAACGGTACATTGTTACTATAATTATTTTTATCTATTGCTGTATAACACAATTACGTTAACCGTGCGGGACTTTTACAGTCCGCTCCATGGTTTGGTTACCGGCAGTTAAGCCGGTGAAAATACCGGATAACCATTTCTGATAAATATTTATTACGACATAACATAACATATTATAACATATAATTTACTGCCAGTACTAAATATATTTCGTACAGATAATATATTTATGCAGAATATTATTCCGCCCGCTGGTGCTCAACATTAAGACCCTGCAAAACCCTCCCCTGATCCCCACAAAAACCAGCATAATACATTGGCCCTTTCTGTCCTTTGCTTAGCAAACAGTTCTTAAGCCTTTTCGTAAGGCGCTATTTCCTTATATTGCGGAAATAACGGCAAAAACAACGCAAAAGCGTGCTTTAACACAATTTTGCGCCCATACTTATTATAAACAATAAAGACGGCATTCAACCGTCTTTATTGCTTGATATCTTCCGTAGTTATTATTTTCTTTGATTCCTTTTTATGCCCTGTCATTTCCTTTACTTCTTCCAATAAATCAGGTATCAGTTCTACAATACGATCTGTTGGTGAGCTGAATTGAACCGGGAGAAGACGAATTTTTCCCTCACCTACCACGAGAAATGCTATAGGGTTTACCGAAACACCTGCCCCTGTTCCCCCTGCAAACGGCATAGGTGGTGAAGCACCGTCCCCGTCGTTATTGCTTTTACCCTGTCTCTGTTCCTTGTTTTTTTCCTTGTATTCACCGCCCCCCGCCACAAATCCAAAAGAAACCCTTGATATAGGGATAATCACACTACCATCGGCAGTTTCTACCGCATCTCCCACAATGGTGTTTACATCGATCATTTCCTTAATATTTTCCATCGTGGTTTTCATAATATTTTCAATTGGATGCCCTGGCAATCCTTTCACCGCCTTTTATTTTATCTGTAATTTTCTGCATTCCAACAATTATAATATGTCCCATTCTTAAAATGATTATGCAGGCGGCTTCCATCTTAAACATCTCTTTATCAAACAACGGATATACATTTATATTCCGCTTCCCGGCCTGGTAAGTGTTTTTAATATGACAAAATATCAAACATGAAAGGGTATAAAGGCCGGCTGCCAATATGGCTGTATTTGCAGCATCTCCGGTTCCGATCTGAGCCGATAACGAAAATTCCTTTATTCTAATCCTGTCCTTCAAATACTCTAAATAATGGGAATTTCGCCGGAAGGATTCATAACTTCTTTTTATAAATCCAAATAATCCATCATCAAATATGCGTTTTTTTCCCGGAGGAGAGTCCTTTCTGCCGACATTAGAAAAAAGGCCTGTTCTTCCGGGTTTAAAGTTTTGCTTATATCTGAAATGGATAAGTCCGCCTAAAGCGCTTATAACAAAAAAGACTCTGCTTCTGCCGTCATGTATAATAATTTTAAACTCTAACTGAACCGGTATTACGCATACCAGGAAAAATAACAGGAAAACAACCGGCACTGCAATTAATAAAATCACAACCGTACACACTCCATGTATTTTTTTCTATTTTTACACAGCATAGAAAAATAATACATGGATGCCGGCTTTATGCAGTTTCCTCATTGTCAAGAGGCGGCAGATCCTGAATGGACGAAAGCCCAAAACTCTTCAAAAATGTATGCGTAGTACAATAAAGTTTCGGCCTTCCCGGAGCATTCAGCCTGCCTGCTTCCTGGATAAGATTCCTTTCCATCAGCACAGCAATGGAGTAGTCGCATTTCACTCCCCGAAGCTGTTCAATATCAGCCTTTGTCACCGGCTGTTTATATGCAATTATGGTTAATGTTTCAAGACAAGCCCTGGAAAGGCTTTGCTCCTTATTAATACCTGTAAATTGTCTAATATAATCCATAAATTCAGGACGTGTAACCAGCTGATAAGTATCTTCAACTTTAATTATCTGTAAACCCCGCTTTTGCGACTCAAAGCCGGCTCTCATATTATCCATAAGCTTTTCCGTTTCAGTAACATCTATGTTAAGCAATTCGGAAATATCTTTGACAGATACAGGATCACCCGCAACAAATAATATAGCTTCTATAACTGCCATCATCTCTTTTTCGTCCATTTTAATCCCTTCCTTTGTATCGCAAAGTCTGAGAACGGTTTATACTGCTTTACCTCTATCCATCCCCTGCTTGCCATTTCCAGCAGCGCTATAAAGGTAACAACTATATGTAAACGGCTGCGCTTTTTATCAATAAGCTCGGAAAACAGTATTCTGCTTCGCATTTTTAAAGTATTTCTTATCTGTTTTATCCTGCTTCCCAATGATATGGTTTCCTTCTTTATAGGACGTATATAAGCAGGTGCTTCCGTCTTTTTCTCTCTTGTCAGGAGTTCGAGCATTGTTTTTAAAATATCATACTTTGTAATACCTGTAAATTTTATGCCTTCCTCCTGTGTGTCCACAATCTCTTCCGGCAGTTTGCTGCACATATTGGAATAAACCATATACCTCTTATAAAGCTCATTGCTTGCGTCCTTATATTTTTTGTATTCTTTTAACTTTTGGATCAACTGCTGCTGCGGATCTGTTTCTTCCTCATCGTTCTCCGGAACTGCCCTGGGCAGAAGTTTGCTGGATTTTATGTGCAATAGAGTTGCAGCCATGACCAGGAACTCACTTGCAATATCTATATTAAATACTTCCATTTGATGCAGGTATTCCAAGTACTGGTTAGTAATATCAGATATTGAAATATCCTCTATGTTGAGTTTTGATTTTGAAATAAGATGAAGGAGAAGGTCCAACGGCCCTTCAAAAATATCCAGTTTGACCTGATATATCACCCTAAACCCCTTTCCTTCGTTTATTGCAGTAAAAACAGAACATATCCCTGCAATTGCATAAAATAGTTATATATTAGGTTTGCCGGCACACCAACGATTATATCAAAAAGCCCCAAGAAAATAAATATCAGCAGAATCAGCAAACTATATCGTTCATACTGCCAAAAAAACTTAACATTCTTTCTGTAGAACAGTTCCCTTACTATATGATAGCCATCAAAAGGAGGTATTGGGACAAGGTTCAGTAATGCAAACAATATATTCAGGTAAATCACTCTGACTATGATATTCCATAGAATGCCCAGTTCACGCACAAGCAGCTGAATAAGAAGCAGAATTATAAGTGTAAGGATAGCCAGCATCATATTGGCCGCAGGCCCGGCCAGCGAAACAATAATGTTTCCCGTCCTCCTGTTTCTAAAATTGGATGGATTGACCTGTACCGGTTTTGCCCAGCCAAACCCAAACAAAGCAAACATTATAAAACCAAGCCAGTCCACATGAGCCAAGGGGTCCAGAGTAAGCCTGCCCATATTTTTAGGAGTCGGATCTCCAAGCCGGTATGCGCTGTATGCATGGGCAAACTCGTGAAATGCTATTGCTAAAAATACCGCAGGTATGCTTAGTAATATCTCTACCAAATTTCTACGCATTAACAATTTCCTCCATTTACCGTACTACATATTATATGCGGGAATTATACTGCTTCAATTGTCTAAAAACATTGTACATTATTTCCTGTTAATATGTAACCCCTTATCATTTCAAATTTCATTATTCTTATCATGCATTATCCCGGATATATGTCCAAAAATTAAAATGGATCGATATTAAGAATAAGCCTCCATATTCCATACACCGATCCATTTTTCAGTTATTTATGCCTGATATACATATATACTCTACTTATAGCTTTTGGTTTTTCTCAACCAATCATGAAATATTTTGCCGAAATAATCAAAAACACCTGCAGCTTCTACCGTTTCACCCGCGACTATACTGACTTCACCTACCTTTTTCCCGTTATTTTTCACCGTCAGAACCCCAATTTTCTGCCCCTTCTCCAAAGGCGCTTTTAGCGGCTGATGCAGCCCGACTTCCCGGGTAAACTCCTTTGGCTCTTCCTTCTTTAACAATACTGACAGGTTTTCTCCGGCCAAACCGTTAATGCTGCTTTTTTTACCTCCAATTACGGATATATCTTTTTTGGCAACCTGATTTTTCTTCACCACCAGCATCGAATCGTAGTTTGCAAATCCGTAATCCATAAGTTTTCTGGCTTCATCAAATCTTATCTGGGAACTTGGAGCGCCCAATATAACCGATATCAGCCTGAAATATCCACGTTTTGCGCTTGCAGATATGCAGTGGCCTGCATCATCCGTGTACCCGGTTTTTATACCATCACATCCGTCATAGAACCTGACCAGCCTGTTTGTATTAACCAGCATTGTCTCCCCATCTCTCATATAATCAAGCCAGATAGTACTCCATTTAAAGAAATCTGGGTATTTGAGAAGTTCCCGGCTCATAATGGCTACATCATAAGCGGTTGTATAATGATTCTCAGTAGGCAAACCGGTGCAGTTGGAAAAATGGGTGTTTTTCATTCCCAACTCCTGGGCCCGCTGGTTCATTTTTTTCACAAATGCTTCATGACTGCCGCTGATTTTTTCAGCCAAAGCAACGCTGCCGTCGTTGGCAGAAGCAACAATAACTGCCTCGAGAATAGTAGAAACAGGAAATGTTTCGCCGGCTTCAAGAAAAACGGTAGACCCGCCCATACTGGCTGCATGTTCACTGACGTTTATAGTATCATCCAGTTTTAATCTGCCGTCCTCAATGGCTTCCATTGCCAGCAAAAGCGTCATGATTTTTGTTATGCTTGCCATAGGGCGTTTTTCATGGGGATTCTTTTCATACAGTATTGTGCCTGTTTCATAATCCATTAAAAGAGCTGATCTTGATTGTATATTAATAGGAAACTCGGCCGCCGGTTCCGTCAATGCGGTCGCATATACGGGCATAGATAACACCAGGAATAACGTAAGCGTCCAGGGAAGTATAATCCGCTTAAAGATATCCAATATCATCCCTCCTGTGATATGAATGTCATCTATGATTATGTTTTCCATTGTACAGGAGGGTTATACGTCAATTAGCACCTGTTAGCCAGACAGGGTTTGTTATATGAAACTACGTTCTACAGATCCTGAATAACATTCAGCAGAAGGCGCGTGATGCACTCGGCTGCCTTTGATGCAGTTTCAACCACTTCTTCATGACTAAGCGGTTTGTCCAAAATTCCGGCAGCCATATTGGTTATACAGGATATCCCCAGTACTTTCATTCCGGCATGTACAGCAGCTATAACCTCAGGCACTGTTGACATACCAACAGCGTCAGCACCCAATCTTCTTAACATAGCTATTTCCGCAGGTGTTTCATAGCTGGGTCCCGGCATCATTGCATATATTCCCTGCTGTAAACCTATTCCCATCTCCTCTGCCTTATCAAATGCAAGTTCCCGGAGCCCCTGATCATAAGCATAGGTCATATCGGGAAACCGCGGCCCCAAATCATCTTTATTCCTTCCCCGCAATGGGTTAACCCCGGTCATATTGATATGATCCTGTATAACCATTAAATCACCCGGCGAAAAGCTTGGATTCACTCCGCCTGCAGAATTGGTAACTATTAAGGTTTCCACACCAAGCCTTTTCATAGCTCTGACAGGAAGAACCACCTGCTCCATCTCGTATCCCTCATAAAAATGGAAGCGTCCCTGCATGACTATTATATATTTGCTGCTGCACTTTCCTATAACAAATCTGCCTAAATGGCCTTCCACCGTTGTGTCAATAAACCCGGGAATATCCTTATAATTGATGTAAACAGGGTTTTCAATGGTTCTGGAAATCTCCCCCAAACCGGAACCCAGGATTAGCCCTATAACCGGCTGCATATCTATCCTGTCCTTTATGAATTCAGCGACTTTATTATACATAATTAACACCCCGTTCCATATCATACAATGTTCTGATCCGCATTATCCAAATACACTGATATATAGAACCATATAATATTCTATCAAAGCACAGATGATCTATTCAATATAAGATGAATAATCCCTTTGTTCAGAAAGAAATTTGCAAACAGCGCTTTAAAAATGAAAGGAACAATAAAGGTTTCGAACAGGCCGGCAAGCAAAAAAGCAATTATTATAAACAAAAATTTTACTGTATAGCCGGTTATCCTTTGAAATCTTATACGTTTGCCGGTATACAACCTTCGATTCCTGAAATTCTGAATTCCGGATTGCAGGGATATAATCCCCATTATTACAATGCACGGTACATAGACAAAACATTGGGGAAGAATGCAGCCAATAACAAAAAGAAAACCGTTAAATCCATAATAGTCTATAAAGAACGCGACGGTAAATCCCAGTAAAAAACCACGGATTCCAACCGTTATAAGCATAAAGGGAATACCGGCATAATGTAATCCAAAAAGCCATATGAAAAAAGCAGTTTGAACATTACGAAAAACAGAATTCAAAAATATCAACGCTTTATCTATATTTGCCTGGTTTTTTAGCAAATATGAATGTTCATACAGATACTCAGCCAGGTAACCCTGTTGCTCCAAATCCATGTAATTTATGGTAAAACCACCTGCAGCAACCCCTGTTATAAATACGAATATAAGTAAAAGATAGAACAATATGTTTTTTTCTATGTGCAGCATTATGTCGGTTTTTATTTTTATAATATTCAATCAGTGTATCCCCCCAAAATCCACTCTAATGATTACTATGAAATTTTGCGGGGTTTTATAACCTGTCCTTTTATCCACATTAAACTAAAGCAGTGAAATATTTCTTAAACCATACCATCCTGCAGCTCCAATCGCATAAAAAAAGAAAGGCTCTTCATTCACCCCCCTGCCCATAGTGGTGGGATATAAGTTATAATGGTTCAGCGCTCTTTGAATGCCAACGCCATCCACAAAAATTATCCTGTGTTTATCCCGCAATCCATTTTCCTCTAGCTGCTCCATTATCCTGATACGCCTTTTTGCATCCATCAAAGGCAATACCAGAGGAAGGGAATATTGAATAATGTCTCGTAATACCGTGATAGAATGATGGCTTATTCCTGTGTGCCGCTGTCTGCAGTCACCAAATGCCAGCCTCGGCAAATACACAACTTTTCCTCCAAATCCGGCAATCATATTTGCATACAGGCCAAGTTCCAGCCCGCTAAATCCATAGGTGGTACCCGTTCCCAGTATGCCGGGTCCCATTGTGATAATGGCAACCTGGCAGTTTTCAATATCGAAAGCAGTCTTAAGCGAAGTATAGATATTTACGCATTCATGGTCTCCTCCGAATGCATTGCCGGAAGTTATGGCAACATCCAGCAAATCTTTATTTTTCAGCAGTGTTACAGTTCTGCTGAAACCCATTGGCAGCGCTCCATGATCTGTCATTATATAGGCTATCCGTATGCCGGAATCAGAAAAATATTTAATATAGGCACATAAGGGGGCCAGCACACTGTGGAGTTCGCCTATGTATACCAGTTTGTTCTGAAAATCCACCGGATGATCATAATATGCATGGTACGGGCTATTTATTTCTTCCGACAGGAGAAGCTGCATCTGCAATGGGGTATACTTTAACTTCATCCCATGTCCCCTGCTTTTAAAACTTGTACTTGTACGGTTCAGGTTACTGATAACAAAGTGGTATCCACCGGTACCCAATCCAAGGCTGGCGGCCGTTGTATTTACCAGAACTCTGTCCCCGGCTTTTGCCCGGCCGGTAAGACAGGTGTATAAAACGGCCAGCTTGCACGGATGATCAATAGCAAGTCTCAATATTTCAGTTCTTTCATCAATTGAATCAAGCACCTGTTCAACTATCCCTTTTTTAAGCTCTATCCATGCCGGTATCTGCATCTTTTTCCATCCTCCACAACTCATCGATATAACGCAGGAAGGGGATTGCTCTGATAATTTTTGAAATGGAGTAGTATTCAGCAGCAATCTGAATCAATAACAGTATGGACGCTATAATAAATGCAGATGCCGGAGGAACGGTCCTGATGGCGTAGAAACCCAATATGCCGCCCAACAGGTTGGCTCCGGTATCTCCCAGCATATACTGCTCTCTCATTTCACCTTTTATATAAAATAGTGTTGCTGTGATAATGGATAAGAATATCCAAATATTATTAAGCCGGCCTGTCAATGCCAGCATAACCACCGAAAATAAAAATACCTTGATAGCCCTGCCAGGTCTGAGATCCATAAGGTTTATGAAATTTATAAAGAGAAGAAATACCAAGGTATAAATCAGCCATTGCATCGTAAAAGAATAGTAATAATATGACAATAACATACCCAGGAAAACAGCAGTGATAAGCTTAATGCCGCCGGTTGATAATCCGCCCTTTAATATAATCTTCACATGCCCCCTTATTCCCTTGGCCTTTCCATCACCAAGCAAATCATCAATAACCCCGAAAACCACCAACGTAACAACAACTGTCAAAAAGGCCAGGTAATCAAGTTTAACTCCATGCAACAGAAAAGGAACAGTACCAAAAAGACATGGAAACATCAATGCCAAACCCATTCCGGTAACAACGGGACGGCCGTTGTAATTGCTCACATATTTACTGTTAGCCGATAATATTTTATAAATTCTTGGAACAAAATACCTTGCAGTTATACCCGATATCCCGATGGATAAAATGTGTTCAATTATGTCCATACTCTCCTTTTGTCACTACCTTTCCGCAAGCTTTTCCCAACAGTACCATCATAATATCCCGAAACTGCCTGGCCCTGTGGACAATGCCAGGCAAATTCATGCCTGTTGCATCGTGGCTCATCTGAACGTCTACCTCGCATATTCTAACACCCCGGTTAATCAGATCCACGGTCATCCCGAATTCTATACCAAAACCTTTATACATAAAAAAACCGGGTTCAATAATATCCCGCCTGAATCCCCTTTGTCCCGACAATACTGCTTTAAAATCCTTTCCGGTTAACATCCGTACGCCTAACCTTGATAACCCCTTGACCAGTCCGAAACCGCTTTTGGCCAAATTACCGGGAAACCGTGCTATTGTTACATCAGCTTTGCATTCAAGTATTGGTTGTATAAGTTTTTCCGCTTCCCTGGCGCTTTCTCCTAAATCTGCATCCAACAACAGAATTATCGGACAGGATACTGCCTTTATCCCCTGCAGCACCGCATATCCTTTTCCGTAATTTTTGTCCAGTTTAAGCAGCCTTGCGCCTTCCTGCACTGCAACTCCTGCCGTATTATCGGAAGAACCGTCATCCACCACCAGTATTTCATTAATTGCGGAAATATTTTTTAATGCCCTTATAGTGTTTCCAATACAATTTTCTTCATTATATGCCGGAATTACAACCGCTGCGTTCTTCTTATCATTACACACCGTCAGACTCCTCCTGCCTTGTCCAGTCTGAGTATTCCAAATCGATTTATGAGGTTGTGTCATTTGATATGTTTCCCGCCTCAAATTCATTTCTGTCAGCTTCCAGTATTGAAATCAATGCCAGTTTTCCAAGAATAGTATCTATATTTTCGACAGTAGATATACCCATTTTTTTATATTCCGGTATAGCACTCCTGCTGACCGACACAGGTTCCACAGCTATTATTGGCAAGCCCAGGTTTTTCGCAGCTTGTATAAGCTCTATGTCAAAGTATTGATTCCCATATAATTGGAGTCCTTTTTCCCTGCCGTTTCCGAATAATATAATAACATCACTGTAGTCTTCCAAATCATTTGATATACTGATAAAATGGAGTTCTTTGATACGGTTCACCAGTGGAGTTGCACAACCCTCTATAACACTGAATATGAGTTCTTCCGCTACTATATTATAGAATTTCTCAGGTTCCTTCATTTCCTCATTGCCGGCATCTGATACGGCAGTCACATCCAATTGCCGGGTATACAGTTCTGGCTCAATAATTATGCTTGATTCAATGGAAGCACCTGCCAGCTGCAAAAACTGTTTCAAATCATAATACGCATCGCTGGCATTGATGCTTATCATGGAAATTTTAACTTCTTTCAGCCTGTTTTCTGTCAGCTTGGAAAACAAATAATCACACAGTGAGTCTGCTTGTTCTTTTTCTTTTGCGATATCTTCAAGATTAGTTCTGAGCATATCGGTCTCTTTCCGCAATGCTGAAAACTCACTTTCTATTTGACGTGTAATCAGTATCTGCTGATTTTCAATTATATCCTTGTTTTCGAGGGTTACCCCGATTAGAATTCCCAGTCCCAGGGAAAGAAATATCCCGATTAACAGTATAATGTAATATTTCGTATACACCTTATTTCACCGCCTAAAACCCAAGCAGTAATTTTATCCTCAATGCCAACAGACGATACAGTTCCTGGATTTGTGGTGACATGCGGGCTACAAGGAGTATCGGAAACATGGCTGAAACAAAAAGAGCAGCTACATAGCTCGGCTGAATGCGATTTTTGTACAGTTCGCTTACCCCTTTAGCGTCGACAATCTTGTATCCGACTTTCATTCTTACAAGCAGTGTACTGGCCATACCTTTACGCCCTTTTTCCAGGAAATCAACCATACTGGTATGGCTGCCAACCGTTACAATCAGCTCGGCTTTATTTTCATAAGCCAGTATAAGGGCAATGTCCTCACTTGTACCTGCAAATGGAAACTTAACCGCATTTAAATCCAATTCCCGGATCCGCTGCATACCCGGACATCTTCCGTCGGGATAAGCGTGCACAATGATTTCATCACAACTTTTTAAGCATTCATCACTTACACTGTCCATATCTCCCACAACCAGATGCGGCCTGTAGCCAAACTCGAGCAGAGCGTCCCCACCGCCATCTACTCCTATTATAACGGGACGAACCTCTTCTATATATGATCGTATAGCCTTTAGATCTTCCAGGTAATTCCTTCCCCTTATAACGATCAACACGTGTTTCTTTTCCATCCTTGTCTTTATAGGCGGCAGAACGACAGGAGCAACAACAATATCTCTTTCTTTGGCAGCATAATCCAATGTGTTGTCAATAAAATCCCTCAAAACTTCCCAAATATTCTCCCTGGCTTCCGCCATCTTTCTCTCTATCATATCTCCATCAAGAAAATTTATATGGCAAATGAACTTATTATTTACCCAAAGAGTGTTTTCACTTACTTCCAGGTAATCATTCTCTTTTATGCATTCAAAAGCTTTTTGCCCAATATCGTCAATAATTGGAATGCCTGCATCAGAAAGAATTTTTGGCCCATAATTTGGATATTTTCCGCTTATTGACTGAGCACCGTTTATCACGGCCTTTACCTTCCTGTCTGCAAGATGCACGGCCGCTACTTCATCCAAATCCTGGTGAAAGATTACAGCTATATCACCGGGCATAAGCCGTTTTATAAGGCTTTTTGTCCTATTGTCTTTTTTTGCACGTCCTCTAATCATTTTCAGACATCCTTGCCCCGTTTGCCTGTATTCCCCCAAATAATACCTTTCCTACAGATTTGTCCTATCATATATGGTTTACATTGCCACATTAAATATACATAAAAAAAACAGCCGTTTCAGGCTGTTTTACATCAAAATCATCGGACAGATTGAGCCTTGATCCGCATTCGATCAGCTATCATGGCAATAAATTCGCCATTGGTTGGCTTTCCTTTTTCATCATGAATTGTATAACCAAAAATTTTATTAATTGTTTCGACCCTGCCCCGGTTCCATGCTACTTCAATAGCATGGCGAATGGCCCTTTCCACCCTGCTGGGAGTGGTATTGAATTTTTCGGCTATCATTGGATATAATTCCTTAGTAATCCCGCCAAGCAGATCCATATCCTTTACAACCATAAGTATTGCCTCTCTCAGATAATGATAACCCTTAATATGAGCCGGTACTCCTATCTCATGTATGATGTTTGTTATATCCGCTTCAAGGGAAGAATTATTGTTATAACCGGTTTTAACGATAGGAGCAACAGCAAGAGCCTGGGCTGACTGGTTAACTGCAGAAACCGGTACATCTATATCTGTAGTAATTCCCATGGCCAGTTCTCTAATTCTTTTTACAAAAATCTCCATATCAAAAGGCTTCACAAAGTAGTAATCGGCTCCCAGGGCAATAGCCCTTTGGGTAATCTTATCCTGCCCAACTGCAGATAGTATGATTATTTTGGATTTATTTTCAAGATTACTGTTATTCAGCCTTTCCAACACACCCAAACCATCAATATGAGGCATTATGATATCCAGAATAACCACTTCAGGCTGAATATTAATAATCATTTCCAGCGCCTCAATTCCATCGCCGGCAATACCTATAACTTCCATATCATCCTGTTTCTCTAAATATCTACGGACGATATCACAGAACTCCTTGTTATCATCTGCAATTAACACCCTAATCCTGTTTTGCATTCTCAAAAACCCCCTAATCATTGGAATAATATGCATTTACAGTTTTTTTCATTCTTTCATTTGTTTTCTATTCGACAAACGTTTAAATATCCCTTCTTTCAAAAAATAAAAGGATTGTCGCTTTATCACTATTTTTGACATAATTCTGTCAGTCCATTATTTTTTTGCTTTCCTCCAGCATCCATTCGATAAAAATTCCGTATCCTTTCTTAGGATCATTAACAAACACATGGGTAATAGCGCCAACAATTCTTCCGTTTTGGATGATGGGGCTTCCGCTCATACCCTGTACTATACCTCCTGTCAGTTCCAGCAGTTCAGGATCGGTTATCTCAATAACCATTCCCTTCGAATTCGGCTGCTTCTGGTAATTGATTTTTTTTATCTGGATATCAAATTCCCTTATTCCGCTATCATCCACGGTTGTCAGTATGCTGGCTTTTCCAGTGTGTACATCGTGCTGATAACATATGCTCATAGGCTCATTATGGTAAAATTTTGGCAGCGTCTTGTACATTTTGCCGTATATACCATATTTCGTATTCCTTAATATATTTCCAATCAGTTTTTGTTTTCCTGAGAAGACCCCTTTGAGTTCTCCCGGTTCACCCCGTTTTCCCTGTATTATATCTATAATTTTTGATTCCATTATTTCACCGTTTTTTACTGATAATAAGGTGCCGGTATCCAAATCTGTTATAGCATGTCCAAGAGCTCCGAAATACCCGCTATCCGGGTCATAAAAAGTCAATGTTCCGACTCCGGCTGTACTGTCACGAACCCAGATACCCAATCTATATTTTAAATCATGATGATCCACAGCCGGAACTATGTGGGCTTTAAAAATAATGTTACCCCTTCGCACATCCAATTCAAGTCCGTTATCCTTTACCTGATTTACAAGCTCTGAAAGATGTTCAGCGTTTTCTACGTAAACCCCGTTTACCTTTTCTATTATATCTCCCGGCCTTAAACCGGCTTCGCCCGCAGGATAATGGGTAAATCCTTCCGGATCCATTACTTCCGATATGCCAACCACCAATGCACCCTGGGTATATAAGGATACACCTATGGAATTTCCTCCCGGAAATATCTTTTTGACAGGCTGCACCTTTATTCTCATTTGTTTTATCGGCACTATGCCAAAAAGTTTAAAAATAAGCTCTGCATTTCCTTTAGTTACCGTCTCAATGGTCAACGGCTCTTTCAGGTTGAAGTTAGCCTGATCCTTTAATGAACTGCCGTTAAATTTCAGGGCGTCCACATTATTCCCTTCTATTTTGACTAAAAACGGCAGTCCAAAATTCAGTATATGGGCATCTCCTTCAAAGATCTGCAATTCAGAGGGAATACTATTGATATTTCGGATTAAAGGTAAATAATTAATGAATAAAAGCATCAGAGCCAATATTATGCCTAATGCCTTTTTTGCCTTGGTTTTTTTCATGCCGGCTTGTCTCCTGTTCATTTTTTTGTTCACAACTTAAGTTAACCTCAATAAATGTGACTTATTCATGCTAATTCAGTGCAAAAAAGGCAAAAAAAGAAAGGGTTATTTACCCCTTTCTTATGTTCTGGTATTAACTTATTGCTTCCTTCATTTCTTTTGCTGTATCAATCAGCTCCCGGGCATGTTCCAAGCCTATCTTGCTGATCTCAGCCCCTCCTATCAGCCTGGCTATTTCCTCCTGACGTTCATTTTCATCCAACAAAGATACGAACGTATGGGTATGATTGTCTTCGACACGCTTCTCTATTCTATAATGAACATCAGCCATTACGGCAATTTGCGGAAGATGAGTCACGCAAACAACCTGATGGGATTGTGACAATGAACTCATCTTTTCTCCGACAACACTGGCAATTCTTCCGCTTATACCCGCGTCTATCTCATCAAAAATTAAAATAGGAATATCGTCGATACCGGCAAGGACGGTTTTAAAAGCAAGCATAACCCTTGACATTTCTCCGCCGGAAATAATTCTTGCCAGAGGTTTTAAGGGTTCTCCGGGATTCGGAGATATGGTAAACTCAATTTTATCAAAACCCTGGGAAGTTATAAAGGAAGCATAATCAGCACTATCATCAGGAGTTGATATTGCTACCTCAAACATCGTTTTTTCCATCCCCAGCTGGCTTAACTGCTCTATAACACGCTGTTCAAATATTCTGGCTGTAGCTCTTCTCATACGTGAAAGCCCGGTGCATGCTTCAACCAGTTTATTATAAACTTCCTTCTCCTGTCTGTTCAGTTCTTCAAGCCGATCCTGACGGGTTTCGACAGACAGCAGTTCACTCTTCAGTTTTTTCTGCAGTTCCAATATTTCCTCGATTGTATCCCCGTATTTTCTTTTTAATGAATTTAACAATACCAGCCTGTTTTCAATATCATCCAGCCTGTCAGGATTATAATCAAAACTATCCCTGCAGGTTCTGATTTTATCTATCACATCTTCGATCTGATAATATATGTTGTCAATATCATGGGATATTCCCGCAAACATCTCATTCAAGCCGGATATCTGATCCAAACGCTCCTTTACAACGGCGACCTGGTCAAATACCGCCATTCCCCTTTCGGCACCAGAATATAATACATCATATGCCTCGTTTATAACTTGATTTATCTTTTCGGCATTCTGCAGCAGCGCACGTTCCTGCATAAGCTCATCGTCTTCTCCTGGTTTAAGCCTGGCGTTTTCGATCTCATTTATCTGATAGGACAGCAGATCTTTCATTCTTTCACTATCCCTTTCAGACTTGGATATCATATCTATTTCGTGCAGTATGGATTTCCACCTGGAGTACAGGGAGTTTACCGTTTGCCTGCAGCCGGCCAGCGGTTCCCCGCCCAGCCGATCCAGGATTTCAATATGATATTCGGGATTCAAAAGAGATTGATGCTGGTGCTGCCCGTGTATATCCACCAGCTGCTGCCCTAATTCCTTCAACACCGACAGAGTAACTGCCTGTCCGTTTATCCGGCATATATTTCTGCCGCTTCGGGACAGCTGCCGTGTCAGCAAAAGGCTTCCATCCTCCTGGGTTTGTATGCCGTATCTCTCTAAAAATGGAATTATTTTTTCAGGTTTTTTCAGATAAAACAAACCTTCTATCCGGGCAAAATCTTTGCCGGTTTGTATCATCTCCTTGTCGGCACGTTCCCCCAGTATTAATCCCACCGCATCAATTATAATTGACTTTCCCGCCCCTGTTTCTCCGGTCAGTATATTAAGCCCATCCCCAAACTCAATTGTAAGATTATCTATCAGAGCCAGATTTCGGATTGATAAATAGCTGAGCATGGAGTCACCTCCATAAACTTACGGAATCAACTACTTGATTAACTTATTGAACCGCTCCATGATGTTCAGTGCAGTATCACTATCTCTTACCACCACCAGGATAGTATCATCGCCGGCAACGCACCCAAGTATTTCTATCCAGTTTAAAGCATCTATAGCGGCTGCTGCAGCCTGTGCATTACCTGAGAGGGTTTTTACAACAATTATATTGTTGGCATAGTCCATAGAAACAACTGATTCGGAAAATACGCGGATCAGCTTATCCCAGTTTTTTGTATCTGCTTTATCTTCCATGGTTGCATATTTGTATTTTCCGGAAGGAGTAAGCACCTTTATAAGACGCAATTCCTTAATATCCCGTGAAACTGTAGCCTGCGTCACGTCAAAACCATGGTTTCTAAGCTCATATGCCAGCTCTTCCTGTGTCTCGATGTCCTTTTCTTCGATAAGCTTCAGTATTTGGGTATGGCGATACATTTTCATATTATGAACCACCTCCTTCTAATCCGTTTATGTCCATCGGCCTTTCAGTCAGTTTTTCTCTTAGCACATTAAAAAAACTGCGCTTCCCGAACCGGATAAGCTGTGTTTCAACATCAGCTTTCCCAACATGGATTATATCACCTTTTTTAACCGGCACACCTTTCTGTCCGTCAATAGTAAGAAAAACATCATGGGTTTTATCATCAATAAGAATTCGAATCAGATCATTTTGATGGGTTACTATTGGCCGGGCATTCAATGCGTGTGGACATATAGGAGTAAGAAGAAGACATTTCATATTGGGACTGATTATAGGTCCACCTGCTGAAAGAGAATAGGCAGTGGACCCGGTAGGGCTCGATACTAAAATACCGTCTGCAGGATAACAGTTTACAAACTCATCATTTATAAAAACCCTGAGGTGAATTATCCTGGCGAATGACGCTTTTGCAATTGCAATTTCATTCAACGCAGTCAATTCAATAGGAGCATTATTCTCTTTAACTATACTGGCTTTCAGCATCATACGTTTTTCCACATAGTATTCTTTTGCCACCAATAAATCAAGGGCTTCGTCAATTTCAGATATCTCTATTTCTGTAAGGAAACCCAATCGGCCTATATTAATACCTAAAATGGGTACTCCATAGCTGCAGGCCTGCCGGGCGGCGTTTAGCAGGGTTCCATCCCCGCCCAAAACAAACAATACATCACATTGCCTGAAAAAATCACTGCTGCCGGCGACATGTCCCGTGCCTATAATCTCATATATTTCAGGCATAACAAACGGTTCAAAGCCTTTATCCCGTATCTTTTCTATTACAAGCTTTGTCTGAATACCTTCGAGATCTTTTGAAAGGTTTGGCATTATTCCGATCTTCTTCACACAGCCCCTCCTTATTTGCTAAACAGTAGTTCATTGTGAGCCTGTTCTACTACATCCTGGATTTCCTGATCGGTTATGCACGGTGGTTCCGGCCTGCCGCTTTTATGCAGATACGCCAGAAACTCTATATTCCCTTCCGGCCCGGTTATCGGTGAGTGGGTAACGCCTTTGAGGGCAAGTTCGAGCTGCCGGCCAAGTTCAATAAAGTCTGTCAGTACTTCTTTATGAACTTTGGGATTCCTAATGACTCCTTTTCGCCCAACCTTTTCCTTGCCAGCTTCAAACTGCGGTTTTACAAGCGCTATAATATCGCTGTTTTCTTCAACAATGGCTTTTACCACCGGAAGTACCAGTTTGAGTGATATAAAAGAAACATCTATTACAGCACCCTCAATTTTTTCTGTAAATGTTTCAGGGTTAACATAGCGTATATTGGTACGCTCCATGATAACTACACGTTCATCCTGTCTTAAATTCCATGCCAGCTGTCCATACCCTACGTCTATGGCATAAACTTTACGGGCCCCATTGTTTAGCAGGCAGTGGGTAAATCCACCTGTAGAAGCTCCTACATCAATAAAAACCTTATCTTTAACCGAAACATTAAACACTTTAAGCGCTTTTTCCAGTTTGAGTCCGCCGCGGCTGACATATGGCAAGGGAGAGCTTTTTAGCTCTATATCCTCACCGGGTTTCACAAAAAAACCCGGCTTATCAACCCTTTTTCCATTAACATATACCAGGCCGGCCATAATTACAGCCTTTGCTTTTTCCAGGCTCTCAATCAGTTTTCTTTTTACAAGTAAAACATCCAATCTTTCTTTAGTAGCTGACATATCTACCTTTCACAAAATCACACAAGAATTTTTTTACTGTAAAAGCAACATTATTAGGATCTAGCTTGAGTTCTTTAAGTATGCGTTCCACAGAACCATGAGGTACGAATGAATCATTTATCCCCAGGTTGATTATCGTAACCGGAAGGCGATACGCCGTAACAAATTCGCTGATGCTGCTTCCAAAACCTCCCTGGATAAGGCTGTCCTCCAATGTAATCCACCTGTTTATCCGGGATGCCATATCATTCAGCATGCGGTGGTCTAAAGGTTTTAATACCCTGGCGTTTATTACACATGCCTTTATGCCTTCTTTTTTTAGAATATGTGCCGTCTGGACTGCTGTACTAAGCATTCTGCCAAAGCTGATGATGCAGCAGTCGGTACCTTCTACGATAATTTCCCATTTTAAGCTGTTCATGGGGCTCTTGGTAATGAGGTTGTCTACACCTGTATTCCCTTTAGGATATCGTATTGCCACCGGCCCTTCCATGGTAAGTGAGTAGTCCAACATATGTTTTAGTTCTTCAATGTTTTTGGGTGCCAGCAAAGTCATATTGGGAATATGACGCAGATAACTGATATCAAAGATTCCCTGATGAGTTTCGCCGTCTTCACCTACAATACCTGCCCTGTCAACAGCAAATACAACCGGGAGTTTCTGTATGCAGACATCATGCAGTATTTGATCATATGCACGCTGGAGAAAAGTAGAATATATCGCCACATAGGGCCGGAATCCATTGCTTGCCAGCCCTGCTGCCATTGTTACAGCGTGCTGCTCGGCTATACCAACATCAAAAAATCGCTCCGGAAACCGTTCTTTAAACTCCATCAAACCTGTACCATCCGGCATTGCCGCAGTTATAGCCACAACTCTTGGATCCCTGTTTGCCATTTCAGCCAAATGCTTTCCAAACGCGTTGGAATAGGTCTCTTCATCAGCCCCGTATACCTCGCCGGTTTCGACATTAAAAGGCGGGACCCCGTGAAAAAGCTCAGGCTTTTCCTCGGCAAAAAAATAGTCCTTTCCCTTTTTTGTAATAACGTGTATAAGAACAGGGCCTCCAATCCTGGCAGCCCGTTTCATAACATCTATCAAAGCCGGCATGTTATGGCCATCTATTGGGCCTATATAGGTAAAACCCATTTGTTCAAACAACATTCCGGAAATAACAAGGTATTTGAAGCTGTTTTTAAATTTTTCTATCAGGTCGGCAAAATATGCACCGATGCGCGGTATCCTGCGTAAAACAGAATCCATCTCTCTTTTTAACCATGTATACCTTGGATTAGATCTCAATTTGGAGAGATAAGCGGCCAGAGCTCCGACATTTTGCGAAATTGACATTTGGTTGTCGTTTAAGACCACCATAATATTCGTCCTGGACTGACCCGTATCATTAAGAGCTTCAAAGGCCATTCCTCCGGTTAAGGCTCCGTCTCCAATAACAGCAACAACGTTATACGTTTCCTTCTTCAGATCTCTTGCCCTGGCTATTCCCAAGGCGGCAGATATCGATGTGCTGCTGTGTCCTGTAACGAAAATATCGTGAATACTCTCGCAAGGCTTTGGAAAACCGCTTAATCCATTATACTGCCTGAGTGTACCAAACAATTCCTTTCTGCCGGTTATAATCTTGTGTACGTAGGTTTGATGCCCAACGTCCCATATTATCTTATCAAAAGGGCTGTTAAACACATAATGCATTGCCAAGGTAAGTTCCACAACCCCGAGATTGGATGCCAAATGCCCTCCTGTTTTGGACACGTTGTCCAGCAAAAACTGTCTGATTTCCTGGGATAATTGTATCAGTTCAGTGGTATTCAAATTTTTTAAGTCTTCAGGTGAGTAAATCGAATCCAGTATTTTATGCTTGTGCATTTTATCCCCGCTCGCTTTCACTAACTACGTGCACTGTGTATTTTTTTCCTGTTTTTTGTATTTTTTGTTCCGTCAAACAATGATAGGAAAAGCGCTGTATAATAAACCACCTGATGGGATTTATTTATAGCAATCGACTTCCCTATAGCTTTTCCACCAACTGTCAAGGCAGCAATCAAACTACTTATTATTATGCTCAATAAGCTTTCCTCAAATAACAAAGACTGTGCCAAGGTGGATTTCATAATAAGAACGCTTCCTGCAGCGCCGCTTACAATACCACAGATATCCCCGACAACATCATTACAAAAACTGCTGACATGATCAGCATTTTTCACCAGATGTACGGCTTGTTTTGCACCATGGATCTTTTTTGAAGCCATGGATATAAACGGGGTTTCATCAGCGGATGCCACAGCAATTCCTACTATATCGAAAATTATTCCAATTAATATAATAACAAAAAGAGTAATTATAGCCAATAGTAAACTATTTATATTTCGAATTGTTGATTCGGAAACAAGGCTGAATACACATGCGATTACAAATGTTAAAATAAACACTTTAACAGACCAAAGATTTATTGTTTTTTTATTGTTTTTTCTCCCATTTTTATGATTCTTTGATCTCCTGTTATTTTTATTATTACTTAAATCACTATCGTCTTTTGACAAGAGCTACACACTCCAATACAATATGCAATAAATATATTCTATGTAAAGCTGGTGGTAATGCATTGAGTAGACTTTGCGGCTTAAGGTCCAGTAGGATTTCCCGACAGGGTACTTCCCGTCGCCGAAGAAGCGGTTTCCCTTTAAACCCCGTCTTATCGTGTCACCACCGATAAAACTGGATCACCACTTAGACCACACTATAATCCCCAACACATCACTATGACAGTCTAGAGGCTTTCCCCGACAGCCACACCAATTTCTAGCCTCTTTTGCAGTATTGGTTTCATACGGCAATAGTTTCTGATCAATGGGCCCTTTTGAACAGAAACGTGATCCATAATCCGCCAATACCACTCAAGGCAGGCTACGCTGCACACAGCTAATTCGCCGCAATGCAGGTTCAATCCCAAGTAGTAGCTATAAGCATAACCACCGGCTTGGGTCTCCACGGAAGCTGGGTCAACGCCCGCATGCCATTGCGGATCGCCCTTCTTCCTTAACCCCCAGCACCAACCCCCGACTGGGCGTCGGTAGCCAGCACCAGGAACTTCATCGATATGCCCTTGACGGATTTTTAGGCCCGCCTTCAAAATTGGCTGCGCTGACTAGAATACTGCACCACCAGCTTTGGATTTTATATTGTATCATATCTTCTTCATTAATTCAAATTTCACAAAACAATCTTAGCGATAATAAAGCCTAAAACTGCTCCGGCAATAACCTCTATGGGCGTATGGCCAATCAGCTCTTTTAATTTCTCCTGCGGAACATCTTTTCCCTTATGAATCCGTTCCAGTATATCATTAAGTACAGCTGCTTGTTTGCCTGCTGCCCGCCGTACTCCGGCCGCATCATACATAACGATCAATGCAAATATAAAGGCCAGGGCAAAAATCGGCGAATCATATCCGTGCACCCCGCCCACTGCCGTTGCCAGAGATACAACCAGGGCGGTATGCGAACTGGGCATACCACCTGCTCCGACAAATCTGCGTAAATCCAGTTTTTTATGAACCAATACCGTCCATAGCACTTTTAATGATTGAGCTATAATCCACGCCAGGAGACTAGCCCATAGAATTGAGTTGTCTGAAATCTGCTTAATCTGGTCCATAATTCCCCCTACATTCGGCGTTTCAATATATAGTAAGCAATTTCTTTAAGAAAATTTGCTTTATCTCCAAAATAATCCAATTGGCTCACTGCCTGTTCTATGAGTTCTTCCGCGATGCGCTGGGATTTTTCCAAACCGTAAACTGCAGTGTATGTAAGCTTTTTGCGTCCTTCATCCCTCTTTGGTTTTTTGCCCATGCTGTCCTCATCCCCGACAACATCCAGTATGTCATCAACAATCTGAAATGCCAAACCCAGCTTCCTGCCATACTCCGCAATTGCTTCCTGTGCCTTTTGCTCCGTATTCTCAAGGACAATTCCTGCCTTGAGGGATGCTTCTATCAGGGCTCCCGTCTTATGAGTATGTATGTAATCCAGTATCTCAGGCTGTGCAGGTTTTCCTTCCATTTCCAAATCAACCACCTGCCCGCCTATCATCCCATTGACCCCGGCAGCAGCTGCTATAACAGACACTGCCTTTATATGGTTCCTTAAGTTACCGGGATGCCTTAAGGAATTATCCAAAAATACCTCATAGGCCATATTCAGCAGCGAATCACCGGCCAATACAGCTATTCCTTCACCAAATACCTTATGCGTGGTTGGCATTCCCCGGCGCATATCATCGTCATCCATAGCAGGTAAATCGTCATGAACCAGGGAATATGTATGAATCATTTCCAAACCACAGGCTAATTCCATGGATTCTTCCGTATTACCGCCAACCATCTCATGAGCAGTGAGCAGCAGAATCGGCCTTATGCGTTTGCCGCCTGCAAAAAGGCTATATTTTACAGCCTTATATATAGTTAATGGGCAGCTGCTGTATCTTTCAATAATTTTTTCCAGCGCATTTTCCACCAACGCTAATTTCTTATTGTATTCTTCCCTAAAATTCATCCGTTTCTCCTTCTGCTGGTTCGAAGGGGATTTCTCCATAATCCCCCTGTTCTTGTGTTAATATCTTTATCAATCCTTCAGCTTTATCCAGCATAACGTTACAGTGCGCTGAAAGGCTGATGCCCCGTTTAAATAATTTCAATGCCTCATCCAGAGTTAAATTATTGGATTCAAGGCTGGCAACAATATCCTCAAGTTCTTTTATAGCTTGTTCAAATGTTAATTCGGATATAGGCTTATCGGTGTGTTGATTCATTTAGCCAATTCTCCTTTTTTATTTTATGGACACTGCAATCGGCGCTTCCATCCTGGAAAAAAACTCTTATCTCATGTCCCTCCTGAAGCAATTCAATAGATGATATAACTTTTTCCGCTGGCCGGTGTGTTACGAGAGCATAACCGCGTCCCAACACTGCAAGAGGACTCAAAGCATCCAGCGATATGGCCATTTTTGAAAGCAGCTGCCTCTTTGCCTCAACCAAACCGCCATATGATGTACACAGTTTTGTATATACCTGGTCCAGCTGCTGCCGGCGCTGTTGCAGCGTCCTGTCCGGATATTTGAAGACATAGCTTCTCCTGATGTATTCAACTCTTTGCCTCTTATCATTCAGTATATTCCTCATACCATCGGTCAGCCTTCGGTTGAGTATCGAAAGCATTTTCAGTATATGCTCCAGCATGGGTACGGCCAATTCACCTGCAGCAGAGGGAGTCGGCGCTCTTAAATCGGCAACAAAATCCGCAATGGTAAAATCGGTCTCATGCCCAACTGCGGATATAACAGGGATCTTTGAACGCCAGATAGCCCTGGCCACCACCTCTTCATTAAATGCCCATAATTCCTCAAGGGATCCTCCTCCTCTGCCGAGTATAACAGTATCAATATCATCCCTCGTATTAACATAATCCAAAGCAGCCTCAATCTGTTTTGGAGCAGCATGACCCTGTACAAGTACAGGAACTACCAGTATGTCTACACAAGGATACCTGCGGTGAACTACATTTATTATATCACGTACCGCAGCGCCTGTAGGTGACGTTATAACTGCGATCTTCTTTGGATATGGAGGGATGGGTTTCTTGTGCTCAGGGGCAAAAAGCCCTTCCTCCTTAAGACGCTTCTTCATGGCTTCAAAAGCCTCATATAAATCCCCTATGCCATCCTTTTCCATATCCAACACATATATCTGATACTGACCATCCCTGGAGTACAGGGAAATCTGGCCTTTTACCAATACCTTCATACCGTCAGCGGGTAAAAACTGCAAATCCTTTTTGTATTGCCTGAACAGTACGCAGCGAATCCTGCTGTTCTGGTCCTTAAGAGTAAAATATATATGTCCCGAGGTATGTATCTTTAGGTTGGAAATCTCACCGCGCACCCATATTTCCTGCAGTATGGGATCACGATTAAGCAAATTGCGAACATATTCATTTATCTGATGGACAGAAAAAATCAACCTACTCATTTCGCATAGCTGCCTGTAATGTATTTTCGAGAAGCATGGTTATAGTCATCGGGCCAACTCCTCCCGGAACGGGTGTAATCCATCCTGCTTTCTGTTTAACCTCCTGAAAATTCACATCGCCAATCAGCTTATTATTAACCCTGTTTATTCCTACATCAATAACTATAGCGCCATCCTTGACAAATCTATTGTCCACAAAATTAGGCTTTCCTATAGCAACAACCAATATATCCGCTCTTCTGCATATATCTTCCAGTCCGGAAGTCTTTGAATGACATATGGTAACCGTGGCATCGTTCTGAAGCAGCATAAGGGATATGGGTTTCCCAACAATATTGCTCCTTCCGATTACTACGGCATATTTCCCGTATATCTGTTCGCCGGTCTCCTGAATCAAACGTATAATGCCCTTGGGAGTACATGGTTCCAGACAATCCTGCCCAGTCATCAGCCTGCCTGCATTCACCGGGTGAAAGCCGTCAACATCTTTTTTTGGATCAATTGCATTTATAATCAGCCTGGGATCTATTTGAGGCGGTAATGGAAGCTGTACCAGTATTCCGTGCACATTTTTGTCATTGTTTAATCTTTCTATTTGTTCAAGAACTGCATCCTGATGTGTATCTGCATCCATCCTGATTACATTCGAATTCATACCTGCCTGCCTGAAAGCCCTTTCCTTGTGCCGTACATATACCTCAGAAGCCGGATCATCCCCCACCAGAATGACATCCAGTTCCGGTGTGGGGCCGCCCTTGTTTTTAAGTTCCTCAACCTTTTGCTTTATACTCTCCCTTATTCGGTTCGATATAGCTTTCCCGTCAATTATTTTTGCTTCCACTTTGCTCCTCCTTTCTGCTGCTCCTTCTGACTGCCTGTGTCTGTTTGTATTTTATTACCGGCTCCTGTATGGTGTCTGTATAATTTTAATCCCAACAGTGCCGTGCCAACAGCATTATCTTTAGACAATAAAGGATCAGCGAAAAACAGCCTGACAACATTGCTCCGCTTTTTCATCGTCTCCGTTAGCTTTTCCCTGAGTAGTTTGCTGGAAGCCACACCCCCGACTATAAGTATATTTCTGAGCAAATATGTCCTGACTCCTTTTACCATCCATCTTGTCAGTGTTTTATTCAGGTTGTTGTATACTGCCAGGGCAACATCCTCTTTCCTTGTTCCCTGTTTGAGTAATCTGTGGGCACATGTTTCGGCACCGGAGAAACTAACGGAAAATCCTCTGACAGAAGAAGGAATAGAAACTTCTTTTTCTATTCCTTTTCGAGCCAGCTCTTCAAGCTGACTGCCGGCAGGAAATGAAAGCCCCATGGCTACTCCTACCCGGTCAACAAACTGGCCTGCATGAATATCCAGTGTGGAACCGAGAATTCTTACACCATACGATGGACCAAAATCAACAACTTTTAGCATTTCGGTTGTGCCTCCCGAAATGTGGACAACCATGAACTTGGAGTCCTGGGGGCCCCCGGCTGAAGCTACTCCCGCTTGTATATGGCTCTCCTGATGGCTGACTTCATAATATGGAACACCCAGTAAATTGGCAAAAGCCTGTCCAGCCATATGCGATACCATAAAAACCGGCATGTACGAATCCGCAACCGGCCTGGGACGGCTGGTAGCACAAACAGCAGCTAAGTCGTTTTTTGGGTCAATAGCTTTGCCTAATTCTTCTGTTATGGCAGGAAGGCGGTGAAGATGCTGAAACAACGCTTTTGACTGCTGAAGGCCTCTTTCTCCCGCTTCAACATCCAAAGGAATCTGTCTGTTCAATACCGTATTTCCATTCATATCGACCAGTGCCATTGAAGTAGTATAACAACTGGTATCTAAACCTAAGATATACTTCTTCATTTGTTCCTCTCCTCCGTCACGAGTTGGAGAGAACGAACCAGGCTGCCAAGAATTCCGTTTATGAATTTGCCTGCTTTCTCTCCACTGTATTTTTTTGCTAATTCTATTCCTTCATTAATGGAAACACAAGCAGGTATATCGTCGCAGTATAAAATTTCACAAATTGCCAACCGCAATATTGATAGATCCACCCTGGCTATACGGCTGAAACTCCAGTCCTTTGCAAAACGCTTTATATAATTATCAATTTCATTTGCATTCTCCTTGAATTTTTTCAATACATCTTCGATATACTCAGTATCCCGTTTGCTAATGGAATAGCCGGTTTCTATTGCTAAAACAGCGTCTATGTCTGCTTCACCTGCTAATTCCTTCTGGTAAAAAAGTTTCATTGCAATTTCCCTGGCATCTCTTCGGGCCATAGTTTTCCTCCTTGTATTGCTGAGACTGAATAAACATCCGGGGTGACATCCGGCATGCAAAGGGAAGTTAATATGCTTATTTTATGCCTGTAGGTAGTATTCTTTCCAAAAAGTCTCGAAACTTGTTATCCTTATCATACAAACTCCCCACTCCGAACCCTACAGCCACACACAGGGCTAAAAAGAGCGAACGCCAGAATCCCACTGTCAGTACCAATATCCCAAAAAATAAACCTGTGCCTATTCCTATTATCTTCCCTTTATTGCCCTTAATCAGGGCTATCAGATTATCACGCATCACAGGGAAAATCCCTCCTTATTCCACTCTTAATCGTTGCATAACAGCAAGATTATCTATACAAATGTATACTTCTTTTACCAAAATGCCGGCAGTGGATTCTACATATTCCTTCACTTTATTCTGTACCGAAGTACTGACAGCCGGTATATTCACATCAGGCATAAGCTGAATATTCAGGCGCACCCGGATACCGTCATCTTCAGGCATAACAAAACTCTTTACATCTTTTATCTCCTGGAAACCTTTTACCGATTTCTGTACAAGGGCATCAAGTGTGTTAACGGAGATTTTTATCATTCCCAGCTCAGTATTTCTAAGGAGCGTTCCACTTAAAGTTTTAGGTTTACTCCTGCTGAACAGAAGTTTAATGCTTATCAGCAAAAAAACAAGAGATATGATAAGCAGTATACCGGCAAAATCCCACCCGTATTCAATACTGTTTATATAGTTCCTGATATTTGCCAGGGGTATAATGCCTGCTGCTACTATAATAAGAAAAAGGGAAGCAACAATTATGGCAAGTGTATATATTGTCAGCAGGATCCTGTCAAACAATCTCATTTTCATCAGCGTTCCTCCTCACTGGATTATACCAAGTAAAATGTAAATTCGCCGGATCTGTAATTAACCCCCTGATGAATACAAATCAGAGGGTTATTTTAACACCAATACTATTTCTTTACAGGGTCCGCCTCTTTCAAGTCCTTTTCAAAGCTTACTCCCTGAATATGAACATTTACTTCAACAACAGTCAGGCCGGTCATTGACTCTACTGCTTTTTTTACGCTTTCCTGTATATTCCATGCAACTTCGGGTATTCTGACGCCATATTCAACGATTATGTATAAATCAATTGCAGTTTCTTTTTCACCTACTTCTACTTTAACACCTTTTGACAAGTTTTTTCTGCCCAATCTCTCAACAATACCGCCGGCTACGCTCCCGCTCATAGCTGATACGCCTCTGACCTCTGTGGCTGCCAAACCGGCAATTATCGCAACTACTTCATCCGCAAAGGTTACCTTCCCATATTCCTCCCTTGAACTTTCCTGTGTAATATCTGACAAGTGGCTCACCTCCCATATGTTATCAAACAAACCGTTATTTACATTGATATTATAGCAAAATAAGGCCTATATTACAAATTTCTTCGCTATATTTTTGGTATTATTTTAATATTTTCAGCTTCCTGCCCCGATTCCCGCTTTACTATATCCAATATTTGAGCTACTTCTTCCGGCTTTAATTCCTGTTTATCTACTATGACATTGACAGAATCCCTATGCATGATCACAACAGCTTCATTAAAGCCTTTTGCCTTGATAAGAGCTTCCATACTAAGTTCTTTTTCCATGCTATTTGTAATTTCAAGCAGCTGCGCCTGGGCTTCCTTTTTTATTTCCAAATCCGACTCGGGGTTATCCAATATCTCCCGTATATATTCAATCTCTTCCTTGCGGGTATTTTGCCTTTCAGTGCGATAATCCACAAAAAAATTTGCCGAACTTGCAGGAGCTGCATCGGAAACGCGGACGTTTTCATCATCACCGTTCGCCGGCTCATTGCCGCTGTCCTTATCCGCTATTACATCCCTTTGGTCAGAAGTTTGGATCGCATCCCCACTGTTAAGTATATTCTGGTTGTAGATAAGATTCAGGTATCCCGTAATTATAAGCAAAACAACCAGGATTCCCATGACCAGGCTTTTCTTTTTGAGAACCAGCATAACACCACTCCTTTTCAATTTATTTCCATCTCAAATACTTCAACCTGCCCGGCTGAAACACCCAGGGCAGTCTGGACTGCTCTCATTAAGTCCATCTTTATCCGGATATCTTTAGCTCCTTCAGCAATTACAATTACTCCTTTGATCTCCGGTTCGACTTCCTTAATTACCAAAGGTTTAGTCCCTCCAGGATCGTTCATCGTTACTGTCTGGCTGTTTACATCTCTCTGTGACACCGTACGGACCCCCCCGCTGGTGTCCTGTTCCTCGGTAGTGGTCTGAGATTCTGTAGTATTAACGGCCGGTATAATTTCTTTGCTTGATTTGTAGGTAATCATAACTTCAACCTTTCCTGCTCCCTTTATTGATGACAGCTTTTCCTGCAGTTTTTCCTCCAGCTGATCCCGGTTAGTTTCATGGTTTACCCATTGTATACCTTTTCTATTTTCTTCGTCTCTTCCCCCTTCCGTATAAGAAGTTTTTCCGAAACTCGAGGTATACAGGCTTAAAATAACTGCTACCACCAACAACCCAACGAATATTTCGGTGGTTTTTATGTTCCTGATTTTACCGATAATATGCTTTATAGCATTTTGTTGTGCCACTATATTCTCCTCCCCGCTGCTAACCTGGATGAAATCCGGTTTCATCTGCCGGTTTATATCGGACCTTTATACTGTCGGGATTTATACCATATATGCCTGATATTAATTCTTTAACCTTTTGTTCCTCCCCGGGATTACCCGGCGGACGGCGTAAGTCAGGATCATCACCAATTCTGATTCTTACAGGCTGAATGTTTCCTTTCGCCCCAATGCCGATTTCCACATATACACCTTCAATGACTGTTCGCCCTTTATCATCGTTATCCACTCCGGAAAGATGTACGGTTACACCCACATCTTTATAACCAGTCTGATTCCTTATTTGTTCTTCCATATGAAGTTCCAGGCTTTTTTTGAAATTGTTCCTGATCTCTTCCCGCTGTTTATCATCATACAGTTCTATTTTATAGTTCAAACTTGATAAATCCATCAAAACCATATTTCTTGCAGCCAGATTATTCAAATCAGTCATATGATTAAATATATGCAAGACAGGTTTTATTAAAACCGCAAGCATAATTACTCCGATTAAAAACCGGGTATATCTTTTGATATTCCCATCAGGCAGGATTAAGTCAGCAACAACTCCCAGTACGCTTACAGCAGCAATATTGGCTATCCATTCCCGGAAAAAAGCAAGCATAAACCCACCTACCTCATCATGGCGGCTGTATTACCCACTCCTATAATCAGCGCTATTATCAGAAAAAACATAACTGCCATCCCTGCAACGGTTATTGACAGAATTATGAGAATATTTCCGATATCATCCAAACAACCGGTTACTCTGCTGTCGGCTACCGGTTCCAGCACCGCTCCGGCAAATTTGTATATTGCCGTAATGCACAGTATTTTTACCATCGGATATATGCATATAAAAGCTATTACCAGCAGTCCCATAACACCTACGGCATTTTTTATCAACAGTGAGTAACCGGCCACCGTTTCCACTGCCTTGGCAAATATGCCACCGACAATCGGAACAAAAGTATCAACTGCATATTTGGCGGTCCTTATTGATATACCATCGATGGAGGCAGCCATTGAGCCCTGGATTATAAGTACTCCGACAAATATGGTAAATACAATTCCCAATATCCAGCCGCATACGTTTTTCAGCAGTTTGCCCAGACGGCTTAACTGTACTCTTTCACTTATATTGTTGACGAGCGTGACAGCTGTAGCGCATAGTATCAGAGAGAATATCACATTTCTGAGGATGTTGCCAAATAAACCTACCAATAAACCGATGGTAGGATTCAACAGGGCTGAAGAAGTAACCCCGCCTACAGAGACCAGTAAAACCAGCAAAACCGGTAAAAGTATCTGAGTAAACGATAACATGTTATCAATTGCCCGCTGCCCGGCTGACATAACCGATGAAATGCTTTGAATTATCACCAGTATCACTACCATATAACAGGCAAAATGGGCTATTTCCACCGTTGAAGTGTTTTGAAAAGAACCATGCATTTTCTTAAGTACTCCGCTGATAACAGCCAGCACTGTTATTTTTGCCATCAGTCCCAGGTTTGCAGTGATTTCTCTGAAAAAAATATTAGTAATGTATAACCACAGTTTTCCCATATCAAATTCTATATCACCGGTTAACAGCTTCTTTACAATATCTTTTGCGCTTGTTTCATTAAATATCGGGTTTTCCCAGGCCTGAATATCCCGTATAAACTTATCAATATCCTTTAAATCCAGTTCATCCACCTTACGCTCCATACCTGACTTCATCTGTTTTTCCAGGCTTTCATCACGGGGTATATCCGGCTGAGCAGCATGTACCGGTACTGGCAATAACAGTAACAGCAAAAGAAGAATACAGAATATTTTCATCCCATTAACCCCTTAAGGAAGTATTTTGAGTATCATTTCAATTAATGCTGCAAGGATTGGCACTGTTAAACTCAGAATAATGATCTTGCCGCCCAGTTCAATTTTTGATGCTATAGCGTTTTCCCCTGCGTCCTTGCATACTTGTGATCCAAACTCGGTAATATAAGCTATGCCTATAACCTTAAGTACTACGGATAAATGCATTGAATCAAGATTTGCACGCCCGGCTATATCAGTTAATATATCTACTGTAGAAACAAGTCTGCCAATTATCATCATAAAAATCACGATCCCGGCGGCTATGCTTATATACATACCTAATTCCGGCTTTTGCTGCTTCAATACAATAGCAGCAACGGCAGCAATTATACCAAGCCCAACAATCTGAAGAGCTTCAATATTCATGTTTAATACTCCTCAGTAAAGCTGGAATATGCTTTTTATATTATTAAATAAATTGCTTATCATATCTATTACCATAAGAAGAACCACCACTATGCCTGCCAGTGTTACCATCATGGAGATTTCCTCCCTTCCGGCCCTGTTAAGCACATGATTAAGTACCGATATCAGTATTCCTATGGCTGCTATTTTGAAAATTATATCCACGCTCATCCGTCTATCCTCCCACTAAAACAGTAAAATGGAAATTGCCAGTCCGCCCAATAGCCCCAGGCTTCTGCACATGTTTTGATATTTCAGGCATGCCTCCTCAGCCTTTATTTCCTGTTTTTTTAACTGGTTCTGCACAATTGAGAAATATCTTCGCTGGCTCTCTTTGTCGCCTGAACCCAAAACACCCCCAAAAGCAGCAAGTATCTGAATTTCCTCCGGGTATAAATTCAGCAATTCCTGGCATTTTTCCAGTGATTCCTGCCACGCCTCCGCCACCGAGTCCCCCGTTTTATTCTGCAATCTGCCGGCAAAGTCGCTGAATAGATTCCTTACCCCACCCCGGACTGCCGTGCTTATCCCGGAAACAGCTTCCGGTAAAAATGTTGAGTAACCTGTTATCTCGCTCTCCAGCTGTGCAAAGGCCATCTGCAGCATTCTTATCTCCTTTACTCTTTGAACATACCTGTTTGCAGCCCGGAAACCCAGAATAGTTGAGCATCCGATTATAACTATGCTGCATATTATTTTTATGCTCATCATCCCGGAAAATTACCCTCCCTTCTTATCTGACAGGCTTGGTTAAAATATTTTTTAACGTATAACCGTCATATACCTTTTCAACTGTCCCCACGCCCAGGGAGTTACCAAGTACTATTATCCTTTGGAATATCTTCTTCTTCAGGAGGTTTGAAAGTATAGGCCGGCGGAGGGCATCATCGATGCTGCTGCTGTGGGCGGTTGTTATTATTCTTATTCCCGCATTCAGCGCTTCTTCAATTGCATGTACGTCCTCCTCCCTGCCAACTTCGTCGGTAATGATAACTACCGGTGACATAGCACGAATCATCATCATAATTCCTATTGCTTTAGGACAGGCATCCAACACATCAGTCTGAAGCCCGACACTTTTTTGCGGAACACCTTGAAAACACCCGGCAATCTCGGATCTTTCATCCACAATCCCAACCTTTACACCAGGAAAACCAGGAAAACCATCGCTCAATTGCCTGGCAATATCACGAATTAATGTTGTTTTTCCCATTTGGGGAGATGACAATACCAAGGTGTGATAAATTTCTGTTTTCGAAGTGATATATTTAATTATTTTTCTTGCTGAGCCTGCTACTTCCCGTGAAATCCGTATATTAAATGAACTGATGTATTTCAGGGTTTTAATATTTCCATCCTGCAATACGGCTTTACCGGCTACCCCTACGCGGTGCCCGCCTTCCAGGGTGATATATCCATTCCTCAATTCCTCTTCTACGGCATAGATAGAGTAGTTCGAAATGCGCTGCAGTATTCTTTTTGTATCCTGGCAGGTAACCCAATAGGCCTGGTCAGGAGAAAGGGAAGGTCTCCCATCATGGCGCAAATAATAACTTTTACCGCTGCTGTACACCATCAGCGGCCGTCCTTCCCGTATCCGAATCTCTTCCAGGCCTGCTGCTATTTCTGGGGGGGTTACTCCAATAATATTTTGAATGTTCTCCGGCAGTGCCTCTAATATAACCCTTTTCCATGCTGCCTCATGTTTCCGACTTTCCATGTATAACTCGTCCTCCTTTTTATTAATATCTATGATGAAGGCCTGGATATTATCACAAAAAACAAAAGGGAAGCGAGGTATTATTCTTACCCCTTTCCCATATCGTGATACATGATGTGATTCATAGAATAATTGGTCATTATGTTCAGATCTCTTCCGGTGAGAACAGGCAGCCTCAGAACGGCATATTTGCCGGAAAAGAATTATTATTATCCGAAAAATAGAAATAAAAATATCCGGAATATCATCGGTAAAACAGAGAATGGATTCTAAAGACAGGCAAAAAAAATTTGCTGATTTATTGAAAGAATCAAAAAGGAATGCAGGAAATTAATGAGATATGCAAAACTGTTGTGCAGGAGGCAGAAGTTCAGTAGATATTCTTGACCACATCCATGATTTCTTTCATTTCATTGTATATCTGTGTTGACTTGGTACATACAATAATAACAATACCGGTACCTTTTCGGTTTACCACAAAGGGCATTGTAATATACCAGTTCAGTGCCATTACACATTTCTTAATAACACGAAACTGTTCTTTTGAAAGCATGATTACAATCCTTGCGCTATCGCAAAGATACTTATCAAAATTGATCAGAGCATTGCAAATATCATCCAGAGCATCCAGGGAAAAAGGAACTTCTGTTATAAGCGCATCAAAGGTATAATCATCAAAATTAATCAAAGCTGAATTGCCAACATAATGCTTTGAGCCATAATGTGTCAATCCCGGTTCCAGTGTTTTATCCGTATCAACGCTAAAAACCTCAATGTTTTTATCCATGTATTTTGCCTGATACACAATGCCGCCGGCTCCCGCAAATGGGTCCACCATTGTTCTTATCTTTGACGGCAGGGCCAGATTTATCAAACACCTGGCGTCTTCCACCGGCAGTGCTCTTCTTCCTCTCTCAGTGCCATCTCCCCGGTATCCATATACATCTTTTATTTCGCCATCGTATCCCATTATTTTGAAATGCCTGTTATGAGGTGACTGTTTCCTGTATAACTTTCTGCTTTGTTCGTAGAATAACCTGATTGAAAACTTCCTTTTTTTCCAGATTAACTTTATATTATTTGTTTTGAAACCGCTTTTGCTGTGAGGATTATCAAAATCCAACAGAAAGAATTCATCACAATAACCAAGGTTTTTCAAAAATTCAGGCAGCACATTCGTATACTCTTTTAAAATAAAAAATGATATGAATCCCTTTATGTTACTTAACGGGCCATTCATTATTAAAATGCTCTTCAGAGGATATGTGCAGCACAATACTTCCATAATAGCCAACTGCTTGGCCTTAATTCTTGAGTTTCTCAATGAGCAGGCTATAACATCATATTTTTCAAGATATTCATCAATATTCTCCGTTGTAACGCTGACATACTTCATTTTGCTTCCATATTCCCATCTGAATTATTTTGAAATTGGGCTATACTGCCCCTCTTTCCCATAAATAATAACCCATAAACTCTTGAATATCAAGGAAATCCGCCGGATAAACACCTGGCACGGCGCTGCCTCCCGGCCAAAACCCATGCAACAAAAAAACCGATGTATAAAACACCGGCTTTTCAGATATAAAATCTATACTTGCAAAAAAACCTCTTAATCATTCTCTTCCTCTTCATGCTCTAAGCAGCATTCAGCATATATGGACTCATTACAGTTGGGACAGGTAATATCATCTTCCTCCTGAAACACTTGTTCATCAAAATACACCGTCTCGTTACAGTTGGGACAAACAACTTCGATGTAATTGGGTACGTCCTCATCAATATCCTCATCATATTCACCGTATATCTGACTTTGAATATCCGCGATATCTTCGTCGAGGGTCTCAATATAATCATCGAGTTCTGACTGGGAAGTTTCCAGTTCATCAACAGCGTCAACAATATCCTGTAATACATCAATAATACTGATAAGTATCTTTGCTTCTTTACTGTCCTCCCTATCCAAACCCAGGCCCTGAGCAAGCCCTTTGATATAAGAAACTTTTTCGCCTAAACTGTCCATATAACTTCCTCCCTATCTCAATAGATATAGATATTCCCTCAATAGCCTTAAGCCTTTAAGAATTTCACAACAGCTTTATGCTCTCCAAATCAATACAGCTATGCCTTACTATTCCCATTAGACCCTTTCCATATACTCATCGGTTCTAGTATCAACCCTGATAACATCACCCGTGTTAACAAACAATGGAACATGAATAACCGCACCGGTCTCCAATGTAGCCGGTTTCGTGCCGCCGGTTACCGTATCACCTCTGACGCCCGGTTCAGTCTCTGCGACCACAAGTTCCACAAAATTGGGCGGTTCAACAGAAAAAGGAGAGCCTTTGAAAAATTTGATTGTTACATTCATATTCTCTTTTACATATTTCATTGCATCCTCTACCTGTTCCCTGTTCAATGGTATTTGTTCATATGTTTCGGTATCCATAAAATAATACAGGTTGCCGTCGTTATATAAGTACTGCATTTCCTTTGTTTCAACACGTGCTCTTGGAACCCTTTCGGTAGGATTAAAAGTACGTTCCAGCACACTGCCCGTCATAATATTCTTTATCTTCGTCCTTACAAAAGCAGCCCCCTTGCCAGGCTTTACATGCTGAAAATCAACAACCGTATACACTTGCCCATCAAGTTCTATTGTTAAACCTTTCCTAAAATCTCCTGCTGATACCATAATAAAACCCCACTTTCCTATAGATTTATATCAGTCTGCCTCTGATTACCGGTCTGCAGAAATCAAAAAACACTAGCCCTGCTTTAAATAACTTGCCCGGGTGCAAATCTTTCTATAACTCCCCCAGCCCGAATGCTGTCATGGGAATCTGAGAAATTATACCTCTGGCAGGTATAAGCTGAACGTTTCTTAAGGAGTTTTCAATCGAGTTATAATTCTCCAAATGCTCCTCCTCAAACCATATCCGGTGGATCCCCAGCTTACTGCATAACCGGGAAAGAAACTCCATGATTTTATAATCATTCATTTTTACCACTTTAAAATCTCTATATTGCCCTTCCCTGGGCTCAACTGATGAATCGCCCACTATTATGATATACTGTACCAGAAAATGTATAAATAAAATAGCATTACCTCCGGTGTAACCGGAGTAATATGCTACACTCTCAGGCTTGGTTATCAATGCAGCATTTACGTCCAAATTGTTATTCTCAATTTGATCCAACAGTTTACTCAACGGCGTTTTCATATGTATACCATCCTATATCTTTTTTTCTTTGAAATACCGATTGAAAAAATCCAATGCCAAGCGGTATCCTTCCAATCCCAGGCCGCTTATCTGTCCAACGCATACGGGAGCAATGACTGAAGTACGGCGAAACTCATCCCGTGCATTTATATTTGAAATATGTACCTCAACAACCGGAATGCCTATTGCCGCAACAGCATCCCGGATAGCATAGCTGTAATGTGTGTATGCACCCGGATTGAGAATGATTCCATCATAGCAGTCCATGGCCCGGTGTAATATATCAATTAATTCACCTTCACTATTGGACTGAACATGTTCCACCAGCATACCCAGCTCCCTACCGTGCCCGTCCAGCATATATATCAAATCATCCAGGCCGGTGGTTCCATATATGGAAGGCTCCCGTTGACCCAGGAGGTTTAAATTGGGCCCGTTTACAACCAAAACCCTCATTTGTCACACACCTTTGTAAAAAAATCCTTTTATATATTATCATAAAATATTATGATTGAATAGATAGTTTTTTGTCGAATATGCTTTTGAGCCGGACTGCATCTTCCGCCATTGTTCCCCTGGACTCACAGATAATTATCGGTTTTAAATCAAGTGAAACAATTAATTCGGCCAACGGTTCAAATTCAGGCCCGTATTGCACATCATCCAATGTCCAGTGTTTCTTTTCACCTCCGCCGGTATACTCTACCCTGCTAAAGTGACAGTGAAAGTGACGCATTCTGTCCCGCCCCAATGCGTTTTTTACCAAATTCATTATATCCATATAATCCGTATAAGACTTAATTCTTCCCCTGCCCATAGCATTAATATGTCCAAAATCAAGAACAGGTATAAGGGATTCATGGAGCCTGCACATTTCCAGCACTTCATCAACCGTTCCCAGTTGGTTTATCTTTCCCATTGTTTCAGGACAAAGATGTATACCCTTCTCAATATACTCACGGGCATCGCAGATAATCTCCTGCAAAAAGCCAACAGCTGTTTTAAATGCTTTTTTCCTGTCCATTTTAGCACAGGACCCCGGATGAAATACCACACGCTTTGCCCCCATCCAGTCTGCCACTTGCATAGAGTCCAAAAGATGCCGCTTTGTCTTATCTCTTTTTTCCGGATCCTCCGCAGCCAAATTTATATAATAGGGAGCATGAATGCTTAAGGCTATATCATACATACCGGCTTCTTCACCTATAGCCCTGGCTGTTTTCTCACTTATGTTAACCCCATGGGTACAGGCGTATTCGTATGCGCTAAGCCCCTTTTCATGCAGCCATTTGGGCATATCAACGCTTGATTTGTATCCCTGCTCGTAAAAGGAATCTGAATTCCCCGCAGGCCCAAACCTTATTTTTCTGTTATTTTCCACATCTTTTTTCCTTTCCGCTAATACATTCATCGGACCGGATGATAGAAATAATCTCATCTGCTACCTCTTCGGGGGTTTTATCATCCACGGATACTATAAAATGAGCTTTATGGTATATGGGCCGGCGGGCTTTAAGCAGAGCTTTCATCCTTTCCCTTGGCTTCCCGGAAAAAAGCATAGGGCGATCTGTTGCAGCCTTAAGCCTGTCCCAGAGAATATCCTCCTCCGCATCCAAAGCAATAACACAACCTCTTTCCTTCAAAAAGAAAAAATTGTCAGGGTCAGTAACCGCTCCGCCGCCGGTTGCAAGTACAATACCCGGACGTTTCAACGCATGGGCAATTGCACGTTTTTCCAATATGCGAAAATAGGATTCACCGTACCTGGAAAATATATCGGTTATTGGAATTCCGGCTGTGCTGACAATCAGATCATCGGTGTCTATGAATTCATATCCAATACGCTGCGAAAGAAGCTTCCCAACTGTAGTTTTTCCCACACCCATAAAGCCTATAAGTATAATATTATCCCGATTTGGCTTATCCATAAGAATTTAGTCTCCTTTGCCCATTTCTTTATGGCGCGGATTTTTCCTTACCACTTCAATAGCTTTCATAATAGCGATGACAACATCTGCCTCAAATTGATGTTCAAGTTCCAGTAATTTTGAATATACCTCTCCTTCCCTGGTGGCAACATATTTACTTGGGAGCCGGTTCAGCGCATATGCTGCCACATCCATGCGGCAAACAGGACATTTACAGCAGTCAGCACCGGCAATTATTCTGTCCAGATGACGAAACACAACATCTTCCATATAGTTTTTGGGTCGAATCATATCCCTTGAAGGTTCAGCCATGATATCAATCTCCTTATCTTTTTTATTCCTTTACAGGTATTATACACCATAATCGTTCTGTTTTTTACTCCTTTTGTGAATAAGACGTACAAAAATGACTTAATTCTCCACAGCAGGCACCTCAAAGGGATTATCCTTCCCAAACCCTCCATCCATAAAAGAAGGATACCTGATATTTTGACTGCCGGGTTCCGGTTTAAAGAAAAAATTCAATGCCATATTTACATAAATACTGTTACCGCCATCACTCATTTGTACCGACAAATCCTCAATCCGGTTCCTGTATGAAGAATTCTCCAATAACCTCAGCATTTCCTTTAGCCGGGCATAATCGGTTTTTACCGATATATATACCGGCAAAACAATAAACTCAGTCTGAATTTCAGCATCCCCGAATTCAATATACTCCCGTGTTCCAAGAGGTGTTGTAATATGGTACAGGTGAATCAGCAGGCCAGGTTCATCAGATGGCGGAAGGCTGTTTCGCAATTCCGTCGTTCGTTCCATCAGCATCTGAAGTTCTTCCTTAAGCAGCTCAATTTCCTTATCCCTGGTTTTTTTGAGTTCCAGGGTTGTCTCCCCGGTTTTTATTTCTGCAGACATGGCATCAATCTGTTTTTGGAGGGGTATGTAAAAATAAACATAGTATATGGAAAAAATCAATACAATCGCCAGCAGTGCAATAAATCCTCTTTCACGTTTTGTCAGTACCATATATTTCTACTCACCTTTCTCATTCTACTGCTCCGGTTCCAATACGGTATTGACTAAAATGAGCATAACATGATAAAGGATTCCCCGCTTCCGTCGCGGTCAATTCGTTTTAGTTTTACTTCCGTGAACATTCCGGACCTTTTGAGTCCTAGAATGAACCGTGCAACTTCAATATCATTTTCAGCCCACCCCTGGATAGTCAATATGCCTTCTCTGTATGAAAGACTTGATAGCGCTGCTTCCCGGGGTATCACCCGTTCAATGAAAGAAAATACTTCACTCCATTCGATTGCCGTTGCTATCCGGTTCAAATTATCAGCTTTCTCTCTGAGTTCCTCTATTTGCCGGGATAAACTGCCGTGTTCTTTTTCTGCACTCTCATACTCCAGGTTAAGCTGTGTAAATTTCACAGCTTCAAGAGTCAGCCTTTTCTTTTCCCTTAAAGGCACAATCAGGGCAATATATGATAAAAGGCTGACAATGACAATTAATGCAGATGCAGTGCCTATAATCCTTGCAGTTCTTCCTTGTTTATAAAACCCGTTTAGCAAATTAATATCGTGCATTTCACCTAATCCTCTCTTATTGCTGTTCCTATAGATTTTAAATAAACACCCATCGGGGCATCCCGATTACTACCATATTCAAGGGAAAACATATCAGGCTGCAGTATATGTGCAGCAACACCCGTTTGCATGGACAAAGACCGGCAAAACCCGTTTGTGTATCCGTTTCCTCCCGCAACCCATACCTTATCAACAAAAGATGTATGATTCCTGCTGTAGTAGTAATCCAGCATCTGGTTCAACACTGCCGTAACCGCATCCACACTCTGTACTTCCCAATTCCTTTCCACTGTCCTGGCAATAAAAGGAGCTCCATCGTCAAACAGTGATATTGTAAGGGTTCTGTGCCCATAGTCCAGTATACATACCGTCCGGCTGAAAGATATATTGTTCTTTAAGTGTTTTATCATTTTATAACAGGCATTGATGCCCACATCAATATATGCAGGCCTTAATCCGGCTTTTTTGATTATGCGGATATACTTTGCTACCAGATCCGATGGTACCGCTGCACCTAACACCCTGAACACCGTCCTGTCGTATGTTTCCTCCTTTTCAAGTATCCTGTATGTGACAGCATATTTGTCTATATCTATTGAAAAATAGTCTGCCATTTCATACCTTACATTGCCCAGTATCTCTTCATTATTCATCCCGGGCAATTTTATATCCCTGAATATAACCGATGGCTCCGACAGGCACAGGCTTACCTTTTTTGCGCTGAAGCCGTTGTTCTTATAGCAATTTCTAAGGGCCTCGGCAAGGTCAGCATCGGCTTCATTCAACTCTTCGACGGAGGCACCAGACACGGGGTTTTCTATGCATCCCAGTTTTATAATTTGCGTTTTTTCACCTTGAGCTACCTGAGCCATCTTAATGAGGCCGGATCCGATATCAATACCTAAAACATCATTTTTTAATTTGAACATAACCCCCCCTTATAAACAGCATAGTTATTCTATTGTTCACCATTGAATATGACACTGAACAGTTCTTCGTCCATTTCTTCAATCATATTATCCTTTACCGGCATTGGATAATCAGCTTTGATCACACTATCGAAATAAAGCCTGGCATTTGGGTTGAGGCTTGCCTCATTTGCCACCACATTCCCTCTTATCCCGGTACTGCTTCCCACACATACAAGGGCATAGGGAGCGTATAAGCCGCCGTTAAAAACAGTGTTGTCCTTTATCGTTATCCTGTCCCCAAAGTATAAAACAAACAGTTCATCCGGCTGACCTTCGCCGTTTATAACTGCCTTACTGCCTATATCAAGCATATCGTCTGCATAAACTGATAATCTTCCGATACCCCTAAGTTCAACAACACCGTTATCCTGAACATATATTGAGTTTGCATGAATAATGGTATCGCCATCAAGATAAATAATAAGTTTGCCCCCGCTATTTACTTCTATTTTGTCAAACCTTCCTCCACCGTTTATACTCCGAATCTCCTCATCATTTACAATCAAATTGCCTCTCCTTTCCATACCTGAAGGAGGTACTCCGGTAAGCAGCTTTATTTTTTTGTTATTAACCTTTATCCGTCCGGTCATATAGTATTTGCCATCATTTTGAACTACCTGAGCAGGATTCCCTCCCGGGCCGATAAATATGTTTCCGTATATTTTTGAGCCGTTTCCCAGCAGAACCCCGCCGGATGCTGTGGTGTTAGTGGCTGAATCCCCATGTATTTCCGCATTGCTGCCAATCCCGATCGACCCGTTGGCAAACAGGGCATATCCAAATACTGTATTCGGGGCGGCCCATCTTATTTTAACTGTACTTTTTAGTTCCCTGCTTATCTTGCCGACTATGCCTGTAGCCTGGACGCTAAAGGTCATTGTATCGTCTTTTTCGCCGGCTTCGGGCATTACATTCACATGAACATCCACCTTTTTGTTGAAATCACCCTTGAACACAGGAGGGGTGACCGATGATAGCCCATCTATGAATGCTGCAAAAAAGCCAGACGCATCATCATAAATACCGGAAGCATATAGTTCTTCCATTTTAATCCTCATGCATTCAACCTGATGGCGCAAAGCTCCCTCTGCCACATAATAAGCAGTTTGGTAATCGTTCTCCACATGATCCATGTGATAGTTGACAACGGTAACAGACGTAAGTGATATACAAATAGATATTAACACCATTAAGGTTACAAAAGCCAAAATCAATGCTGAACCTGCTGAATCCCCAAAACAGCCCGGCCAATTCTGCGGCTTAACCGGTAATACCCTAAAATTTGCAATACCTTTTTCTTTTTCCATACCTTTATCTGTTTTGTTAAGCACCTTTATACCTCTTCCTATCTCCTGAGGAACACTTCGAATGAAATTGGAAAATAGTTGTCCTTATCCTCTTCTCCTCCCGAAATTGACACTACAACCCTGTTTCCATCCTTGTTTGCCTGAAAATGAGTGATGCCTTCAGCCATGGGATTATAGCTGGAAGAAAAAGGCCAGTCATGATTAACCCGCAGTGTGGTACCCCTGAGATCAAAATACTCGCTCCCTATAATGAGAGCAGCCGTACCATCGCCCCTTTTCTCTATTTTTACTTCATCCCCGGCAGCGTTCAAAAGCTTTCTTTTGATGTAGGAAGCTGCAAGCCTGACATTCTGTTGGGTTTCAATCCTGTCTATACTTCTTCCATATCCCTTTACACTCATTATGTAAAGGGAATAGCCCATGGCAATAACCGTGGACAATAATGCCAGCGCCGCCAGCAGCTCAATCAGAGAATACCCTCTTGCTTTACCCATGCAGTATTCACCCTCCTTACAGAAGTCTTCTTTCAGTTCTGCAGCCGGAGTATGCTCTCAAGCACTGCCTTTGGTTCAACACCGGTTTCATCGGTAAAAACCTTTACCAGCGCCCTTATCATGGAATAGTCTCTGTATACAAAATTACTGTAACGCTTTTCACTTATACCTGTAACACTAATCAATTGTGAATTCCTGTCGGTATCGTACAGCTTAACTTCGGTCCGGCGTCCCCCTGAAATAATGCTAAAGGTTATATGATGGCTGCCGGAATAACCAACTGCGTTGACCACAACCACAACCTTTTTATTATCGTCAGGCAGCGTTCCGTTTATATCAGCTTGTCCTGAACCGGGTATGCCTAGGGAGTAGCTATGGCTGCTTATGGATAGTTCCAGGGAAATATCATCTGTTGAATCTTCCAGAAGAAAAACATTCATTCCGCCAGGGGGTACGGCGTATAGCACATAACCCTGCCCTGCATCATCCATATCTTTAATAACTATGCTAAACGGATGGCAATCCTCAGGAATATATGGCTGACACAGCGTCTGTACATAATACCCCGGGCTATCCTGTACAAGCCGCCCTCTGCCTTCATAATATGCAGATAAGGCGTCCATGGACTGCAGCCTCTCCATTTTTGTCTGGGCAATAAACGATGCCCTTAGCATCCTTTCCGCTTTCTTGTTATGCTTAAATGAAAATCCGTATGATGTCAGCAGAAAACCGGCAATAAGCGCCAGTATAGACAGGGCTGCCAGGATTTCTATCAGCGTCATCCCCCTTGTTTTGTTCATTGGATCCTTACCCTTCCCGTTCCAACCGCCACCCTGATTGTCTTTTTCTTTCCATCTTTCGAATATAGCTCTATGCTACCTGTCTGACTTGGAATTCCGGTAGGGGTATAGGTCAAAACTTTCAAACCGGCATATTCACCGGAATATAATGAAGGGAAATTGCATTTTACAGCATGGAGATTTTTATTGAGATACTCCTTTTTGTATACTCCGTTTTTTAATTTTATTGCAGTATTTTTGGGCCGTATATTGTAATACTTCTCATTTACATGTATTTCAAAACAATAATCCATACCTGTAGTTATGGCCAATTGCTGGGTTAACCGTATTTCCTGCGCTATACGCTGCGCTTCGGTTCTCAGCACCGCTTCCTGAATTGGCTGTTGAATACCCGGAGATATAACAGCCAGTAAAACCCCAATAACAGCTAATACTACGATAAGCTCTATTAATGTTATACCTTGGTTTTTATTCATCATTATCACCATTTAATACCAGAAAGATGATAAATACCAGTTGATTATAGCCTCACCATAAAACATGGCAATCAACGAACCAACGGCCAGGAACGGCCCATAGGCAATGTATTCCCCCCTTTTCTTAATCTTCAGAATCATTAACAGTAAGCCGGTCAATCCTCCGGCATACACCGACAGTACCAGCGTCAGGGCGGTAAGACGCCAGCCCAGATATAAACCGATGGTGGCTGCAAGCTTTATATCTCCACCCCCCAATCCTTCCTTGTCAAAGATAAAAAACGATGCAACGGCAATCAGGGCCAGCATACCTCCGCCGAGAATGAATCCAAGCATTCCATCTGCAAAGGATATCCCCACACCAAAAATATTAAACAAAAGAGCTGCTGAACAGCCTGTCAATAATAAACCATCGGGTATTATCATATGTTCAATATCGATTGCGGCGGCCGCTATAAGTATACAGATCAGCAGAGTATAATATATGGCAGCAAAACCGGTACCGTAATGCTTGTATGCCATGCATATAAGTAAAGCAGTCAGCAGCTCCACGGCAGGATACCGCCACGGTATGGGCTGGTTACAATACCTGCATCTGCCCCGCAAAAATATATAGCTTAGTACAGGAACAAGCTCCTGTGGGCTTAATCTTGTACGGCAAACAGGGCATCTGGAGCCCGGCCGTATTACAGATTCTTTCCGAGGTATCCTGTATATGCATACATTTAAGAAGCTGCCAATCAATAAACCAGATAAGAATATCATCAGATCCATTTTAGTTCCTCATAATAATATGCATACCTTTAGGTGAGAATTCACCTCCCGTTTGCTGAGCAAAATATGTATGTGCTTGCTGTTTTCGTTATATAAGTGTTGAACTGTAGTGTTCATATCACTAATTATCCACTGCCCTAATTGTCAGTTGTCACAATAAATCTGTTATCCTTACTGTCATAAGTTATAGCTATTCCATCCAGCTTAGGAATCTCGTCCAGATATCCGGGTACCAAAATCTCTTTCAATTCCTGTTCAGTATAGCTTGTACCGTTTGCCGGCCCTGATACTTCCCCCTCAGAATCTATAAGATACATATCAAGGGCATTCTTTAATATTTTTGCATTTGCTTCTCTCACGGTAGTTTCAGCTTCACTTATCCTGTCCACAACATTTGGCACCACAATAAGCGCCAATACTCCTAATATGGCTATAACCACAACCAACTCCAGCAGGGTAAAACCCCTTTTGCTCATCCTAAGCTCCTTTACTATCTCTTTCACCTCCTCCCTTATGAACCGACAATATTCATCATTTCAAACATAGGCATTGCAATGGACAGTACCACGAAGGCCACGATGCCTCCTAACAAAATTATCGCAGCCGGTTCCAGGAGGGTTGTCAGCCTGGTCAGACTATCCTCAACCTCTGCTTCGTAAAATTCGGCTGCCTTAAGCAGCATCTCATCTATAGCCCCGGATTCCTCCCCGACTTTGATCATCTGAATCAACATAGCCGGAAATAAGTCCAGTTGCTCCAGGGGGGCAGATATCCCGCTGCCCATCCTGGCCATTTCCTTCACTTGCCGGAGCCCTTCCCTGAACACTTCATTACCGACAACCATATTAACTATATCAAAGGATGACATCAATGGTATACCCGCTCTGAGCAGGATCCCCAATATCGCGGCAAAACGGGTTGCAGCGGTTAAAACTATCAGCCGTTTTACCACGGGCAACTTCAGCAAAAAGCTGTGCCATTTCCGGTGCCCGTCTTCCCTGGAAATTACAGTACAAATAATAGAAACAGCCAAAAACAAAAACAGCAAAATGAATATCCCGTTCCCTGACAAGAAACCGCTTAAGGACAAAAGCAGTTTTGTCGGAAAAGGAAGCTGCATTTCACTGCGTGTTAAAACGCTGACAAATGTAGGGACTACCGTAGCCAGAAGAAAATACATCACTCCCAAGGCCACCAGCAGTACCAAAGCCGGATAGGTCATAGAATTCTTTATTTTCTGTTTTAATCTATGATCTTTTTCGTAATGCCGGGCAAGGCTGTCCATAATTATATCCAGGGTACCGCTGGTTTCCCCGGCCTCTATCATGCTTGTAAACAATAAAGGAAAGTATGTACTCCGCTTTTTAAAGGCTCTGCTCAGAGATGTTCCGGTATACACCTCCGAATGCACTTCTGTCAGCAGCCTGGCAAATATGCGGTTTGATACTTGTCCGGAAAGTATATCCAAACACCGGACAATTGGGATCCCGGCTTTGCTCATAGCTGCAAACTGCCTGCAAAACACTGATATATCCTTTGAACTTATCTTTGCACCAAAACTCAGATCCCTGATATCTTTAAACTGTATTGCCTTTTCAATTTTTACCGGAAAGTAACCGTTTTGTCTGAGCATGTGAATAACATCATTACGTGTTGTGGCTTCATAGATTCCCCTGATAGTGGTGCCCTGCAGATCCCTGGCTGCATATTTATACTTAGCTATAGAGCATCACTCCCTTCGAAGAAAGCCGTCATACGGAAATAGAGCGGATAAGATTTTGCATATGTTCTGCATCTGCAGAGTAGGTAATAGCACTCTCTTTTGATATATACCCTTGTCTGTATAGATCCAGCAGCGCTTGATCCATGGTTCTCATGCCCAGCCTGGCACCTGTTTGGATTATATTCGGTATCTGGTAAGTCTTGCCTTCACGAATCAGATTCCTTACAGCCGGTGTTGCCATCATACACTCAACGGCAGCCACCCTGTCTGAGCCATCTGCAGCAGGAATCAATTGTTGGCTGATAATTCCTTCCAATACCGTAGATAGCTGAAAACGAATTTGCTGCTGCTGATAGGGTGGAAATACATCAATTATCCGGTCTATGGTTTTTGCAGCGCCAATAGTATGAAGTGTAGAAAACACAAGATGGCCGGTCTCGGCAGCTGTTAAAGCAGTTGAAATGGTTTCCAGATCTCTCATCTCTCCAACCAGTATTATATCAGGATCCTGCCTTAACGCTGCTTTCAACGCAGCTGAAAAGCTTTTGGTATCACTTCCCACCTCCCTCTGGTTTACTATACTCTTTCTGGACCGGTGCACGTATTCTATGGGTTCTTCCAAAGTAATTATATGAGCAGCCCTATTGCGGTTGATTATATCTATCATACAGGCCATAGTAGTGGATTTACCGCTCCCGGCCGGACCGGTAACCAGCACCAGCCCGCTGTTTTTCCTTGTAAATTCCTTTACCGCTTCGGGCAGTCCCAGTTGTTCAAACCTGGGAATATCAGGATTTATCAGTCTGACAGCCAGACTGTAATTCCCCCTTTGGCGAAACGCATTTATACGAAAACGATGAACTCCCGAAACCGAACAGGATAAGTCCACCTCTCCTCTTTCCCGGAGGATTTTCCATTGTTCTTCTGTCAGTAATTGTTTAACAAATTGAAGAGTGTGTTCCGGAGATAACCGTTCAGAAAAAAGCTGTATGAGATTTCCATTCTTCCTTATTACCGGGGGAAGCCCCGGAGAGATATGAACATCGGAACACTTTGCGTCCACAGCTTTCTTTAGTATACCGTATATATCCATTATCATCACCTGAGCCGCTTATATGAAAGAATCCTGAGTATACGATATTCTAATAACCTCATCAATTGTTGTAAGCCCATTAACCATCAGTTTTATGCACTCTTCACGCAAAGTGATCATACCGGTTTTTCTTGATAAGTCCCTGATTTCGTCCACAGAAGCCTTTTGTGAAATAAGCTGACGGTGTACTTTTGACACAACCAAAATCTCATGGACGGGAATACGGCCCCTATATCCCGTATAATTGCACAAGCTGCAGCCTTCTCCCTTGTACACCGCTATCTCCGGGCCATTTTTAAAACCCAGGGCAGAAAACTGATGGGATTCCGCACTGCAGGGGACTTTACAGTTACTGCAAATCTTTCTCAGCAATCTCTGGGATATAACACCTACAAGGGAAGAAGATATGAGGTACGGCTCTATACCCATATCCATAAGCCTGGATATGGCGCTAACCGCATCATTAGTGTGAAGGGTACTAAGCACCAGGTGGCCTGTAATAGCCGAACGTATGGCAATTTCAGCTGTTTCCCTGTCCCGTATCTCACCGACCATAATGATATCCGGGTCCTGTCTGATTATCGAACGTAAACCTGCTGCAAACGTTAATCCTGCCTTTGTATTTACCTGGATCTGGTTTATGCCCTCCATGCGGTATTCTACGGGATCTTCAATAGTTATAATATTCACCGATTCCTTATTTAACTCATGTAACATGGCATACAAGGTGGTTGATTTACCGCTTCCGGCCGGCCCGGTCACCAGTATAATACCATGAGGATTCTTCAGCAGCCGGTCAAATTTGACCAGGTTTTCTTCAGTAAAGCCCAGCTTTTCCCGCGGGAACAGGAAACTGGACTGATCCAAAACCCTTAACACTGCCTTCTCCCCATAGATGGTAGGTATGGTAGATATTCTAATATCAATGTTCTTTTCTGATATCCACACATCCACACGCCCATCCTGAGGCAGTCTCTTTTCAGCTATATCCATATTGCCCATAATCTTTATCCGGGTAACAACCGCTGGATGCATATATTTAGGAATACTGAGTATTTTTTGTAGAATTCCATCCACCCGGAACCGTACTTCGGTTTCTTGTTCCATTGGCTCGATATGAATATCGCTGGCCTGCATGTTAACAGCCTGATCAATTATGGAATTTACCAGCCTTACAACCGGGGCATTATCTATTTCTTCTGCCTGATTCCCCTGTATTTCCCGGGTTGTCCGTTCCGTGCTGTTCTCCTTACTGTAATCCCTGACTGCCTTTTCGGCATAACCGGTGTTATACAGACGGCAGATGGCGCTTGTAATCGAACCACCATAGGAAATGGCAGGAACGACATCCATCCGGGCCACCCGCTTCACATCCTCAACTGCAGCAAAATCGAAGGGGTCCTCCATGGCTATATAAAGCTTCCCCTTTTCAATTTTTATAGGAATAAGAGAGTGCCTTCTGGCAAGCATATAGGGAACAAATTCAGTAAGTTTTGGATCCGGTTTTGCCTTGCTAATATTAACGAGAGAAATGCCCAGCTGCTCCTGCAGCAGCTCATCCATCTCAGTCTCTGAAACATGATTCTGCGAGATAAGTATTTCAATAAATTGTTTGCCGGCGGATTCCTGAAGAGAAAGGGCGTTTTCCAGTTGTTCCTGTGTGATAAGCCCTTTGCCGATTAATAATTCTTCCAGCCTTTTTCTATATCCCCTCATAGTCTTCCACCTGTTAATGTTACATCTTATTTAATGTTCATAGTAATAAGTACCTAAAAAAATAGTAGTATTTTCTTATATTGTCGGCTCATATACATTATATAGCCTATTCCGATATTTTACAACCCGGAAACGTCATATTCGACATATCACGTCAGAAGACTGATAGCTTTATCATGATCCATGACCACGCCTGTCCATATTTCTATGGCCTTTATAGCCTGTCCCACCAGCATGTCAAGGCCGTTTATTGTAACACATCCGGCCTCACCGGCCTTTTTTAGCAGGAGCGTCTCAGTCGGATTGTATATTATATCCACAACAACGGTACCGGGTGAAAAAGCATAGTTTGTCAAAGGGATGCTTTGCACATCCGGCCACATCCCCAAAGGAGTGGCGTTGATAATCAAGTCGGGCCTCAATCCATTTAAATCATTCTTCTCGATATGATGCAAACAGGAGTTCGGGAAGAAAGAGGCCAAATCCTGAATGAGTTCAACGGCTTTTTGTCTGGTTCTGTTTAGTATGTAAAGGCTGTCAATTTTTTCTTTTAGTAAATATACACATATTGCTCTTGCCGAACCACCGGCACCCAGCAACAGTACATTTTTTCCCTTCAGTCCAATTCCCCGCCGTTTAAGGGAATCCACAAATCCCATACCATCAGTGTTGTAACCAAACAGTCTGCCCTCATGAATCTTTACGGTATTTACCGAACCAATAGCACGGGCCTCATAGTCCAAATCATCCAAATAAGGAATAATGCTTTGCTTATGTGGAATAGTTACATTAAATCCAACAAATGACAGTGTTTTAAGGGCAGCCGCCGCACTGCCAACATCTCCGGGCAAAATATCAAATGCAACATACAAATAATCCAACCCATATTTTTTATATAGGGCATTATGTAATTTTGGAGAAAGTGAATGTTCAACCGGATGTCCGATCAGGCCTATCATCTTTGTGCGTGGAGAAATATTCATCCCAACCTCCTGTTGACAACTGTCTTTTCAAGTAACCTCATTATTTTTGTCCCGGGAAATTCCTTCCTGGATATGGGTTCCACAAGAATAGTATACAGTTTCATCCTTTTGCCTCCAAGGATGTCGGTAAAAATTTGATCTCCTACCACAGCAGTATTATTCCGGTTTCCGTCAATCATTCTCATAGCGCTTTTAAAAGCCCGCAAAAAAGGTTTTCCTCTCTTGGAAGCAGCCAGTATATTCAACCGGGATGCAAAGTATTGTATCCTCTCCCGACCGCTGTTAGAAACTATACAAAGCTTGAACCCTTTTTCCCTTGCAGTATTTACCCATTCGAATAATTCGGGAGGAATATGTCTGTCACCCCAGGGCACTATTGTATTGTCCAGGTCAATTATAATATTTTTAATGCCCCGGTTAATGAGATCATTAAACGATATATGATAAATACTCTTTTTTACCACATCCGGTTTCAGCTTCAGCAATGTACTATCTCCCGCTATAAGAATATTATGGAGCTCACCATGTGAAAAGGCTGTCCTATATTATATTATTGAAATAAACAGGGGCTGTCAACTTTAATTGCAGCCCCCTGATTGAAATTCCTTGCTTAGCTTTGAAATAGCCCTTTTTTCTATTCTTGAAACATAGGATCTGGATATGCCCAACATTTGGGCAATTTCTCTCTGTGTTTTATTTTTGCCGTTAAATAAGCCGTACCTCATTTCCAATACTACCTGTTCCCGCTTTTTTAAAACTTTTTTCATCATGTTATACAAATTCCGCGCCTGTATCTTCAGCTCCACTTCATTTATTATCATATCAGGATCCGTACCCAGAATATCCATCAACGATATATCGTTTCCTTCTTTGTCCACTCCTATAGGCTCATAAAGTGAAACCTCACCCTTCATTTTCTTATCAGCACGAATAGACATAAGTATTTCATTCTCAATACAGCGGGCAGCATATGTTGCAAGACGGGTATTTTTGCTTGGATCAAATGTTGCAATGGCTTTGATCAACCCAATAGTGCCTATTGAAATCAGATCGTCCACGTCTTTTACAACATTGTTGTACTTTTTTACTATATGGGCTACCAATCTGAGATTGTGCTCAATAAGTATATTCTTTGAGTTTTCACTCCCTTCGGCGTATCTTCTCAGGTGATATTCCTCTTCCTCGGGATCTAAAGGGCGAGGAAATGAGCTGCTTCCCGATACATGGGATACAAGAAGAAAAACATAGCGAGCTAAAAATAATAACCCTCCAATGAGGGGTAGCACAATATAACACCCCCTAGAATACCACTGCAGTAATCCAATATTTTCACTGTTATATATAATATGCAGCTGTATCGGGGAATGTGCATATTAAATAATATACGGACATAAAATTTTTATATTTTTTTTCTCCGGAATATGGAATACTTCTCTAAAGGATGTTTAATGGGTATGCATACCTTTTGTTTCGGATGGGGAGCGTTTTCGATAGGCTGTCCGTCTTCATCCAGCATTTGTGTGATGGTGTAATTCATATTTTGTCCGGCAGGGCTAAAAATCTCAATATTATCCCCTACCCGGAACGGATTGCGCTGTTCCACCACAGCCATGTTTCTTTCATAATCATAGCCAAGAACCAATGCAATAAAATCATAATTTCTTATATACTGGCTGCTCGAATACTGATTATCATCCTGGGTAGGCTTTCCGAAGTAAAAACCTGTAGTATAAGGGCGATGGCTGGCTTTTTTGATCTCCTCAAGCGCCGCAGGATCAAATATGTATCCGTTGGGATCCCTTTTATATTTATCCAGTTCCTGACGATAGGCTTTAACGGTAACGGCAACATAATACCCGCTTTTCATCCTGCCCTCTATTTTAAAGCCATTCAGGCCTATACCGGCCAGGTCCCGTATATGCCCGAGCATACACAGATCCTTTGAATTAAGTATATAAGAACCCCTGTCATCCTCCATAACCGGCAAATACTCGCCAGGCCTTTTCTCTTCGACCAGATAGTATTTCCACCGGCACGGATGGGCACAGGCTCCCCGGTTGGGATCCCTTCCGGCAAGGTAATTGCTCAGCATACACCGCCCGGAATAGGATATACACATAGCGCCGTGGACAAAGACCTCAAGTTCAAGAGTATCCGGCGTCCGATCTCTTATTTCCATTATCTCATCCAGACTTAACTCCCTGGCCAGTATTATTCTTTTTACACCCATTTCATGCCAGAAAAGAGCACTTTTCCAGTTTGTTGTATTGGCCTGGGTGCTTAGATGTATTTCCATTTCAGGATCTGTATCCTTTACAAGCAACAGAATACCCGGATCGGAGACTATAACCGCATCCACACCTGCTTTGGAAATGAATCTGATATATTCTGCCATTCCGTCAAAATCATCGTTATGCGCAAATATGTTTAATGTGACATAAACCCTTCTCCCATGCTTATGAGCATATTCTACAGCTTCCACAATTTCATTGTTTTCAAAATTACCGGCAAAAGCCCGGAGTCCAAATCTTTTACCTCCTATATACACCGCATCAGCTCCATAAGCCACGGCTATTTTTAACTTTTCCAGGTCACCGGCCGGAGCCAGTAACTCAGGGATTCTTTGCATCCACTACCATCCTTTCGTTTGTAACGGTTTTTCATCAAATCAACAGGGCCCACCCTGTTGAGTGAGCCCCCGTATATTTTAATCCTCTTTATTCTGGCTTTCCTTCCAAAGCTTTTCATATTTATCCTTAGCCTTGGAATGATCCTTAAATGAATAATTAAACTCATGCTTGTTGTCACCGGCATACACAAAATACAGCATTGGCCTGTCAGGATCCATAAATTCCTCATATGGATACATTACCGATTCCACTGCCAACTGTCCCGGCGACGCAATTGGCCCAATGGGCAAATCCTTATATTTATAAGTATTGTACGGAGAATCTATTGATGTTTCTTCATTTGTGAGAAATGGCTTTCTCTCCGAACTCCCTAAAGCATATTGAACCGTTGCGCACGACTGTAAAGGCATATCAATATTCAACCGGTTATGGAATACAGCGGCAATTTTATAGAACTCATCCTTAACAGCAGCCTCGGTTTGTACCACTGAAGCCAATGTAATGACTTCGTCCATTGTCATCCCCATTTCCTCTATCCTGGTAAGGAACGGAACATCATGAAACTCAGCATAATACAGTTTCTTTTCAAATGTAGACAGCATCTTCCTAATTATATCGCCAGGAGTGGAATCTACATAAACTATATAAGTATCGGGGAATAAGTAGCCTTCAAGAGGATACTCCCCATTTCTTCTTGTTTCGGGGATCTCATATAAAAAAGGGTATTCCGGCGCAAACTTGTCAAACTCTTTTGCAGCATCGATAAATTCCTGGGCTGAAAAGGAAAACACTCTTTTACCATCCTTTTCGAACTTCTCCAGATAGCTGGCCATATCACGGATGCACAAACCCTCCCGGAGTGTGACCTGAACCGTATCTACCGCAGCCTCCCCTGTAACAAGTTCATCCAGTATTTGCTGCGGATCCATATTTTTTGATAATACATACCGGCCTGCTTTTAGCTTGGAAGCTTTATCAGAAAGCTCTATAAACATTCTGAAAACACCCTTGTTGCGAATCAGACCATTATTGTACAATATTTCAGCAATACCCCTCACAGAAGTTCCCATAGGAATTTCAACAGTTATTTCAGTCTCATCCTTCGTATCCATTGGTTCAAACAGCAAACGGTTTATTTCGTTTACCGCCGTGTAGAACATGGCAAATACTATACCAAAGCTAATGATATATATCATAGTCTTTCTGATTATATGCCTGATTATAGGGGGCAGCCCCTTTTTGCCTTTTGGCTTTTCTGAAACCATTATTTCGGACATATTATTTATACCCTCCACATGTAGAGTTATATTCATTATATACACATAAACAGCATTTGACAAGGCAGAGCAGATTAACAATGTGTTAAATAATATTAACCGCTCTTTGAATACCTGTCCAATATTTTTTCATACAATGACAGCGTTGGAAGTCCAAGTATACCTATTACTGTCAACTGACCCAAAGCTATCTGTGCTGCAACCAGCCAGTAGGGCTGAGAAAAAAAAGGTGCCAGATATAATGGCACACCTATGGCATTCATTACAACGGGAGGTAATATAGCTATATAACGGTTGGGTGCTTTATGTGTAAGATAAGCAGCTGCCAAAGAAATTGCGCTGCCTCCCAGAATATCTGCCAAACCCAATGGACTGCTTAAATTAGCCAGCAGGCATCCGATAGCGACGCCCGGTACAGCCGCAGGGTCAACAAATGGTATAACGGTCAAAGCTTCGGCTATTCTAAATTGAACCGCGCCAAATGATATCGATTGCGATACTGTAGTCAGCACAAAATACACTGCAGCAATAACTGCTGATCTTGCCACATAATTTACGGATATATTAGCTCTCTTCATCCGCTGTCTCTCTCTTTTGCTCCTGGTCAGCCATAAAATCCAAATCTATATCAAGAGCTCCGCTCAATATCTTGTAAATATCGGTAATCATAGTTTTCACGCGGTATTCCGCCTTCAGAAAGTTGCTGATATCCTGTGAAGCCAGGAGAGGCTCTGAGAGTTTCACAAATTTTTCCCACTCTTCTCCAGACGGCAGTCTACCGCTTAGATAAATATTCTGCATTTGTAACTGCCTCTTCTTATAATCCATCAGCATTTTTTTGTTTGCCTCATTCTGGTATACCTTCTCTTTTGCGTCCTTATAATCCCGATATTCTTTGCTGTCTGACATGGCTCTGGCGAGTTCATGAGCTTTATCATAAATATTCATATGAAAACCTCCTTTGTTTATTAGATTTCCATAATAATGGGTAAAATCATAGGATTTCGCTTTGTCTTTTCATAAAGGAAACTGCGCAGTTCATCCCGGATATTGGTTTTTAGAGTAGCCCAATCAGTAATTCTTTCCCGTTTACACCTCTCCAGGGTTTCCTTTACCAATTCACGAGCCTGCTCAATAAGTTCTTCAGATTCCCTTACATAGACAAAACCCCTTGATATAATATCGGGACCCGCAATCACAGTGCCGGCATCTTTGGAAATAGTAACCACAATAACAATCAAACCATCCTGAGACAGATGTTTCCTGTCACGCAGCACGATGTTGCCGACATCTCCAATACCCAATCCATCAACCAGAACCCTGCCGGCTGTTACCGTTCCTGCTACTTTACAGGAATTGGGCGTAAATTCCAGAACAGTGCCGATATCGGTCACGAATATGTTTTCTCTGGGCATGCCAAGAGATTCTGCCATCAGGGCATGCTGTTTAAGATGTCTGAATTCCCCATGGACAGGAACGAAAAATTTAGGTTTGACAAGGGTATGAATAAGCTTTAGCTCTTCCTGACATGCATGACCCGAAACATGCACATCAGCTAAAGATTCATATATAACATTAGCCCCTCTGCTGAACAACTGGTTCACAACTTTGTAAACCAGTTTTTCGTTCCCGGGTATCGGCGTAGCTGAAATAACTACCAGATCCCCCGGCACAATTTCCAGTTTTTTGTGTTCGGCAGTTGCCATCCGGGTTAAGGCAGACATAGGCTCCCCCTGTGTTCCCGTTGTAATCACAACCACTTCGTCGTCATGTAAGTTATCAATTTGTTCAATATCAATCAGTGTTTTTTGGGGCACAGTGAGATAACCTAACTCCATAGCCACGGCAATAACATTTGACATGCTGCGTCCTGAAACGCAAACCTTTCTTCCGTGCTTAACAGCCGCATCAAAAATCTGTTGGATCCTGTGTATATTTGATGCGAATGTAGCAATAATTATCCGTCCGGTTGCCTGATCAAAAATAGACTCAAATGTCTGACCAACCATTTTTTCAGACATGGTATAACCGGGCCTCTCAATGTTTGTACTGTCCGCCAGCAGCGCAAGCACGCCCTTTTGACCCAATTGCGCAAATCTGGCTAAATCAATAACCTCTCCATCGATAGGAGTGTAATCAATCTTAAAATCGCTTGTATGAACAATTGTACCTACCGGGGTATGTATGGCAAGAGCTACCGAATCAGCAATGCTGTGACTGGTTTTGATAAATTCAACAGTAAATACCCCAAGTTTTATGCTTCCACCTGGCTTCACCCTGTTCAAGCAGGTATTATCCAGGTTATGATGTTCCTTTAGTTTATTCTCCACCAAACCCAACGTCAAACGGGTCCCATATACCGGCGCGTTTATCTGTCTGAGCACATAGGGCAGGGCACCAATATGGTCCTCGTGGCCATGGGTCAGGATAAAAGCTCTGACTTTATCTTTGTTCTTCATCAGGTATGATATATCAGGTATAACAAGGTCGACTCCCAGCATATCATCCTCAGGGAAGCTGAGCCCACAATCAACTACAATGATATCACTCCCGTACTCGAATATTGTCATGTTCTTTCCGATCTCGTTTACTCCGCCCAGCGGTATAAGTTTTAATGCATTATTCTTTGATGCCACAAATAATCCTTATCCTCCTTTTTATATTATTAGAATCCGCTCATAACCATTATACAATTATACAGTATTTGCATCCTCCGTGCAACTTCAAAAAAAGAAGCTAACTCAGCAATGGAGTTAACTTCTTTTTTACGTATAAATATTTTTTACATTATTTCACTGCTCCTTTGCCCACCTGATCTTTTCTTCATAAAACCTGGTCAGCTCCTCAGCATACTCCTCCGATACACCTTCGCTGTATATGCGGCATACAGCCTCTTCAGAATCAGGAAGTATCAACGCCCAGCCGTTATCATGGCGGATCTTGATGCCTTCAAACAGTTCTACCACATTGTTTCCCTTGCTTTCCTCCTGTATCAGCCAGCGCATTACCTTGCCTTTTTGTTCCCATGGACATTCAATTACCTTTTCCTTTGTATAGAAATCCGGTATTGAATATATATATTCTGACAGAGGTTTCTGCTCTTTTGCCATGGCTTCCAGAAGCTTTACAAGCATAACTATCGCATCACAGTACAAAGGCAGCATTTGCGCACCGATTGTTTCTCTTTTCAATACTTCGCTCATTAAAGAATGCTGGCTTGATTTTGTGCGTATCACTTTACCTTTCATTGATTCCGCTATGGTTTCAATTGCTTTGGGGGCTGTATAAGGCACAACAACTTCTTTATTGTACGCATTCTTAAGGCATATCAAACTTCTCAATATGGAAAGCCTGTCCTTCTCAACCAGTTTGCCATATTCATCGTATAGTTCCATTTCCTCCCCATTCGAATCAATTCTGCATCCCAGGTCATAGGAATTTTTCTTCATTTCCAATGCTATGTCATCTTGAGTAATGCGGAAGCCGCAACCCAGTTCCATCAATAATAAGTTGATTATAGAAGATATAACCACTCCTTTGGTTGAAATCAAAACATTAAAGTCATTATTTCTGATGGCATTAACATCCACTGATTTAGCTATGGCCTTTGCATAAAACAGGGGAATGCTGAAAAGATTGTTGATCCGGGGTATATTCTCGTGACTTACATTCTGGAATTCCTCCCGCATAAAAAAATTTTCTATCTGTCGCTCGGAAGAAGGAGATATATTTCCGCCGTCATCGTCCACAAAATGTATACGGACGGTTTGATCGGACTCCTCGTCAGCAAAAATATGAACTCCCCCGTCCAGACCAATATAAGGCACTACATACCTTAGAATGGGGGTTGTAAGCTGCCCCAAATCAAACACCTGGACACCCGATGACAAAAGCCCGGATACCATGGCATATTTAAGCATAGCACTGCCGTTATTTTCATCACAGCTTATACCTATTCCCTTATTAGGTTTAAGCTCCGTCCCAAGGGCACAACCCAAACGCACGATAAACCTGGGATCTACATCTACATTCAATTTGCCTGTAATCCCATTTTTGCCAAAAATGGTTTTGTTCATCCGTGTCCCCCACAGTATGTTGTATTGGACACAAGCTCCATGCTCAATCATTTTACCCGGCCATATCTTTATATCCGGTTTCACGCTTACCCTGGGTTTTAACATACAGCCATCCCCTATAACAGCGCCTTCGTAAATCGATACCCTTTCACGTATATCTATCCGGTTGCATAAAGCTGCTCCGCGGATTTCCACACATCTGCCAAGATTATTGTGATCCCATAATACACTTCTCTTTATACTGGTGTGCGGGCCAATATAATTGTAATTACCAATTACTGTATATGCACCGATATGCGCTCCTTTCTTAATCTGAGTATAATCGCCAATGTAACAGGGGCCCTCCAGCTTTACTGAGGAATCAATGTCCACGTTTTTCCCAATCCAGACATTACTATTGATTTTTTTAGCCGGCAGCTGAAACTTCACCTTACCCGACAGCATATCAAAATGCGCCTGAAGATATGTTTGAAGATTTCCTATATCGCACCAGTATTCATCGGTTATATACCCATACATGGGTTCCCCCTTATCAAGCAGCATTGGAAACAAGTCCTTGCTGAAATCGAATTTCTGTCCGTTTTTGATATAACTCAAAACTTCCGGTTCCAGGATATATATACCGGTATTAACTGTATCGCTGAACACCTCGCCCCAGTTGGGTTTTTCTACAAACCGGCTGATGGACCCGTCTTTACCGGTGATTACCACCCCGTATTCCAATGGTACTTTTACCCTTTTCAGCACCAGGGTTGCAATAGCTTTTTTTTCTTTATGGAAACTAACGGCCTTCCTGATATTTATATCCGTCAATGCATCACCGCTTATGACAACAAAAGTTTCGTCCAAAAACTTTCCGGCATTTTTAACACTTCCCGCTGTCCCCAAAGGGGTATCCTCTACAAAATAATGTAAATTCACTCCGTATTCTGAACCATTCCGGAAATAATCCTGTATCACTTGCGGAAGATACTGAAGAGTTATTCCTATATCTTTAATGCCAAACTTTCTTAATAATTCGATACTGTAAGTAATTACCGGCCTGGTTACAATAGGAACCATGGGTTTTGGTAAATCGCAGGTAAGTGGCCGTAAACGGGAACCGGAGCCTCCTGCCATAATAATCCCTTTCACCGTATCATCCTTTCCGACTTCATATATTTATGTGCATATCTTAAAATGAGTATGTTTAGTATATGTATCGATAATACGGCTTATTCAAAACCATAAACCGGCAAAAGGCTTACTTTGTGAATTTTGCTGTTAATAAAGCAAATAACCCCGATTTATAATCGGGGTTATTACTGTCGGCATTTTTCGCAATAACCGAAGAATTTTACATTGTGATCTATTATGTTGAAATGATGTTTTTCCTGAATTTTATTCTCCAGTACATCAAGCAAGTCTTCTTCAACTTCAATTACCTGCCCGCATTTTAAACATATCAGGTGATGATGATGGTGGTCTTCGTCTGCCTGGCTCATTTCATAACGGTTCTTCCCGTCATCAAAATTGTGTTTGTACAGAATTCCCAGATCCTCAAATAACAGCACAGTTCGATACACTGTAGCCAGTCCGATCTCCGGGCACATTTTTTTTACACTGTTATATATCTCTTCTGTGCTCATATGCCTCCCTTTATTTTCCAGGATTACTTCAAGGGTAGATCTGCGCTGCGGCGTTAATCTGTATCCTTTTTCCTTCAGTATTTCCTTCACCCTATTCATTTCATTGGACATAGATTCACTTCTTTCAGTATAATTTGTCGACTACTGCATCCTCTCCAATTGAGACAGTAGTTTATCATTCAGGACCTTTATATAGGTTCCTTTCATACCAAGGGATCGGGATTCAATTATACCGGCGCTTTCCAGCTTCCTCAACGCGTTCACAATGACTGAACGCGTAATCCCTTCCCGGTCAGCAATCTTGCTGGCAACCAGCAGTCCTTCGCTGCCTTTCAATTCCCTGAACACATGCCCTACAGCTTCGAATTCAGAATAGGATAAAGTTCCCATTGCCATTTCCACCATGGACCTTTTTCTCTCGTCTTCATTCATTATTTCCGTCTTTATGCGCATGATTTCCAACGCAACCACCATTGCAGCATATTCAACCATTACCAGATCATCATCCGTAAACATCTCTTTATTAATACGCTCAAATACTATCGTGCCAAGCCTGTCACCGCCATAATACACCGGCGCTACAGTGACCGGGCAGTCTTCCCCTCCGGTATCCGGAACATCAAAATTGTTTGCCCTGGTAGAACGTATTTTCAAAAGCTGACTGTTATATTCGCCGGACACATAAGTTGATTGTTCGTTCCGGGATATGCCTATGTTCTTCCCACCGTCCTGAACAAATGCATAACCCAGTATATATCCTTTACTATCGAGGATCGTTACACAGCATTCTAATACTTTGCCTAAAGTATTACATAATTTATATAAATCTATACCGCTTGTTTGACTGTTTTGAAAAATCTGATTAAATGTTCTTATTCTTTCAAGTAAACTATTTGACATTCCCCGGACACTCCCTGCTGGATATATAATTTTTGCATCGCATAATCGCCATTGCTACTAGAGAATAAACCTGTGCAGGTCGTTTTGCTTTAATATATCCTGTAAAGCATTTCTCACATATTCCCTGTCTATAACCATTTTTTGTCCTGCAAGCTTATCAGTGTTATATGAAATATCTTCCATTAATTTCTCCATAACGGTATACAACCGGCGCGCACCTATATTTTCACCGGTCTGATTCATTATATAAGCAATGCCGGCTATTTCGTCTATAGCATCCTCAGCAAATTCCAGATCCACATTCTCAACCTTCAGCAAAGCTATCTGCTGTTTTATAATTGCATTCTCCGGTTGTGTCAGAATCCGCCTGAAATCCTCCTGTGTCAAAGCTTCCAATTCAACCCTTACGGGAAATCTGCCCTGCAGTTCAGGAATTAGATCCGAAACCTTTGATACATGGAATGCGCCGGCAGCAATAAACAGTATATAATCGGTTTTAACCGGTCCATATTTAGTCATAACAGTAGTTCCTTCAACAATCGGAAGAATATCCCGTTGTACTCCTTCCCGCGAGACATCGGGATTGCCGCTTGCCTCTCTACCGGCAATTTTATCAATTTCATCAATAAAAATAATACCATGCTGCTCCACAGCCGAAACAGCTTCTTCCACAACCTCATCCATATCAATAAGCTTTTGGGCTTCTTCCTGTTCAAATATCTTTCTGGCTTCACGTACAGATGTTTTTCTTTTTTTCATCCTTTTAGGAAACAGATTTCCAAAAGCATCCTGTATCTGTATGAGAATATCCTCATTCCCTGCTCCGGGAATAAAGCCAAAACCCGAATACTTGGAATCCTCAACCTCAATTTCGATAATGTTATCTTCAAGCAGCCCGCTGCGCAGCCTTTGCCGCAGTTTTTCCCTGGTATTTGCCATCGTATCCTCAGCAGCATCATTTTGCTCTTCAACAACAGATTGTTCAGATGGAAAAAGTAATCCAAAAGGGTTTTGTGTCCTTTTCTTTTTCGGCGTTGGCAGCAGTTCATCCAGAATGCGATTTTCAGCGGCCTGTGCAGCTTTTTCTTTAACACTCTCCATCTTTTGGGTTTTTACCATTCTTATTGCCTCTTCAACAAGATCCCTTACCATAGACTCGACATCACGGCCAACATAACCTACTTCCGTGTATTTTGTCGCTTCTACTTTAATAAACGGGGCATTAACCAGCTTTGCCAGGCGCCGGGCTATCTCCGTCTTCCCTACGCCTGTAGGCCCCATCAGTATTATATTCTTCGGAGTAATCTCATCCCTTAATTCCGGATCCAGCTTACTCCGGCGATAGCGATTCCTCAAAGCAATGGCCACTGACTTTTTAGCCTTATCCTGTCCTACAATATACTTATCAAGCAGTTCAACTATCTCTCTCGGGGTAAAATCACCGGTCAACAGTTTTCCCTCCTATACTTCTTCAACATAGATATTGTTATTTGTATAAACACAAATCGAAGAAGCTATCTCCAGGGATTCCCTAACAATATCGGCAGGTTCAAGATCTGTATTCTTTATTAAGGCCCTGGCAGCTGCCAAAGCATAATTGCCACCCGAACCAATCGCAGCAATTTGATCATCCGGTTCAATAACTTCACCTGTCCCCGATATTATAAGAAGATCCTTTGAATCTATGGCAATTAACATTGCCTCCAGTCTTCTCAGTACCCTGTCGGCTCGCCAATCCTTTGCCAGCTCTACAGCAGCCCGCTGCAGATTTCCTGAATACTCCTCAAGCTTAGTTTCAAACTTCTCACTCAGTGTAAATGAATCAGCCACCGAACCAGCAAAACCAACCACAATTCTGTTATGAAAAAGCCTTCGTATCTTGCGGGCTCCCTGCTTCATAATTGTGTTCTGTCCAAGGGTTACCTGGCCATCCCCGCCTATTGCTCCCTTGTTTCCTTTTCTAACTGCAATAATCGTTGTCCCGGTAAACATATGCCGGCTTCCCCTTCCCTTCCTGCCAATTTAAACAAATAAATACTATCACAATATTTCAAAAAATTCAATATATTCCGCAATTTCGCAAATCACTGCTGTTTTTAATTTCATTAATGATTTGCAATGCCCGTTCGGAGAGTTTCAGATTTCTCTCTCTCCGCGAACGTATTTTTATATCCAGCGGCGGAATAATTCCGAAATTGATATTCATTGGTTGAAAATTCTCTATACGGGAATCAGATATATAGCATGCCAGGGCGCCAATAGCGGTAGTCTCCGGAAAACTAACAGGCTTCTTACCATGGAGCAGTAATGCTATGGCAAGGCCGGCCACCAACCCGCTGGAGGCTGATTCCACATAGCCTTCAACGCCGGTAATCTGCCCGGCAAAAAATATATAAGGGTTATTTCTAAGCTGATAGTGGGAATTAAGCAGCTTAGGTGAATTTATATACGTATTCCGGTGCATAACGCCATAACGAACAAACTCGGCATCCTCCATACCCGGAATCATTGAAAATATCCTCTTCTGTTCACCAAACACCAGGTTGGTTTGAAAGCCTACCATATTATAAAGAGTGGCCATACGATTATCCTGACGCAGCTGAACAACTGCATAGGGTTCCTCCCCGGTCTTTGGATCACGGATCCCAACAGGTTTCAACGGCCCAAAGCGCAGCGTATCGATGCCCCTTTTAGCCATAACTTCTATAGGCATACATCCTTCAAAAACTTTCTGGTTTTCAAATTCCTTGAGGGTTACCGTACGGGCATTGACAAGTTCATGCCAAAACTTCTCATATTCCTCCCTCGTCATGGGACAGTTGAGATAATCATCACCTCTCCCATATCTCGATGCTTTGAACACCTTTTCCATATTCAGAGAATCTTTAACCACTATCGGTGCCGCTGCGTCATAGAAATACAGATAGTCCTGTTTAACCAACTGCCTGACGGCTTTGGATATAGCAGAAGAAGACAATGGACCGGTAGCTATAACGGTATACATTCCTTCAGGAATGGATTTAACCTCTTCACGAATAACGGTTATATTGGGATGGCCTATAATTTTCTCAGTGATATAACCGGAAAACATCTCCCTATCAACCGCCAGTGCACCTCCTGCCGGTACCTTGGTTGCATCAGCCGCCTCTATTATGAGAGAGCCTAGTTCCCTCATCTCTTCTTTTAGCAGGCCTGAAGCATTTTCCAATCTGAAAGAGCCCAGAGAATTGCTGCATACCAGCTCTCCCAGTTCCGGTGTGTTATGGGCAGGAGTCATTAAATTAGGGCGCATTTCATACAGTTCTACAGGTATACCTGCCCTGGCCAATTGCCATGCAGCCTCGCAGCCTGCCAGGCCGCCACCTATAATCATTACCTTGTTCTTCATGGCTTCAATCACTTTTCTTCCTTATATCCACATTTCTTATCGGAACATACGGCGTACTCTTCCCAGTTCTTCCTTGTCTTAATTACCATATAGGAACCGCAATTCGGACATTTTTTCTCCGATGGCATATCCCAGGAAACAAAATCACATTTGGGATAGTTCTCACATCCATAAAACTTTCTGCCCTTTTTAGTATGCCTTACCACTACCGTACCGCCGCAATTCGGACAGTGAACATCAAGCTTTTCGACAAGAGGCTTGGTATTGCGGCATTCGGGAAAATTGGGACAAGCCAGGAATTTACCGTATCTTCCCATTTTAATGACCATATTGGCCCCACATTTGTCACATATAACGTCAGAGACTTCCTCCCTGACCTGAATCTTGGATATTTCCTCATCAGCCTGTTTAAGCAAATCCTGAAAAGGAATATAGAATTCCCTCACTATCTCCTGCCAGTCCTTTTTATTCTCCTCAACCTCATCAAGATGCTTCTCCATTTCTGCAGTAAACTTATAGTCAACAATATCCGGGAAATATTCCGTCATCAAGTCGTTAACAATAAAGCCCAGTTCAGTCGGTACAAGATACTTCTTCTCCCGTATTACATAGCCGCGGGATATAATGGTTGACAAGGTCGGGGCATAAGTACTGGGCCGTCCTATACCCTTTTCTTCCAATGCACGTACTAACGATGCCTCGGTATAACGGGAAGGAGGCTGTGTAAAATGCTGTTCTGGTATCAATTGTTTCAGATCAACCTTCTCTCCTTCACTTAATTCAGGCAGTTGTATATCCTTCTCGCTATACTTCTCATCAGAATCGTTATCCGTTCCCTCCAAATATATTACAGTATGCCCGGGGAATATTTTTCTCGAACCGTTTGCCCTGAATATATATTCATTTCCGGCTATGTCTATCGTTACCGTTTCATACTGTGCCGGGGTCATCTGACTGGCCAAAAATCGCTCGTAGATCAAACGGTATAATCTGTACTGATCCCGTTTCAATGATGTCTTGATCGTCTCGGGTTCCCTCAGGATGGATGTAGGCCGTATAGCTTCATGGGCGTCCTGAGCGCTTCTTCTTGATCTGAACTGGTTGGGTTTGTCGGGAGCATACTGCTGTCCGTATTTTGTTTTTATATACTCAAGGGCTTCATTCTGTGCCTGTTGGGATACTCTTATGGAATCCGTACGGATATAGGTTATTAGTCCAACTGCTCCTTCGCCCTTGATCTCAATGCCCTCGTAAAGCTGTTGAGCAATCATCATGGTCTTTTTAGCGCTAAAGCCCAGTTTGCGATAGGCTTCCTGCTGCAGAGTACTGGTAATAAAAGGAGGCGGCGCACTTCTTTTTTTTGTTCCTTTTTTTATTTTCAGTACATAAAAATCAGCATCCTGCAGCTCTTTGACAAAAGTATTGGTTTGCTCTTCATCCTTTGGTGTTATTTTCTGTTCCTTTGTCCCGTAAAAAGCCGCCTCAAATATCTGTGTACCGCCATGTTTTGTAAACTTGCCGGTTATAGTCCAGTATTCATCAGGGATAAATTCCTGTATTTCCTTCTCCCTTTCACATACCATTCTTGTCGCCACTGACTGAACCCGCCCGGCACTTAATCCCTTTTTAACCTTGCGCCATAATAGCGGACTAATCGTATATCCCACTACTCTGTCCAAAACCCTTCTAGCTTGCTGAGCATCAACTAAATTCATATTTATTGCCCTTGGATTTTTTATTGCGTTTTTTATAGCCTGTTGGGTAATTTCATTGAACTCTATCCTGCACGTCGAAGACGGGTCAATATCCAACAGATGGGCAATATGCCATGATATGGCTTCTCCTTCCCGATCCGGGTCGGTAGCCAGATATATTTTGCTGGCATTTTGAGCTTCTTTTCTTAGTTTATTTATTATCTTCCCCTTTCCGCGTATGGTTATATATTTGGGTTCAAAATTATTTTCAATATCCACGCCCAGCCGACTCTTAGGCAGATCTCTGACATGACCCATTGAGGCTTCAACATTATAGCTCTTACCCAAAAATTTTTTGATTGTTTGCGCTTTGGCAGGGGATTCAACAATAACCAAATTTTGTGCCACATTATCCCTCCATTCAGTTCATCCACTGTTTAACAAATTTACCTCCGGGTAATTGTTTCACTACTCCTTTCATTTCTAAAATAGTAAGGATAGCGTTTAGCTTACTTACCTCAAATCCTGTAATGGCAACCAGTTCTTCCAGTTGTTTTTCTCCATGCTCAAGAGCATTATACACCTGAGTCTCAAAAATATCCAGTTGATGGGCTATGTTTGAAGGCCCATCAGCAGCCTGATGCCCTGCCATTCCGAACTCTTCGAGAATATCTTCGGGGCATGTTATCAGTTTTGCCCCTTCTTTCAGAAGTTGGTTGGTTCCTCTGCTGTACGGACTGATGATGTTACCCGGAATAGCATATACATCCCTACCCTGCTCCAAGGCAAAATCACAAGTGATCAATGCACCGCTTCTGCTGCCGGCCTCAACTACCAACACGGCCTGAGACAGACCGCTGATGATTCTGTTTCTTGCAGGAAAATTGCCGGGAGCGCCTTGCGTACCCGGCGGATATTCGCTTATCAATGTTCCGTATTGCTCCATCTGGAGAAACAACCTTTTGTTTTCCCTGGGGTACACTACGTCTACTCCACACCCAAGCACCCCTATTGTATAACCTCCGGCTCTTATCGCTCCCCGATGCGCCATGGAATCTATTCCACGAGCAAGCCCGCTTACTATTGTGAGCCCGGCGCCGGATAATTCATAAGCAAATTTTTCAGCAACTTGCCTGCCATATTCCGTTGTTCTCCTGGAACCCACAATGGCAAGCATATAAGATGTTACTTTCAGCGGCTTGCCTTTGCAATAAAGCACTGCCGGCGGATCATATATAGTCTTCAAAATTTTAGGATATTCTTCATCAGCGAAAGTTATTACTTTTATATTCGAATCTTCATTGATTTTTTTAGCCCTGTCCAAATATTCCGGTTTTCTGTGCCTGATAATATTCTGAACAGCTTTGTAACCTATAAACCTTCTTTCTTCCCATAAATCAGCTGAACTGCTTCCCCAAACACTTTTGGGGCTGCCAAATCTTTCAATTAAATAAAAAAACCTCTTTGACCCTATATCAGGTATGCTTGATAACCATATCCAGTATACCTTATCACGGGTTTCTGTCAATGTTCTTCTCCTCCCGATGTACAATACTTCCTTATTAATGATACATATCACATATCTGTCAGTCAAGCAAGAATTCCCATTAATCCGGCCTGCCTCCGCCAAAACCCGCTTATGCCCAGGCATTGGTTCCGGCTGTCCTTCGCTTTGTTAACAGGTTCTAAGCCTTTTCGAAAGGTGAGCTCCATAATATTCTTCACACAATGCTTGCGCAGCAGTCAAAACACAGCACCTGTCTCATAATGGAGTTTTACACAATACTATTCCAATCACTGGCTCCAAATGTTTTTTCCGCGTCAATATGTTTTAAATCTTTCTGCAAACTAATTTCCATAATATATTCCAAAAGTATGGAATACATCAGTAAATCAGGGTTTATCCGGCTGGAAGCCTGGCAGTGAAGTTGACGATACAATGTTTAAATAGTATTATATTAGTAGTTTGCCCCGGCCACATGCAGGCCAGCACAATAATTGCTTATCTTTCCAGGAAGGGAAACAGCATTGACATTGTAAGCCATATACAGGTTCTTAGCAAATTAATAAAAAACTGTTAATGGAACATAGGCAGTAAAACATAGAATAAATAAACATAAGGAGGGTGTATGGGGTGTTTGCTCCATATAATGCGGATACAGACATATTTTTTGAAGATATCAGAATGTGGGATATGGGATATAACCTGGTAGGAGGAATCGATGAAGCAGGCCGGGGCCCTTTAGCCGGCCCTGTTGTGGCAGCCTGCGTTATACTCCCAAAAAAAATGCTGCCCGATGGGATACTTGACAAAAACAATAATATAAGAGACTCCAAACGCCTTTCCCCTTCTCAAAGAGAAAGGCTTTATAACATTATTATGTCTTCATCTGTCGGTGTTGGGATTGGCCGGGCAGGTCCCGAGCAAATTGATGAAATAAATATCCTCAATGCTACCCGTATAGCTATGGAACAAGCCATAGAGAACTGTACATGCAAACCCGATTGTCTTCTGATTGATGCCGTAAATCTTCAGAGTTTTCCCGTTCCCCAGTATTCGATCACTAAAGGCGATATCCGTTCCCTGGCAATTGCTGCCGCTTCAATAATAGCCAAAGTTACCAGGGATCGGGAGATGATGGAGTGGGCCCTAAAATACCCTGAATATGGATTTGACAGGCACATGGGGTACGGAACAAGGCAGCATATTGAACGCATTCAAAAATTTGGTTTATCCCCCATTCACCGCAGGACATTTTGCAAAAGAATTATCTCCGGCGATTCCAGATAGCCGAAGAAAACAATTTTCAAATATGGGGGGATACCAATGAACCGGAAGGAGCTTGGCAGGTGGGGAGAAGAAATGGCAACCCGGTATCTCACACATGAAAAAGGTTTCCGCATTATTGACCGTAATTACCGGTGTCCGATAGGCGAGATAGATCTGATCGCTTTTTCCCAAAACACTGTTGTATTTATCGAGGTTAAAACCCGCCGGGCTTTAAGCTTCGGGTTTCCTGCCGAATCTGTAACCCAAAGCAAACAAAAGAAATACTATCTGCTGTCCCAGTACTATATAAAGGAAAAAGGACTCTACGGAATCGACTGCCGGTTTGATATAGTTGAAGTATTTGCCAAATCTGATGGCTCATGCCATTTTAACCATATTATAAATGCATTTTAAAATATCTGTACAAACCATAGAATTTCCCGATGCGTCCGGGTTTGATATGGTATATCATCAACACGTTATTTTATATCAGAAAAAAGTATATGTTTGCTATAGCAAAGGAGGATTGTTTTGCTAGCCAAGGTAAGGAGTGCCGGATTATTTGGTATTGACGGATATATCATAGAGGTGGAAGTGGATATATCCAGCGGATTACCTTTTTTTGATATTGTAGGCCTGCCTGATACGGCTGTAAAAGAATCCAGGGAACGGGTAAGAGCCGCTATAAAAAACAGTGGTCTTGAATTCCCGGTGAAGCGTATCACGGTAAACCTTGCTCCTGCAGACACAAAAAAAGAAGGCCCAGCCTATGATTTGGCAATTGCAGTTGCCATACTTCTGGCCACAGAACAAATCCCCGATCACCCTCTCGCCCGGAGTATTTTCCTGGGCGAGCTATCATTGGATGGCAGTATCAGGCCTATACACGGAGTGCTTCCTGCCCTTTTATCCGTTAAGGAACAAGCCAGAAGCGTAGTCCTTTCCTGCGGCAACGCTGCTGAAGCCAGTCATGTCAAAGAAATAGATGTCTACACCGTAAATACCCTAAATGAGCTTGTTTCCATGTTCAAAAACGAAATCTGTCCGGCGCCTTATAAAAAGGCCCATACAGACATCAACCATACTGTTCCAAATATAATCGAAGACTTTTCTGATGTAAAAGGTCAGGAAGGTGCAAAGCGGGCTCTTGAAATCGCAGCTGCCGGCGGGCACAATGCAATTATGATAGGTCCTCCAGGCTCGGGCAAAACCATGCTGGCACGAAGGCTGCCATCAATACTGCCGGAACTCACATATGAAGAGTCTTTGCAAATTACAAAAATATACAGCGCCGCCGGCCTTCTTGATGCATCCGAGGGGTTAATCAGCCTCCGTCCATTCCGCTCACCTCACCACACGATTTCCACCGCCGCCCTTGTAGGAGGAGGCAGAATTCCTCAACCCGGGGAGATCAGTCTAGCCCACCACGGCGTACTTTTCCTGGACGAATTGCCTGAATTCCGGAGAGATGTACTGGAAGCTCTCAGGCAGCCGCTGGAAGACGGTGTTGTCACCATATCCCGTTCCAACGGAACTGCTGTATTTCCGGCTTCCTTTACCCTGATAGGTTCAGCCAATCCCTGTCCTTGCGGCTTTTTTGGGGATAATACCAGGGAATGCCTGTGTACACCTATGCAAATTAACAGGTATCTTGGAAAAATATCAGGCCCTCTCATGGATCGTTTTGATATCCAGATAGAAGTTCCTGCTATTCCCTTTGAAGATCTGAGCACCAATCGCACGAGTGAAAATTCTGCTTCAATCAGATCCAGGGTTAACACAGCAAGACGTGTACAAACTGAGCGTTATAAAAATGATGGAATATTTTATAACTCACAGCTCAATTCAAAGCTGATAGATAAGTATTGCCATATAAATGCCCATCAGAAAAAAATGATGCGAAATGCTTTCGTTTCATTGAACCTAAGCGCCAGGGCTTACGGCAGGATATTAAAAGTAGCCCGCACCATAGCCGATTTGGAAGGGACTGAGAAGATACAGGATCATCACTTGGCTGAAGCAATTCAATACAGAAGACTGGACCGCCAGTTTTGGGTATAAAGTATATAAATCGTCCATGTTCATAAACAGTGACTTACGGTGTTTCAAGGGTAATGCCTCCCAGTCTGCCGGAACGGAAATCATTCAACAGCTGTTTTGCGCCTCTCTCTAAATCAGGGATGCCGCCCGTTCGGATCCATCCCTGGTTTTTACAAATGACCTCCAACAGCTGATATCCTTTCATCCCTTCAATATTCTCAAGTTTGTATCTCGCAGCAACCGGCCCGGGATACCTGTCCATAATCGTATCCAGAAAAGTATTGGCCAATTCCACAAGGTCTATGATTTCATCCCTTATAGAACCAATAAAAGCAAGGTTTAGCATTGCATTTTGATCATCTGATTTTGGCCACAGAAGGCCGGGAGTATCCAGTAAATCTATAAAAGGATGTATCTTCACCCATTGTTTCCCTCTCGTAACACCCGGTCTGTCCTCAGTACGGGCTTTTGCCCCTCCGGCTAATCTGTTTATCAATGTTGATTTGCCAACGTTAGGGATTCCAACTACCATTATACGAATGGCTTTTCTGATACCTTTCCTCTCTTTAACAGCTTTTTGCTTTTGCCCGGCTGTTTGAATGATAGTTTTTTTCAATTCTCTTATATCTGAGGCGTTCAGGCAATTAAGGGCTTGCCCCCTTACACCCTGTGTCATGAAATAATCAATCCATTCCTGCGTTTTAGCAGGATCAGCCAAATCCTTTTTATTGAGCAATATCATTCGTTCCTTATTCCTGCTCAGTAATTCGAATTCAGGATTAGCGCTGCTTCTTGGGATACGCGCATCCCGCAGCTCAATAACCAGGTCAACAAGCCTTATGTTTTCCTTAATTATTCTCCTGGCTTTGCTCATATGTCCCGGATACCAGTGAATTCTTAAAGCCATGCCTTTTCTCCTTCAATCAAAGATAGTTATTAATCGTACAGGCCATATTCTCAGTTTGGCTTTCCCGATTATATTCCTAATTGGAATAAAACCGACATGGGAATTTCTGCTATCCCGGCTATAATTCCGGTTGTCACCCAACGCAAAAATCGTCCCCTCAGGAACCACGGTTTTTGGATAGTCGCCAGCGGCAGGCTCCAGAAGATACGGCTCTGTTAGTATCTGATCATTTACATAGACCTTTCCTTCTTTTATCTCTACACTATCTCCTTCTACCCCTATTACCCTTTTTATATACCTGACTTTCGGATCATCAGGATTCTTGAACACTACAATATCGCTGTACTGAGGCTTCCCGAATCTGTAATTCAGTTTTGTTACAATTATCCGATCGCCTGAATCCAGGGTTGGATTCATAGATTTTCCTTCAACCAGCACAACATCAAATACAAAGAAGCGCAACAAGAAGGCAACCAACAAGGCAATGGCAATTGATTCCATCCATTCGAGAAATTCATTTTTTTTATTGTGCACCTTCAATCCACCCATCATATAGAATAAAACATCCATCAATGGAATATGGGACTGTTATCAGTCCCATATTATCAGCCTTTAAAACCTTTTTTCTTTTATTCTTGCGGCTTTGCCAACTCTGTTTCTTAAGTAGAACAATTTAGCTCTACGTACTTTACCTCTCCTGATTACCTCAATGCGATCGATCATAGGAGAATGCACGGGAAATGTTCTCTCTACACCAACGCCGTAGGATACTCTTCGTACCGTAAAGGTTTCATTAATTCCACCGTTCTTTCTCTGAATAACAACTCCTTCAAAAGCCTGAAGCCTCTGGCGGCTCCCCTCAACAACTTTTACAAAAACTCTTACGGTGTCACCAACGCCAAACTGGGGAATATCTTCCCGGAGTTGCTGATTTTCTATCATTTTAATAACATCCATAATTTCGTTCAACCTCCTTCCCGCTCAACACGCCTTCATGTATAGACATATATTCGTACCATATGCAACCACAACGTAAATTATAGCATATACCACTTTTGATAGCAATAAACAATTTTCCATAATCAGAGAACTTCAGTCTCACGCTCTATTTCTTTTAACAGTTCCTTCTCATGGGGTAACAATGCGGCTTGTTTCAGTAAATCGGGCCTTTTTTTTAAAGTGTTCCGCAGGCTTTCTTTCAATCTCCACCGCTCAATCTCCCGGTGATTCCCCGACAATAAAACCTCCGGCACCGTATAACCTTCATATTCCTGCGGCCGGGTATATTGAGGGTATTCCAGCAAACCTCTTGAAAATGATTCATCCTGTATAGATTCAGGATTACCCAATACACCTGGCACAAGCCGGGCCACACAATCAATTAAAACAAGGGCAGGTATCTCACCGCCGGTGAGGATGTAATCACCTATGGAAACTTCAATATCAACAAACTTATCAATGACCCTTTGATCTATTCCCTCATAATGGCCGCACACAATAACAATATGGGATTCCTGTGCTAATTGCCTGGCCATTTCCTGATTAAGAACTTTTCCCTGGGGGGACATAAGGATTACCTTGCCTGTATCCGCATCACTGTTGGAAAGGACATGGCCAATGGCATCGAACAACGGCTGAGGAGCCATTATCATCCCATGGCCTCCGCCGTAGGGATAGTCATCTACCTGCTTATGTTTATTCTTCGCAAAATCCCTTATGTTGTATACACTGGCATTCAATACTCCGTTTTTTACAGCCCTCCCGATAATACTGGTGGATAACATCGGATCAAACATCTCCGGAAAAAGAGTAAGGATATCAATCTTCATCGGTCAGTAAACCCTCCATCTCCTCCGCATTTATTACTATCTTCCTATCCACCAGGCAAATTTCAGTGACTACTTTTTTCAATGCCGGCACCAATACTTCATTGCCGCCTTCGTCCCTGACTACATATACATCATTGCTGCCGGTCTTTATTACACTGGTTACTTTTCCCAGGAAACGGCCATCTTCTGTTTCAACGGAACACCCTATGATGTCAGCAATATAGTAAGTATCCTCGGGAAGTGACAGTACACTATCCCTTGAAATCCACAGATACTGGTTCCGCAAAGTTTCAGACTGACTTCTGTCATCGTAGCCATCCAGTTTAAGTATAACAACATTTTTGCCGTATTTCCTGCCTGTAATTTTTACCGGTTTATACTCACGGCCTTTCTTTAAAAAAACCTGGTCCAAATAGTCAAAACTGTACATATTATCGGTAAGGGGTTCCACCTTCAGTTCGCCCTTAATTCCATGAGGCTTTAAAACATAACCAATCGAAAGGTATTTAAGCAGTTCCATTGGTATTAAACCTCCTATAGCACTGATGAACCCCATTCGCTCATCTCCTCACATCTTTTTATGATGGTTCAGATGAGCTTTCGCAGCAGCTTGCCATAAACTGCAGGTTAAAACAAGTGCTGTTGAACAATTTATATAATTTCTACCATAACCTTCTTTTTCTCTTTAACAGCTGCAGCTTTTACGATGGTCCTTATAGCCTTTGCAATTCGTCCCTGTTTACCAATAACCTTCCCCATATCTTCAGGAGCAACACTCAACTCTATAATTATTGATTGCTCACCCTGAACCTCATTCACGCTCACCTGTTCGGGATTATCGACTAAAGATTGAGCTATGAATCTGACTAATTCTCCCATTCTATAACACCCCTCACTACAGTGATTAAGCATTAATTATAATACTCCGGATTTCTTCAGCAATACCCGTGCCGTATCTGTAGGCTGGGCACCTTTGCTAAGCCAGTCTTTTGCTTTCTCAACATCAATTTTAATCTCTTCCGGCTTGGCAACAGGATTATAGTATCCTATTTCTTCTATAAACCTCCCGTCCCGCGGTGACCTGGAGTCAGCCACTACAACACGGTAATGAGGAGCTTTTTTGGCACCCATCCTTTTCAGTCTGATTTTTACCGCCACAATTCCACCTCCGTTACTTAGTAATTTTTTCTTATTATTAACTGATAAGTAATTACCAGTTATTAGCTAAAAGAACGGCAGTTGAAATCTTCCCCTTTTTATCGATTTCTCAATATTGGTCATTTGCCTCATCATTTTTCTGAATTGCTCAAAGGATTTCAAAAGCCTGTTCACGTCCTGTACTCTTGTCCCGCTGCCCATGGCAATTCTTTTTTTCCGGCTTGCGTTAATGATTGAAGGATTCTGTCTTTCCTGCCGTGTCATGGACTGAATAATGGCTTCAGTTCTTACCAGTTCCTTTTCGTCCAGCCCTCCTGCGGCTGAAAGCCTGCGCATATCAACACCCGGCAGCATACCTATAATATCATTAAGCGATCCCATATTCTTAAGCTGCTGCATCTGTTCCAAAAAATCCTCGAGGGTAAATTGCTGCTGCCGTAGTTTTTTTTCAAGCTCCTGGGCATTCTTTTCATCGATTGATGCCTGTGCTCTGTCGATGAGGGTCAGTATATCGCCCATTCCAAGAATCCGTGATGCCATTCTGTCGGGATAAAAGGGTTCTATTTCGTTTAGCTTCTCACCGGTTCCCACATACTTAATGGGTTTTCCTGTAACAGCTTTTACCGATAAAGCAGCGCCGCCACGGGTATCCCCATCCAACTTGGTAAGTATAACTCCATCCAGCCCCAGTTTATCATCAAAGCTCTTGGCAACATTCACGGCATCCTGGCCTGTCATGGCATCAACTACCAGAAGGATTTCATGGGGCTTTACGCCTGTCTTAAGGCTGGACAGTTCATCCATTAATTCCTCATCTATGTGCAGCCTGCCAGCGGTATCAATTATTACTATATCCTTCTGTTCCTTCTTGGCCAGTGACAAAGCTTCTTTCGCTATCTGAACAGGATCCTTCTGTCCCCGTTCAAATACGGAAACACCAACTTTTTCACCTACTACCTGAAGCTGCTTTATAGCAGCCGGACGGTATATATCACAAGCTACCAGCAGCGGGTTTCTGCCCTGGCTTTTTAAATGTCCGGCCAGTTTCGCGGCAGTAGTGGTCTTGCCTGATCCCTGTAACCCTACCATCATAATAACGGTGGGCTGATTTGGCAGAATGTTGATTTTACTTTGGGTCCCGCCCATCAGGGCTGTGAGTTCTTCATTTACAATCTTAATAACCTGCTGTCCGGGGGTTAAGCTTTGCATAATTTCCTGCCCCACCGCCCGCTCGGTGATCTTTTTTACAAAATCCTTAACCACCAGGTAGTTAACATCGGCTTCAAGAAGCGCCAATCTGACTTCCCGCATCGCTTCCTTTACATCTTTTTCATTCAGCTTACCTTTACCGGTTAGTCGCTTTAAAGCCGCTTGCAGTTTTCCTGCCAATCCTTCAAATGCCATCATCTAACCTCCCAATCCATGTATCACCCAGCACCAAAAGCTTCTGACGGATATCGTCAATTATGCGTCTGATGCTGTCAGGAGAATCGGCAAAGCTATCATCCGGCAGGCCGGATATGTGCCCCAGCTCGTCAAGGATTCTCTCAATCCCTTTCTCCAGTATGGACCATTTCATGTAATATTTAAGCGTTCTTTCAAACTTGTATAAGGCCTGCTCTCCTCTTTTTATCAGATCATGAACCCCCTGCCTGCTTATATTATGAGTCTCAGCTATCTCGGCCAGAGAAAGATCATGATTATAGTACAGATCCAGCACATCCCGCTGTCTGGATGTTAACAATTCACCATATATATCAAGCAAAATTGCCACTTCAGCTAATTTCTCCATACAACCTCCCGCTGTAAAGTCTTTTTACTTTACACCGATAGTCCTGATTATACTATGGATAAAGTTATAAATCAAGCACGATTTTATTAAAATTACCTGAATAAAAATTTTGTTATTTGAAAAAGTAAATTTCACCCTTCAAATGCGCGATGCGGAAAAATCCGGCGTTACGCATCATCAAACAGGGCATCCACAAAGCTCAAGGCATCAAAGGGCTGCAAATCATCAATACCCTCTCCAACGCCAATAAACCTGATAGGTATATCCAGTTCATTTTTAATGGCAATAATAATCCCGCCCTTTGCAGTACCGTCCAATTTTGTCATTATAATACCTGTGATGTTGACGCTTTCCTTAAAAAACCTGGCCTGGGAGATCGCATTTTGTCCTGTGGTAGCATCCAACACCAACAGGACTTCTTTTTGGGCATCGGGATATTCCCGCTCAATAATCCTGTTGATCTTGGAAAGCTCGTTCATTAAATTCTTTTTGGTATGCAGCCTTCCGGCAGTATCGCAAATTAGCACATCCATTTCCCTGGCTTTTGCAGCCTGTATAGCATCAAAAACAACCGCACCTGCATCAGCCCCTTCGGTATGCCGTACAATCTGACAACCTGCGCGTTTTGCCCATATTTCCAGCTGCTCAATAGCAGCCGCCCGGAAAGTATCGCCTGCTGCCATCAGAACTTTCTTTCCCTGATTCTGGTACAGATAAGCAAGCTTGCCGATTGTGGTTGTCTTGCCTACTCCATTAACCCCGACCACAAGAATAATCGATGGGGACATCAAATCAAACTCCTGTTCATTATCCCCTAATATATCCATAATCTCTTCCTTTAATATAGACTTAACCTGACCGGCTTCTTTTATTTTTTCACTGTCAACGCGATTGCGGATTTGACTCATCAGCCGGGTTGCGGTACTGACTCCTGCATCCGCAAGTATAAGCAACTCCTCCAGTTCTTCAAACAGATCTTCATCTATTTCACCGTGATATTTAATAAGCTGATCTATACGAGCAGTGATGCTTTTTCGGGTCTTGTCCAATCCTGCTTTGAATTTTGCAAATAAACTTTTTTTGTCCATAAACACAAATACTCTCCTTTATCATGCATATTGAATGAGCCAATCAGCTTGCCCTGTCCTCCAGACGGACCGAAACAATGTTGGATATGCCTTTTTCTTCCATAACTATGCCGTACAGTACATCTGAAACCTGCATGGTATTCCGTCTGTGAGTTATAACAATGAACTGGGAATCCCGTGAAAACTCCTGGATAAATCTGCTCAGATTATCCAGGTTTCCCTCATCCAGGGAAGTCTCGATTTCATCAAGTACACAAAACGAGGTTGGTTTCCGCTTAAGTATAGCAAATAGTATGGCAATGGCTGTAAGCGCTTTTTCTCCTCCGGAAAGCAATGAAAGGTTTTGCAATTTTTTACCGGGCGGCTGGGCAACAATTTCAATGCCGCTGCCCAGTATATCAGACTGATCTTCAAGAAGCAGCCGGGCTGTACCTCCCCCGAACAGCTGGGAGAATACTTCCTGAAAATGCTGGTTAATCAGTTCGAATTCCTGGCTGAACCTTTCTTCCATTTGCCTAGTTATATATCTTATAACCCTGCCCAAATCCTCTTTTGCCTCTTCAAGATCCTTCTTTTGCGCCTCAAGGAATTCATATCTTTCTTTTACTCTTTTATATTCCTCAATTGCATTTATATTAACTTCCCCAAGGGCCGCCATCTTTTCCTTGACATTTTGGATCTCCGCATTTATACTGCCCGGTTTTATGCTGTCGTCAATATAGGCAAGAGCACTGTTGTAAGTAATTCCATACTCTTCCCACATATTATTCATCAGATTTTCCAGTTCGGCTTCCAGCCTGGACAGCTGAACCTCAAAATGATGCTTCCTTTCTATTATTTCGCCAATTATTTGGTTTACTTCCCTTATTTTCTGTTCCAAAGCCTCGATTTGTGAATTATATTTGATCCGCTCCTCTTCATTTTTCTCAAGTATTCTGAATATCTGCTCCATTTCGTTTTGCCGGATTTCGATCTCTTTTTTGTGGGCTTCCAGCACATTTTCCTGTTCTTTTATTTCATTTGAATTGCCCCTTATCTGCTCCTGCTTTTTATCGATATTCTCTTCATACCGGGCAATATCCGATTCGAGATACATGATTTGCTGGTTTACAGCCATGCTTTTATGCTCCAGCGAAGCAAGTTCCACCCGTATCTCGGAGATCTGGCTCTCCAGCCTTTCTTTTTGCTTTATACTCTCCTTTAAATGTAAATCGTCGCTTTCCAGTACGCTTTGGACTCCTTCATTCTGCGCTTCAAGGCGGTTTACCTCTTCAAGCTGGTTTTCAATCAAATTCTGAATCTGTTTCGACTCTTCTTTCAGCTTGTTGGCATTGTCCTGTAATTCCGCCAGCTCTTTATCAATTCTCTGTAATTCGGATGATATATGCTGTGCCTTTTCCTCTTCGGTAACCCTTACAAGCTCCAGTTCCTGCAGTTTTTTTTCATCCCTGCTCAGCTCATGCTCCAGTTCTTCACATTCTTTTTCTTTTTCCTGAAGCATATTCTGCTGGTGGTTAACGTTGCTTTCCTCTTCCTCAACAGCTGCCAGCAGCTCTGACATCTCCCTCTTCCTGCCGAGCAGGCCTGTATTTCTTTGCCCGCTGCTGCCGCCGCTTATCGACCCTCCCGGATGCAGGACATCTCCTTCCAAAGTCACTATCCTGAAAGCGTAGCCGTATTTTCTTGCCACAGCTATGGCATGATCCAATGTTTCAGCTACAACTACCCGGCCGAGAAGGTTTTCGAATATACCGGTATACCTGGGGTCAAATTTAACTAGCCGGGATGCTATCCCTATACAGCCAGGTAAGGTAAGGGCTTTTTTCTCGTTTTGTGTCAATTCCCTTGGGCCAACCGAAGAAATCGGAAGAAAAGTAGCCCGCCCGAACCTGTTTTTTCTCAAAAATTCTATTATGTACTTGGCATCCTCTTCAGATTCGGTAACAATATTCTGAAGGCTGTTTCCCAAGGCAGTTTCAATAGCGAGTTCATATTCTCTGGGTACTTCAATAAGCTCAGCCACTACTCCGCATATCCGATCTCTCAATGCTTTTTCCTTTTTGCTTGTTTCAAAGATACGATAAACTGCCCTGCTGAAACCTTCATATGATTTGCTCATGTCTGTAAGCAGCTGAAGCCTGGATTTCATCCCTTCCAGCCTTTGCCTTCCGGCCTGAAGGGCCGTATACTTATTATGTATACTTCCTTTATTTTTCTCTATTTTCGCTTTTAACTCGTTGCAGCGATTAACTATAATATCCTTTTCAGCCTGGATGTTATCAAGTTTATCCTTGATTTGCTGTTCGTCAGACTTAAGCCTGACTTTCTCATTTGTTCTTTTATCAATCAGTTCCAGGGTGTTGTTGTACATCTCCAGAATGTTCTCATTTCTGGTCTGATTCTTTATAATATTGTTCCTATATTCGGCAATTTTATTAAGGATTTGCACAGCGTCCTTCCGCCGGATTTCGGTCTGATGCTGCTTGTCGGACAGTTCCTCCTGAATCCGGGCCGCTTTTGAACTCAATTCATTCAGCTTTATTTTTTTCATGTCAATAATTCCATCGTTTGCCTGCTTTTCCTGAAGGAATGCCTCTATCCTGGATTGATTCTGCTGTATGTAAATCTCATGTTCCTTTATTTCATTTTCAAGCCTTTGATTGTCTCTCATATACTGGCTGATTTTCTCCCCGACTAACCGCATCTCATTTTTTGCATTTTCGATCTTCCGGCTCAGTTCATGACGGGATTCCGTATGTTTTTGAATTTCTATTCGGAGGCTCTCGATTTTATCCTGCAGAATATTATGTGCCTGTTCATCACTGTTCAGCTGTTCCCTATGATTGAATATATCCCTGTCAAGAAGTACAATCTGATCCTTCATGCCTTTAATTCTGTTGACATATCTGTTATATCTGTTAACAAACTGATTTATTTCCAATATCTTTAATCGTTCCCGCAAATCCATATATTGACGGGCTATACGAGCCTGAGATTCCAGCGGAGCTATTTGCTGATGCAGTTCAGCAAGTATATCTTCTACACGCACAAGATTTTCCTGGGTTTTTTGAAGTTTTCTTTGTGCTTCATCCCTTCGCAGCTTGTATTTCATTATACCGGCGGCCTCTTCAAAGATCTCTCTGCGGCTTTCAGAGTGCATGCTTAAAATCTCTTCAACCCTGCCCTGGCCTATAATGGAGTAACCATCCTTTCCTATGCCGGTATCAACAAACATCTCAACTATGTCCTTTAAACGGCAAGGAGTACGGTTTATATAGTATTCGCTTTCGCCGGAACGAAAAACCCGGCGGGTCACCGATACTTCCGAAAACTCTGTAGGCAGCTCTCCATCAGAGTTATCAAGGACAAGGGTTACTTCAGCGAAACCAAGAGGTTTTCTTGTCTGGGTTCCGGAAAAAATCACATCCTCCATCTTTCCGCCACGCAAAGTTTTGGGACTTTGCTCCCCCAGAGCCCATCTTATGGCATCAGCTATGTTGCTTTTGCCGCTTCCGTTTGGACCGACAATAGCCGTTATTCCCTTGTCAAACTCAATTCTTACCCTGTTGGCAAAAGATTTAAACCCGTAAATTTCCAGTCTTTTTAAATACAAAATGCAGCACCTCTTTATTTTTGCATATTGTTCAAGGCATTGCGGGCAGCATGCTGTTCAGCCTCTTTCTTGCTTCTTCCCGTCCCCTCTCCAAGCAGGCAATTTCCATGAAATACCTGGGCAAAAAATGTTTTATTATGATCAGGCCCGGAATCTTTCACAATCCGGTACTCAATTTGATCATGTGAGTTCTGCTGAAGTATCTCCTGAAGATCGGTCTTGTAGTCCTTCAAACCTCTGCCCTGCATAACTTCCGACACACATTTCCCCAGGTATTTGATAATAAAATCTCTGGCATGATCCAGACCTCCGTCCAAATATATAGCAGCAATGATGGATTCAAATACATCTGCCAAAATCGAATCCCGCTTGCGTCCGCCGCTATTCTCTTCACCCTTTCCCAGTAGTATAAATCGTCCCATATCAATACACCTGGCAGCATCTGCCAGAGAAGCTTCAGACACAATTACAGCTCTTGCTTTGGTCAGACGTCCTTCAGAAAGATCAGGATAGTTCAAATACAAGTATTCGCTTATCACCATATTCAACACCGAATCCCCCATAAATTCAAGCCTCTCATTATGCTGTTTCCTCGGCCTGCGCTCATGCGCATATGAAGTATGAGTTAAAGCAGTATTCAGTATATCAGTATTTTTAAAACTGTATCCAATAGCATTTTCTAACTCTTCCAGATTACGCCTTCTTTCTTCACTGTTTATCATATCAGGCTCCTTTCCTAATCTCAGGCGAAAAACTGCTTGTTTCCTATGCTAGATTATATTGCCGGGCAGCCATTTGTCAAGCAAAAAAATAGAGCCCCGGGCTCTTCAGATGTAAGGAAACAGTCCTCTGGCTCATATATAGGCTATTCCGTATATCTTTTTACCAATATACATGCATTATGTCCGCCGAACCCAAATGAATTTGAAATAGCATATTCAATCTCCCATTCCCGTCCCCGATTGGGCACATAATCCAAATCACATTCGGGATCGGGGAAGGCATAGTTTATGGTTGGAGGAACGAACTGATTCACAATTGCTTTTACCACTGCTATTGCTTCTATCCCTCCGGCTGCACCAAGAAGGTGGCCTGTCATAGACTTGGTTGAACTGACAGCCAACTTGTATGCATGTTCTCCAAACACATCTTTTATTGCCATGGTTTCAAATTTATCATTATAAAGGGTTGAAGTACCATGGGCATTTATATAACTTACATCACCGGGTAAGATCCCGGCCATATCCAATGCCAGTTTCATTGCCCTGCTTCCGCCCTCTCCTCCGGGAGCCGGCGCTGTAATATGGTACGCATCAGCTGTTGAACCATACCCGGCAATTTCAGCTAAAATCCTTGCTCCTCGTTTAACTGCATGCCGGTAGCTTTCCAGTATGAGTACTCCCGCTCCTTCACCCATCACAAATCCATCACGTTTTTGATCAAATGGACGGCAGGCGGCTTTTGGGTTTTCATTGCATGTAGACAAAGCCTTCATAGAACAAAAGCCGGCCAGCGCGATTCTCGTAATTGGCGCTTCACTTCCCCCGGCTATAACTACATCAGCCGTACCGCTACGTATAGCGTTGAAAGCTTCGCCTATAGCATGGGTTCCTGACGCACAAGCTGTTACAATTGCCTCGTTAATTCCTTTAGCTCCAGTCAGTATTGATAACTGTCCGGCAGCCATATTTGCAATCATCATGGGTACAAGAAAAGGACTGACTCTTCCCGGCCCTTTCTTCAGCAAAACTTCAAACTGATCCTCCAGGGTCTCAATCCCGCCTATGCCTGTTCCCAATATTATGCCAACACGTTCTTTATCGACTTTATCCATGTTGAGCGCCGCATCTTCCATTGCCATATTGGCAGCTGCTACAGCAAAATGGGTATATCTGTCCATTCTTCTGGCTTCCTTTTTATCCATATAATCCTCAGGATTAAAATCTTTCACACAGGCGGCTATTTGCGTAGAAAAATCACTGACATCAAATTTAGTTATTTTATCCACGCCATTTTTTCCGCTGCATAGGGACATCCAAAAATCTTCAACTGTATTTCCAACGGGGGTAATGGCACCCATACCCGTTATTACAACCCTGTTGTTCATAGACACCTCCAGCAAGAGAATAAAATAAAACATAATATTATTGCACACATTAATATGGGTTCCCCATGGTTGGGGAACCCTTGATAATTACAGAATAAATTATGAATGAGTCTTAAGATATTCCACCACATCCCCAACCGTTGAGATCTTTTCAGCCTCCTCATCGGGAATTTCCATATCAAACTCCTCTTCCAAAGCCATAATCAACTCTACAATATCCAGGGAATCAGCTCCAAGATCGTCAATAAACCTGGAGTCCGGTGTAACCTCACCCGGTTCAACACCCAACTGTTCCACAATAATATCCCTTATTTTCTCAAATGCCATCACTTTCACCTCCTTTCACGATACAAAGCAAGCTTGACCATAGATCATAACAAATATTTATTATTATTGCTATAATAGAAATCATATTACATTATCATTCCACCGTCAACATGGATTACCTGCCCGGTTATATACTGACTTTTGTCCGAGGCAAGAAAACCAACAATATAAGCGACATCCCTGGGTTTGCCATACCGGCCTAAAGGTATCCGGTTCAGCATTTCCTGTTTTGCCGCTTCAGGCAGTTTGTCGGTCATATCGGTTATTATAAATCCCGGCGCTACAACATTTACCTGAATATTACGCGATGCCAGCTCCCGGGCTATTGCCTTTGAAAAACCTATAATTCCTGCTTTAGCAGCAGCATAATTGGACTGCCCCGCATTGCCGGATATCCCTACCACCGAGGAAATATTTATAATCTTTCCCCGTCTCTTCCTTATCATGATTCTGGCAGCTTCCTTTGAACAGTTATATACCCCTTTCAAGTTTGTATCCATTACGTCATCCCAATCTTCCGGCTTCATTCTTATAAGCAGTCCATCCCGATTGATTCCGGCATTGTTGACCAGGATATGCAAATCGCCAAATTCAGCCAACACCTTTTCGAACATGCTCTCCACATCCCGGGCATTGGCAACATCAGCCTTAACTGCTATAGCCCTGCCTCCCTTGTTTTTTATATGCTCAACCACCTCATGAGCATAATCTTCCGAGCTGGCATAGTTCACAGCTACCTGAGCACCAAGTTCGGCCAGATACAAGGCAATAGCCCTGCCTATACCCCGGGAAGCCCCGGTGACAAGAGCCGTCATTCCCTTTAAATCGTTCACAGCGTCCCCCCCAATCCTTCAACAGTTCGTCTAAGCGTCTCCAAATCCTCAACATTATAACCCTTTACCATTTTCGATATCTTTTTAAGAAAGCCGTTAAGAACTCTGCCCGGTCCAACCTCTATAAATACCTCAACACCATGTCCGATCATATAGCGAATACTGTCTTCCCAGCGTACTGGGCTGCTTACCTGCTGTACCAACAGTCTGCGTATGTGAACAGCATCTTTTACTGGAAGGGCTTCAACATTGGATATAACAGGGATCTCAGGCTTTTTGATCTGAATGCTTTCAAGCTCTATCTTTAGTTTTTCTCCTGCCGGTTTTAACAGCGAACAGTGAAACGGAGCGCTGACAGACAATGGCACTGTTCGTTTCGCCCCCATGTCCCTTGCTATATTGCAGGCCTTTTGAACAGCAGCTGCCTGGCCTGATATCACAATCTGGCCGGGACAGTTATAATTTGCCGGTTCGACTACGCCTGTATCACAAGCCAGCCTGCAGCATTCTTCAACCTTTCCCCGTTCAAGGCCCAAAACAGCCGCCATCATACCTTCGCCAAGAGGGACCGCTTTTTGCATAAATTGCCCTCTTTTCATAACCAGGGGAAGAGCGTCTTCAAAACTGATAGAATTAGCTGCCACCAAAGCTCCATACTCGCCCAGGCTCAAACCGGCAGCCATTTCAGGGTAAATACCGTGCTTTAGCAGCACCTTCATTACAGCGGTACTGAACAATAGAACCGCCGGCTGGGTATTTTCTGTCTTAATAAGCTCGCTTTCAGGGCCTTCCAGGCATATATTGCTGATACACCTTCCCAGGATCTCATCAGCCTTGTTGAATAATTCCTTTACCTCATCATATGAATGATATAATTCCTTTCCCATTCCCACATATTGGGCTCCCTGTCCGGGGAATAAAAACCCTATCCTGTTTTGATTTCCCATGCTCCCTCTTATATCCTCCCTGTATAAATTCTCTCATCTGCCATTTAGCACAGCAGAGAATTCCTTTCCAGAACGGATCCGGTTTAAACAGCCCACCTGACGGCACATGCTGCCCAGGTAAGGCCGCCGCCAAAACCTACCATTACTATATTATCATTCTTTTTTATCCTGCCCAGCCGTACTGCTTCATCCAATGCCACCGGTATTGATGCTGCCGACATGTTGCCGTACCTGTCCAGATTGACATATACCCTGTCTTCCGGAAGCTCCAGCCTCTTTCTTGCAGCTTCTATAATCCTTATGTTAGCCTGGTGCGGAATTAAGTAATCCACATCTTCTCTGCTTAACCCGGCATTTCTGACCACCTTTTCTGCCATAGAAGCCATAATACGCACGGCAAATTTGAATACCTCGCTTCCATCCATATGAATGTAATGCAGCTGTTTTTCAACAGTTTCAATTGAAGCCGGCTTCCTTGACCCTCCTGCCTCAAGGGCAAGAAGATCGGCACCTTTACCGTCGGCGCCCAAAATGTGGGATAGAATACCGTAATCATCTTCCACCCGGCCTAATATAACGGCGCCTGCCCCATCACCGAAAAGAACGCAGGTGTTGCGATCCTTCCAGTTGACAAACTTGCTTAAACACTCAGCGCCAATCACCATTGCATAGCGGCATACACTTGTTTTAATAAACTGGGCGGCCACAACCATTCCATATATAAACCCTGAACATGCAGCCTCAAGATCGAAAGCCGAAGCGTTTACCGCACCTATGTTTCTCTGTACAAGACAGGCAGTAGACGGGAAATTCATATCGGGAGTAACTGTGGATACAATGATCATATCCAGTTCCTGCGCAGTAAGATTTGAGCTTTTCAAAGCCATTAGCGCTGCCTTTGTGGCCAGATCGGAAGTAGCCATATCCTTACCGGCGATGCGTCTTTCCCGGATTCCGGTCCTTGATACAATCCATTCATCGCTGGTATCAACTATTTTTTCCAGGTCATGGTTGGTTACAACAGTATCAGGCACGTAACTGCCGGTGGCAATGATACCACTTTGATACAGCCTAGCCATTGCTAACCTCCACAGTTGATTTTATACTGGCCGTTATAGTTTCCAGTACATTATTCCGGGCAAACAAAACAGCCTGCCGTACTGCATTTTTTATTGCTCTTGCGTCCGAACTGCCGTGGGCTTTGATGATTCCTCCTTTTATGCCTAAAAGAGGAGCCCCGCCGTGTTCGGCATAATCCATTCGGTTTTTTATCTGTTTAAACCCCGATTTTAGAAGCAGCGCCCCCATTTTAGATAAAGCATTTTTGGTCAGCTCCTCCTTCAGCATCTGAAATAAGCCTAAGGCTACCCCTTCTGTAAGTTTGAGTATAACATTGCCCACAAACCCGTCACACACCAGTACATCCACAACACCTTGGGGAATATCACGGGGTTCAACATTTCCAATAAAATTTATGGATTTTTCATTCTTAAGCAGTGTATATGCTTCTTTGGTCAGTTCATTTCCCTTGGTTTCCTCCTGCCCAATATTAACCAGGCCCACCGTTGGTTTTTCATGCTGCATAACCTTTTCTGTATAAATAGAGCCCATTATTGCAAACTGAACAAGGTTTTGAGGTTTGCACTCGGCATTTGCTCCGGCGTCGATGAGCAATGTACCTCTCCCTAAATTGGGTATCATTGGTGCAAGGGCAGGCCGATCAACTCCTTTTATCCTCCCAACCTTCAGAAGCCCTCCTGCCATTAAGGCGCCTGTATTTCCCGCTGATACAAACACACTCCCCGGATCCTGCCGGAGCAGTTCAAAACCTTTCACCATGGATGAATCTTTCTTTGCACGGATAGCTGCCACCGGAGCTTCTTCAGCTTCAATGACTTCAGAAGCATGTACAACTGTAAATCTGTCCCCAGGCGCATCCGAATTTTCCAGCGTTTCCCATATAACTTCCTCTCTCCCCACAAGGGTAAGATTAATATCATATTCCAATACTGCATCAATACAGCCCCTGATAATTTCACCGGGAGCGTTATCCCCGCCCATAGCGTCTACAATGATATTCATACTACCCCTCCTATTGCTCATCGTCCATTGACACCAGTATAAATTTTCCCCTGAATGCCTCCTGATAATTAACCTTTGTTTTTACCCATACGAAATATTTGTTTCCTCTTTGACGTACCACTTCAGCTTTTGCCACCAGCTTGTCGCTCAGGTAAATCGGAGTTTTATATTTTATGTTGGCCACACCGATCAGAGCAACTTTGGCATCGATCACCGCTATGGCCAATGATTCGGCCTGTGCATATATGTAATGCCCTCTCACTATTTTGGTCTTTTCAAAAACCATATCCTCGGTGGGAGTCAGGATAGAAATGCCGCTTTTACCCAGCTCTATCTCTATCAGCTCGCCCACAATCTCCTGTCCCCCTATGGCCCGAAGTTTTTCATAATTCCCTTCTGCAACGTTTTTTATTCTCTCCCTCAGTTCAGGAATTCCGAGCTCAAGCCTATCCAGACGAATTGTTTGTACACTGACATGAAATATATCGCTGAGTTCTTCATCAGTCAGGAAGGGATCAGCTTTAAGCCTTTCCATAAGCTCCCTTTGCCTGGCTTTTTTAGGCAGGTTCAAACGTGCCACTCATTGATCACCTCAAAGCATATTTATATCATTATCTATTATTAATACCAGATACTATAAGTAGTATACAAAACTTTAATACTAATTGCAATAGTTTTTTGAGTATATTGTTATTCATGGAAGTTATAATTATCCTTATACAATGGATAATCATCTATATTTCAAACAAGGCCTTTTCAAACTCATCAAGCATCTTCTCAAATACATCCAGCGCATCGTCAATTGGCTTTGCAACAGATAAGTCAACACCCGCTTTTTTTAATATATTTAATGGATAATCCGAACTTCCGCTCTTTAAGAACTTCTTGTATCTGTCAACAGCTGCCTTGCCTTCATTCATGATCATCCGGGAAATGGCTATAGCCGCCGAAAAACCGGTTGCATACTTATATACATAAAAACTCCTGTAAAAATGAGGTATTCTGGCCCATTCGCAGCTTATTTCCTCATCCACAACCATATCATCACCGTAATACAACTTATTTAACTCATAGTATTTTTGACTGAGCGCTTCAGCTGTCAACGCTTCACCTTTTTCAGCCATCTCATGGGTAATTTTTTCGAACTCGGCAAACATCACCTGCCTGAATACGGTGGTTCTGAATTCCTCAAGAAAATGATTCAAAAGATACAGCTTTTCCATCCTATCAGTGGAATTTTTTAAAAGATAATCCATAAGTACAGCCTCATTACAGGTAGAAGCAACCTCAGCCAATATTATCTTATAACCGGCATATACATAAGGCTGTGCTTCGTTTGAATAGTAGGTATGCAGCGAATGACCCATTTCGTGGGCAATAGTGAACACATCATTAAGCCTGCCCTGGAAGTTTAAAAGTACGTATGGATGTACGCCATAAGCCCCCCAGGAATAAGCCCCTGATGTCTTCCCCCTGTTTTCGTAAACATCAATCCACCGTGAAGAAAAACCCTTTTTAAGCAGGTTTATGTATTCATCCCCTAAAGGATTCAACCCCGTCAGCACCAGGTCAACAGCTTCTTCATAAGTAAAATATTTGTCATATTCCTGTATCAACGGAACATAAAGGTCATACATATGCATCTCATCCAGCCCCAGAAAGCGTTTCTTTATACCAACATATCTATGCAGCACATTCAGTCTCTTATGTATCGTATCTATCAAATTGTTGTAAACGCTGACATCCACATTATCATCAAACAGTGAAGCTTCCAATGAAGAGTTGAACTTCCTGGTGTTTGTATAAAAGATATCCTTTTTAACGTTCCCCGACATGGTAGAGGCAAAGGTATTTATATATTTCTTGTAAGTATCGTACATCCCATTAAAGGCTGCTTTTCGTACAGATCTGTCTTTACTTTGCATAAAGCTTATGAAATTGCCGTGGGTCAGCTCCACCTCACTGCCATCCTCGTCCTTAACAACGGGAAAACGCAGGTCTGCATCGTTCAGCATGCTAAATATATCAGAGATTGATTCACCCAGTATTTCAGTCTCTGCCAATATTTTTTCTTCTTCAGGCGACAAAACATGAGGCTTAAACCTCATCAGATTTTCCAGATACTGCCCATAGATTTTCAATTCTTCCTTTTCATCGATCATTGCCTTCAATTTATGTTCATCAATGGATAGAATTTCGGGAGCTATAAATGATGTGGCGCTCATGGCTTCAATGCTCAGCATCATGGCCCTGTCAGTCAGGCTTTGATACCTGGCATTTGTATTATTCTCATCCCTTCTCATACGGGCATATGAAAAAATCTTACCGAGGCTCATGCCTATCCGGTCGTTCAGCATTAAAACACTATGCAGGTTTTCCGCGGTATTTATCTTGCCTTTGAAACCTGCAATCTCAGCAAGCAGTTCCTTAACCTTTTGGAAGTCCTCTTCCCACATCTCCTCATTTTCATATATGTCTTCCAATCTCCATTTGTATTTTTCATCTATCTCGTTTCTGTTCCGCAAAACCTTCATTTTCATCCCTCCAAATTATCATATATATTGTTCGTAAAGCCGCTAATTAAATGTTGAGGACATTATAGCATACAAAGATCTGTTATACCAGAAATTCAACAAAACCATAATTCCATGTCAAAAAAGTCAAAAAAAAAGAACTGCCCCATTACTGGGCAGATCTTTTCTCCTTCTCAACATCAATAACCTGTCTCCGCTTGTAGTAACCGCAATTCCTGCAAGCCCTGTGGGACAGCCTGCTTTCACCGCATTGCGGACACGTAACGATTCCGGGCGCAGTAAGTTTCCAATTCGCTCTTCTTTTATCCCTTCTTGCCTTTGACGTTTTTCTCTTAGGTACAGCCATTATTACACCTCCTCACCATTAGCAGATAGTACGCGTTTCAAAGCTTCAAGGCGAGAATCCACCTCATATTGTTCTCTATAAGCAAAATTTTGCTCACATTCACACTGTTCCAGATTCAGGTTACAGCCGCAGTAAGGGCATAAACCTCTGCATTCCGGGGAACACAGTTTTCGTATGGGCAATTCCAGCAAAAAAAACTCAAAAACAATATCCTTTAGATCGATTGCATTTCCTTCGTAAACAAAAATATCCGGATCTTCAGGATCATCTGTTTTATCAAGCTTTGCTTCCAGGCTGAATTCCAGCATTCTGTCAAAGGGTTGAGTACATGAACCGCACTGGAGCTGCAGTTTTACACTGGCTCTTCCATTCAGCATTATAAGTTCACCAACATTGGTGAGCCTGCCGGATACGGCAATGGGTGTCAAAAAACCAATCTTTTCTCCTTGGTAAACCATATCCTCAAGAACCAGATTACCCTCAAACTCTTTTGATGCGCCTACATCTTTCAAAATATCCGACACATCAATGATCATTTTCATCACCTCATTAACAATCGAACTTATTATATAGATACTTATCTGCTTTTGTCAAGTACCCAGTATTTCAAAACAGCTAATGATTTTTTGAATGATTTCCTGTATAATTAGTTCCATAAGAGTATCTCCTTCCTGTGGTTTTGGTTTTAGATATTTATATAATATCACAGAGGAGATACTCTTTTCTTTTATTTTTTTGTTTT
>FZPS01000217.1_pt59 | contig 157613 bp, 131 predicted proteins | sample 1817821 | NCBI WGS metagenome assembly FZPS01 (sample SAMEA104158645, study PRJEB21678) | metagenome | place: Germany | collected 2015-04-21 | reverse complement strand
CAAGAAAGGAGATCCTAACGGTTCTGACCATGATGGCACACCCATGCCCGAGTGGCGGCCTTATACAAAAGAGGAACCGTTTATAATGCTCTTTGGGGATAAGCCGGGCAAAGATCCGGAGAGGCCGACGGAACTGATGAAGTTTATAGTGGAGCATTATTTCAAGCGGCTTAAAACAAAATAGAAAAGACAGTTCAGTATTGAATTAAATACGTTATTTTTATCGAGGGTTGTTTAACAACCCTTTTTTTTATAATGCTAAATCCCAGATCACGCTTTGTACAAGGCTGGTGCTGTGATAGCGGTACAAGTTTCAAACCGGCAGATGGCTTTGCATGGGAAAATGTATCAACGGGACTAAACATGTGCTGCAAAAAATAACTGATTTTAATTTTACCTGTGTTGTGCTACAATAAATATGTGTAGGTTAATACAAGCTTGCATGATAAGTTTATAAAAAGTATGCAAGTATATTAGGATATGTAAGGAGAAGACAGGCTTGAAGGTTTATGCGCTGGTTGGGCAAAGCGGTACGGGGAAGAGCTATAAAGCCCATACATTGGCCAGTGAAAAGGGAATTGAATATATAATCGATGACGGTTTGTTTATAAAAGGGAATAAAATAATTGCGGGTGTTTCGGCCAAAAAGGAATCTACAAAGATAGCGGCTGTGCGGAGGGCGCTTTTTATACATCCCGAACATGCCCGCGAGGTAAGGGAAGCAATCAGGCAGGTTGAACCTGAGTCGGTATTGATACTGGGGACATCAGCCAGAATGATCAATCGGATAATTTCCAGGCTGGATCTTCCGCCGGTTCAGGAAATTATAAGAATTGAAGCTGTTGCAACCGGAGGAGAAATTAGAAGGGCGCAAAAGTATCGCCGTGAACAGGGTAAGCATGTTATTCCCGTGCCTACGTTTGAAATCCGCAAGGACTTTTCGGGTTATTTTATTGATCCGCTGAAGATATTCAGAATAGCCGGTAAGGGAAAAAGGATAGAAACCCTGGAGAAAACGGTGGTGAGGCCTACCTACAGCTATATGGGAAGGTTCTATATTGCCGATACGGCTATAGAGGCTGTTGCAGCCTATAATGCCGTTAATGTGGAAGGTGTACGAAAGGTTTTGTCCACCAGCATAAAGAGCAGGGATGACGGATTGTTTATATTCATAGAAGTTGCCGTGAGATATGGATATAAGATCCATGATGTGCTGGAAACCATACAGTCCAGCGTTGCAAAAGATGTGGACAGATTAACCGGTATGAATGTCATACAGGTAAATGTCACTGCCAGGAGCCTGGTAGTCTGATTATATGACAGAACCAGAAAATGTTTTAAGGGGGAGCGGTATGTATAAAATTGTTTATAAAGAAAAACTGGCTTCAGGTATTTGGATGATGAAGGTTATGGCTCCGCTTGTAGCAAGGAAAGCCATGCCGGGACAGTTTATTATCCTTCGGGTAGATGAAGAAGGGGAAAGGATCCCGTTGACCATAGCAGATTTTGATCGGCAGGAGGGGTGGATAACCATTATATTTCAGGAGGTTGGATTGACCACACGTCTTCTGGCTGCTCTAAACGAAGGAGACAGCATTCTCGATTTTGCGGGTCCGCTGGGCAGACCGTCGGAGCTTGATGGTTTAAAGCGGGTGTTATGCATCGGCGGCGGGGTTGGCGTAGCGCCTTTGTATCCCCAGGTCAAACACCTCTGGGATAATAACTGCAGCGTTGATGTTATTATTGGAGCAAGAAACAAGGATTATCTGTTATTGGAGAAAGAAATGAAAGCTGTATGCAATAACCTGTATATAACAACCGACGACGGTTCCTGCGGACGAAAAGGATTTGTTTCGGATGTGCTTAAGGAGTTGTTGGAACAAGGGAATCAATATGATATGGTAATCGCTATTGGTCCCTTAATCATGATGAAAGTGGTGTCACAGATAACCAAACAGTATGATGTGCCTACAATTGTCAGTATGAATCCGGTGATGATAGATGGTACCGGGATGTGCGGTGGCTGCCGTGTTACAGTGGGAGGAGAAGTGAGATATGCCTGTGTTGACGGCCCCGACTTTGACGGTCATCTTGTAGATTTTGACGAAGCCATGAGGAGACAGCAGATGTACAGGGAAGAAGAAAACCATATCTGCAGGATAATGGGAATGGAGGGTGTATAATGGCTTTGATATTGAAAAAAGTTTCCATGAAGGAACAGGATCCACAGGCAAGACGCAGCAATTTCAGAGAGGTAGCCCTGGGGTACAGCCTTGAGGAGGCCATGGAAGAGGCCCGGCGCTGTCTTAATTGTAAAAGACCCCTATGTGTGGAAGGCTGTCCCGTAAATGTTAACATCCCTCAGTTTATACAGGCTATAACCCGGGGGGACATACAGCAGGCATACAGTATAATATGTCAAACCAATAATCTTCCTGCCATATGCGGGCGGGTTTGCCCACAGGAAACACAATGCGAGCAAAAGTGCGTACTGGGGAAACGGGGCGAACCGGTAGCCATTGGACGGCTTGAGCGGTTTGCGGCCGATTATTGCATAGAACGCGGAATTGAAGAGAATGTGGAAATACAGCCTAACGGGCGAAAAGTGGCAGTTATAGGAGCGGGGCCTGCCGGGCTTACGGCTGCTGCTGATCTGACCAAACTCGGGTACGAAGTAACGATTTTTGAAGCTTTCCACGAACCGGGTGGAGTTCTGATATACGGCATACCCGAATTCAGATTGCCCAAATCTCTGGTCAAGAAAGAGATTGGAGGTCTGAAGAAGCTGGGCGTAAATATCCGGACCAATGTTATTGTCGGCAAAACTATTACCATTGATGAACTGATTGATGCCGGATTTGAAGCTGTGTTCATAGGAAGTGGTGCAGGCCTTCCCAAATTTATGGGTATTCCCGGTGAAAATCTGTGCGGCGTGTATTCCGCCAATGAATATCTGACCCGCATCAATCTGATGAAAGCCTTTGATTTTCCCAACAGTCATACACCGGTAAAACACGGGCAAAGAGTGGCTGTTGTCGGAGGCGGCAATGTAGCTATGGATGCTGCCCGGTGCGCTCTCAGGCTGGGCGCCGGTGAGGTGTATATTGTGTACCGGCGTTCGGAAGCCGAAATGCCTGCAAGGGTTGAGGAGATACACCACGCAAAGGAAGAGGGTATTATATTCGAATTGCTGACCAATCCGGTGGAAATCATTGGTGAGGACGGATGGGTAAAAGGTTTGAAATGTATAAGGATGGAGCTGGGGCAGCCGGATCAATCGGGCAGGAGGAGGCCTGTTCCGGTGAAGGGCTCGGAATTTGTTATGGATATTGATATTGTAATAATGGCAATTGGTACCAGCCCCAATCCGCTGATTGCATCTACAACACCGGAACTGGCGGTTGAAAGCTGGGGTGGTATTATAGTTGATGAAGAGACCGGAGCTACCAGTAAGGATGGTGTATATGCCGGCGGTGATGCCGTAACCGGAGCTGCTACGGTTATACTGGCCATGGGAGCCGGGAAAAAGGCAGCCAGGGCAATTCATGAGAAGCTGTCCGGTCAATAAAGCCCAACAGGTGAAATTTATGGGTACAAATTGACAGTGTACTTTGCCGGCAAAGGGGATAAGACATGGAGGTTACTGAATTAAGCAATGGTATTTGTATAAAAGGTGTTTCGCACTTTTACCCCGAACACATTTTTGAATGCGGACAGGCATTCAGATGGGACAGGAAGGGGCAGGTTTACACAGGTGTTGTTGACGGCAGGGTTGCCGAGCTGGTTTTTGACCGGGGGGATATCATCATAAAAAATACATCCATAAGGGAATATGAACTGTTTTGGATGCACTATTTCGATATGGACAGGGACTACGGGAAGATAAAGAGGGTTCTGTCCCGGGACCCGGTTGTTGATAAGGCTGTCAAGTTCGGATGGGGAATCCGGATATTGAACCAGGATCCATGGGAAACTCTGATCTCGTTTATAATATCGGCCAATAACAATATATCCAGGATCAAAAAGATTATAAAAAATCTGTCCAGAAGGTACGGCAGCAGCTTGATATGGAACGGCAGCGAATTTTTTTCGTTTCCTGCCCCTGATGCTTTGGCCAATGCATCCATCGATGATCTCATGGATTGCGGATGCGGTTACAGGGCGCGGTATATCAAGGAAACGGCCGGAATAATATACCGGGGAGATATTGATTTGGATGGCTTGAAGAAGGCTTCGTATGAGCAGGCGCATAAAGAACTTCTGGCCTGTCCCGGAGTCGGGCCTAAGGTGGCTGACTGTATTCTTTTATTCTCCTGCGGAAAAGGAGAAGCCTTTCCCGTTGATGTGTGGATAAAAAGAACCATGCAGCATTTTTACCCCCGGCATTCAGGGTCAAACAAAGAGATTCGGCAGTTTGTTGAAGACAGATTTGGCCGTTTGGCGGGATTTGCCCAGCAGTACCTGTATTATTATGCCCGGGACGGTCTCAGGTTGTTTACCAAGGATTAATGTATTTTACGTTGGCGGAAACAAGCAATAAAACAGGAGGGTAACATGAGGATTGCTGTAATTGACGGTCAGGGGGGAGGCATGGGGAAGTATATTACCGAGAAGCTCAGAAAGGAGTTTGGCGAGGCCATAGAGATCTTAGCCCTGGGAACAAATGCCATGGCTACCATCCAGATGTTGAAGGGGGGCGCCAACGAGGGGGCTACAGGAGAACATGCTATTGTATATAATACCGATAAGGTTGATTTAATCATTGGCTCCCTTTCAATTGTACTGGCAAATTCAATGCTTGGGGAACTGACACCTGCTATGGCTGCAGCAGTGGCTTCCAGCCCTGCTCCTAAACTCTTGCTGCCTATACATAAAAGCAACGTGAATATTGTTGGGACTGTCAAAGAGCCTTTACCCCATGCAATGGAAAATGTTATTGAGTATATAAAACAATGGATGGAGAGTGAATGAAATGTGTGAAGCAACGGTATATTTTGAAGATGATGAGGGTCTCAAACTGTATTTTGACAATGTGGACAAAATTTTTCCTGGGGAAGATCAGCTTATCCTGGAAGATATATTTGGCCAGAAAAAAATTATTAAAGCACGGCTCAAAGAGCTTCATTTGGTGGATCATAAGATCATTATAGAAAGGACTAAATAATGGAGAATTCAGCCCCGGGTGTTGACACTTGAATATCGTTCTGGTAGACTATTTTTCAATATTTAAACGTGAGTTGGACAATGTGGATTGTTGTTTGAAATGGCCAGAAAATAGTAATAACGTGTAGGATTATTTAGGAAGGGAGTGTTGATTATAAGCGAAAAATTTATCGGGGAGGGGCTGACTTTTGATGATGTGCTGCTCGTTCCTCAGAAATCCGAGGTATTACCCAGGGATGTGGACCTGACTACGCGGCTGACCAGGACTATATCTTTAAACATACCCCTTGCCAGCGCGGCCATGGACACCGTTACCGAGGCCAGGCTGGCCATTGCAATCGCAAGAGAAGGAGGCATTGGTATTATCCATAAAAACATGTCCATACAGCGGCAGGCAGAACAGGTGGACAAAGTAAAACGTTCAGAACATGGGGTTATTGTTGACCCATTTTACCTGTCTCCCGACCACCTGCTTTCGGATGCTGCCGCCCTAATGGCAAAGTATCGTATTTCAGGAGTTCCTATAACGGAAAGCGGCAAGCTGGTGGGAATAATAACAAACAGGGATATTCGTTTTGAGACGGATTTCTCCAAAAAGATACGTGATGTTATGACTTCAACCAATCTTATCACCGCGCCTGAGGGAACGACACTGGAGCAGGCCCAGGAGATATTAAGGAAGTACAAAGTTGAAAAACTGCCTATCGTAGATGATAACGGCATGTTAAAAGGCCTCATAACTATTAAGGATATAGAAAAGGCGATAAAGTATCCCAATTCTGCCAAGGATAAGAACGGACGGTTACTGGCTGGGGCTGCTGTCGGCATATCAGCTGATACCATGGAACGAGTGGAAGCGCTGGTGGCGGCAGGCGTTGACGTTATAACCGTTGATACGGCTCACGGCCATTCTGCATCGGTCATAAACATGGTGAAACAAATAAAGAAAAAGTTTACCGGTGTCCAGATCATTGCCGGAAACGTAGCCACTGCCGATGCTACCAGGGAATTAATTGAGGCGGGAGCTGACTGTGTCAAAGTAGGAATAGGCCCCGGATCCATCTGTACTACACGGGTAGTAGCAGGGGTTGGGGTGCCCCAGATTACCGCTATATTGGATTGTGCCCGGGAAGCTGATAAATACGATATTCCTGTTATAGCTGATGGTGGCATCAAGTATTCCGGGGATATAGTAAAGGCCATAGCGGCAGGAGCCAGCGTGGTTATGATAGGCGGGATTCTGGCCGGCACTGAAGAAAGCCCTGGGGAAACGGAACTGTACCAGGGACGGCGCTTTAAAGTATACCGCGGCATGGGTTCAATGGGTGCCATGGAAGCAGGAAGCCGGGATCGTTACTTCCAGGATGAGGTAAAAAAACTTGTACCGGAAGGCGTGGAAGGACGGGTACCTTTTAAAGGGCCGTTGGCTGATACCGTATATCAACTGGTTGGCGGACTGAGAGCCGGAATGGGTTATTGTGGTACGCCAACAATAAGGGAACTGCAGAAGAACGGTAAATTTATCAGGATTACCGGTGCCGGTTTACGGGAAAGCCATCCTCATGATATTTATGTTACAAAGGAGGCTCCAAACTACAGCACCGGAATGTAGTGTCGTAATATTATGTCATAGCAGTATAATCCCAAGGCATATATTTCTTTTGTGCTTATGTGCAGGTTATCTGCTGGAAATGGAGGATATAAATGCTGTATAAGGGTGAAAAGGAGAAGGCAGGGTTAGAGCAAAAATTTCAGGCCCTTAAGGACTATCTGTCTGGGCTGGGCAGTGCAGCAGTAGCATTTTCAGGCGGAGTGGACAGTACGCTTCTGTTGAAAGTAGCCTGCGATGTCCTGGGGGACAAGGTAATAGCAGTTACGGCTTCATCCCCTGTTTCACCCGGATGGGAGCTTGAACAGGCTTCTCTCCTGGCTGAAGAAATGGGAGTACGCCATATTGTAATTAAGTCATCAGAACTGGATATGGAAGAATTTATACGAAATGATAAAAATCGCTGTTATTACTGTAAAAAACAACGGTTTAAAGGGATATTGGATATAGCAGAACAGAATGGTATACTGCACGTAATTGATGGATCCAATTACGATGATCTTGGGGATTTCAGGCCGGGAATGGAGGCTGCCAAAGAGCTTGGTGTTTTAAGTCCGTTAATGGAAGTTATGATGACCAAAGCCGATATTCGCCAGCTGTCAAAAATGTTTGGCCTTCCTACCTGGGATAAGCCCGCATATGCCTGCCTTGCATCCCGCATTCCTTATGGCCAATCCATAGATACCCGGAAGCTGGGTATGATTGAAAAGGCTGAGGAACTGCTGTTGAGCAGACTTGGTTTTAAACAGGTCAGGGTACGGCATCATGGTGATACAGCCAGGATAGAGGTTGGCAGCAATGAAAGGAATAAGTTCTTTGACACTGAAATCATGGATTTTGTTGACAGAGAGCTCAAAAAAATTGGTTTTACTTATGTTGCACTGGATTTATCGGGGTACCGGTCGGGTAGTATGAACGAGACATTAAGGCTGAAGGGAGAAATATAAAATGGAACCTGATAACCTGAAGAGTATTCTTGAAGATGTTAAAGCAGGGCGCCGGACAGTAGATGATGCGATTGAAGATTTAAAATACCTGCCTTTTGAAGATCTGGGCTTTGCAAAACTGGATCACCACCGCCAGCTCCGGAACGGCTATCCTGAGGTGATTTACTGCCAGGGGAAAAAACTTGATCATATACAGGCGATAGTAGAACGGATGGCAGCCAGAGGGCAGGTAAATATACTGGCCACCAGGGCCGGCAGGGACGTGTATGAAGCTGTCAAAAAAGTGGTTCCGGATGCCGAGTTTCATGAATTAGCCAGAATTGTTACTGTAAGAAGGGTTCAAATACCTCCTTTGAAGGGCAAAATAGCTGTAGTCAGCGCCGGTACGTCAGATCTTCCTGTAGCTGAAGAGGCGGCTGTTACTGCTGAGGTTCTGGGCAATACTGTAGAACGTATGTATGATGTGGGCGTGGCCGGACTGCATAGATTGCTGGCAAACGCCAGAACATTAAATGAAGCCAATGTAATCATAGTTGTTGCGGGTATGGAAGGGGCCTTGGCCAGTGTTGTGGGAGGTCTCGTGGACAAGCCTGTTATAGCCGTCCCGACAAGTGTTGGGTATGGCGCAAATTTTGGCGGTCTTTCGGCTTTGCTGTGCATGCTTAACAGCTGTGCCAGCGGAGTGGCCGTTGTCAATATTGATAACGGCTTTGGCGCCGGATATATGGCCAGTACCATAAACCGTTTGGCCCAATAATGCGGGAGGTTGGTGTGCCGAGGTATTCCTCGGTGTTTTTGTTTAGAACCGTTTACTGGATATTTATAACAATATACATTATATAATCCGGCCGGGCAGCAAAAAGATATGATAGCATATGATATACTGTTTATATTGTAATGTGTCGCAGCGAATAAACGGAGGGATGTTAAGTGAAAGTATTGTATTTTGATTGTTTTTCAGGGATCAGCGGTGATATGACCCTGGGAGCGCTGCTGGATCTGGGCCTGGACCAGCAATCCTTTTTACAACAGCTGAGCAAACTAGGGTTGAATAACGAATACGATATAGAAATTAAAAAGAATACAAAAAATGGGATTACCGGATTGGATGTCAATGTGATACTTAAAGGGAATGCCAATTCTGAAAACCACCGGCATACCGATCAACCTCATGAACACGCCGAAGAGAGCCGTGGCGGTATTTATCAGCATCATCATGATCATTCCCATCATGGAGGACATTCTCATCATGACTCCCGTCACCATCACCATCATGGCTCCCATCATCATTCCCATAACGGTTCAGGGATACAAAGAGATTTCAGCAAGATAAAGGAATTAATAGAATCCAGCGATTTATCCGCGAATGTTAAAGAAATTGCATTGAAGATATTTGAAAAATTGGCCAGAGCTGAGGGCAAAATACATAATGTCCCCTATGAAAGAGTTCATTTCCATGAAGTCGGGGCAGTGGATTCAATCGTTGATATTGTGGGTACGGCTATATGCATTGATATGTTGAAACCGGATGTTATTATGGCGTCCCCGGTCCACCTGGGGGGAGGCTTTATAAAATGCCAGCACGGCATATTCCCTGTTCCGGCTCCTGCCACGCTGGAGTTGCTGAAAGGCATTCCGGTTTACTCCAGGGGCTTCCAGGGGGAACTGGTTACCCCAACAGGAGCTGCTATATTATCGGCATTGTGCAGTGAGTTTGCGGATTTCCCGCCCATGGTGGTTGAAAAGGTGGGATATGGGTTAGGAAAGAGAAACTATGAGATTCCCAACTGTTTACGGGTATGCATGGGTGAGTCGTTAAAAAAATAGTGTCCCCCGGGGAGGTTAAGGTCATCGAGACAAATATAGATGACATGAGCGGAGAGATTTTCGGGTATATAATGGAGCGGTTGATGGAGAATAATGCCCTTGATGTATGGTATACGCCGGTATATATGAAAAAGAATCGTCCGGGTGTAGTGATCAGCGTGTTGTGCAGTCCGGAGGATGAAAAAGCTTTAGCGGATATTCTCTTAAATGAAACCACCACCCTGGGGGTAAGAAGCTATACTGCATATAGGAGCGTGCTGAACAGGCAGTGGAAAACGGTTCATACCAAATATGGCGATATACGGATAAAAATTGCACAGGATGGAAATACTTATAAAGCAGCGCCCGAGTACGAGGACTGCAAAAAAGCGGCTGAGAGATACGGCGTTTCGTTCAGAGAAGTATATGATGCAGCCAGGCTGGCTTATGAAAGAATGAAATGCAAATAGCCGCAGTCCGGTGCGGCTGGCGATATTCAACACAATAATAAGAAGACATCAAATAATAGACGATTCATTCCGAACATTTAGTACAATAACTTAAGAAATGTTCAAATTTTTTATTGACAAATCCCCCTTGCTCTGATAGGATTAAAGCGTAATATACAGACTTCATTGCTGAGCCGGTTGATATGCAATCAGGGATGATAAGATATACGGGGGAAGTTAACTGTGGTAAAGCAATTCATTTTTGTAAAAGAATATATAATAGCGATAAGCATAAGCAGCTGTACTTATGCGCTGCTGTAATGCCATACGGGAGAAATCCGATTAGTTTTAATCGGATTTCAGTTTTTTTAGTAAAGAATTACATCGGGTGGAGGTATGGAAATGCCAAAAGTTGGGATTGTCATGGGAAGCATATCTGACTTTGAAGTTGTAAAGAAAGCCATTGAAGTTCTGAAAGAGTTTAACATAGAAGTTGAGGCCAGGATATTGTCTGCCCATCGTACACCTTATGACGCAGCAGAATATGCCCGGACAGCTGAGAGAAGAGGGATAAATGTAATAATTGCAGCGGCTGGAAAGGCTGCACACCTGCCCGGGGTATTGGCGTCCTACACCGTTTTGCCGGTAATTGGGCTGCCGATTAAGTCTTCAACCATGGATGGCCTGGATTCGCTTTTATCAATTGTACAGATGCCGGCCGGGATACCCGTGGCTACTGTGGCCGTTAACGGAAGTGAAAATGCCGCCCTGCTGGCTGTGCATATACTGTCTGTGGGTTATCCTTATCTGGCAGAACGGCTTCAGGAATACAGGGAGGCCATGGCACGGCGCGTTTATCAACAGGACAGTAAACTGCAGGAGGAGTTGTCCTGAATATGAGAGAATTACAGTTATTATACGAAGGGAAGGCAAAAAAGATTAGAGGATCGATGGCATGAATAAAACAGTTTTATATAATTGGGATAAATTAAATGAGGAATGCGGTGTTTTCGGAGTATTTGCCCGGGATGATCTGGATGTCACTGAATTAACATACTACGGCCTGTATGCTCTGCAGCATAGAGGGCAGGAAAGCACTGGCATAGCGGTAGCTGATGGTAAAACGATTAAGCACCACAAGGACAGAGGGCTTGTCCCCGAAGTATTCGACCAGGATAAGCTGGAGGCATTAGAGGGCGGCAATATTGCCATAGGACATGTCCGGTATCCCACCCATGGCGATACAAGTATATTCAACGCCCAGCCTCTGGTCATAAGGTATAAAAAGGGCTATCTGGCTTTGGCCCATAACGGCAGTCTGACCAACGCCGATCGGCTCCGTTCGGAACTGGAGGAGGCGGGAGCCGTATTCCAGACCTCGGCAGACAGCGAGGTAATTGTCAACCTGATTGCACGGCAAATCGACCTGGGCTTGGAAGCGGCCATAACAAGCACCATATCCAGGCTGCGAGGAGCCTATGCCCTGCTCCTGATGACCGAGGATACACTCGTTGCTATACGGGACCCATACGGGATGCGCCCTCTTGCTTTGGGGAGAATCGACAACTCCTATGTTGTTGCTTCCGAATCATGTGCTTTTGATACCGTAGGCGCTGATTTTATAAGAGATGTAAAACCGGGTGAGGTTATCATAATCACTCAGGACGGATTGAAGAGTATTCAGACCCCTGCGCCATTAAGCTCAGCTTTGTGTATATTTGAATTTATATATTTTGCAAGAACCGACAGTGTCATAGACGGGGTAAGCGTATATACTGCCAGAAAAGAAGCGGGCAAAATTCTGGCTTCAGAGCATCCTGTTGAAGCCGATCTGGTTATCGGTGTTCCTGATTCGGGAACCACGGCTGCCCTGGGATATGCAGAAGGTTCGGGCATTCCATTTGGTGAAGGCCTGATCAAGAACCGTTATGTAGGCAGGACCTTTATAAGTCCCAGTCAATCAATCCGGGAGCAGGGTGTCCGCATCAAACTCAACGCCCTTAAAAAAGTGGTTAAGGGTAAGCGGATTGTAATGATAGATGATTCAATCGTAAGAGGGACTACCAGTAAAAAGATAGTGGAGATGCTGAGACTGGCAGGCGCCAGGGAAGTCCATATGCGTATAAGCTCGCCCCCGGTGCGTTTTCCCTGCTATTTTGGCATAGATACGCCCAGTAAAGAGCAATTGCTTGGCGCTTCTTACAGCGTTGATGAGATATGCCGTATTATAGGCACTGATTCCCTGGAGTATTTAAGCATGGAAGGCCTGTTGAAGACCGTTGAGACCAGTGGGTGTGAATTCTGCCTGGGATGTTTTAACGGTCAATACCCTGTAGAGATAGAATGAAGGGCATATGGATTTATGTTTGCCATATATCGAAGATGATTGAAACCAATAAGCATTTGATGCAAAACATATATAAATTTAAACGGTAACGCAGGTTAAGGATTGCTGTGGACCGGCAGAAGGGCGCAGCTGGGAATATCAGGCGATGGAAAGGAGTGAAATAATATGGGTTACACATATAAGGATTCCGGTGTGGACGTGGAGGCAGGATACAGGGCTGTCAGGCTTATGAAAGAGCATATCGAAAGGACACACAATAAAAATGTGATTGGTGGAATAGGCAAGTTTGCAGGCCTGTATTCTCTTGATATGGAGGAAATAAGCCAACCGGTGCTTGTAGCGGGGACCGATGGAGTGGGAACAAAGCTGCAGCTGGCTTTTATAATGGATAAGCATGATACCGTGGGTCAGGATTGTGTGGCTATGTGTGTAAATGACGTGATATGCCAGGGAGCAAAACCCCTGTTTTTCCTGGATTATATTGCAACAGGCAAGCTGGAGCCCGAAAAGGTGGCAATGATAGTAAAGGGTATTGCTGACGGATGCCTTGAAGCGGGCTGTGCTTTAATTGGAGGCGAAACTGCTGAGATGCCGGGGTTTTACAGGGAGAATGAATATGATCTTGCCGGATATGCAGTTGGAATTGTGGAACGGCAAAAGATTATAGACGGTTCTGCAGTAGTTGAAGGAGATATTCTTGTAGGGCTCGGTTCATCGGGTGTACACAGCAACGGCTATTCTCTGATCAGGAAACTGGTGCTTCAGGATAATGACCGGATTAATGAAAGATACGAATCCCTTGGATGTACTGTGGGCGAGGAGCTCCTTAAACCAACGCGGATATATGTGAAAGGAGTTCTGAAAGCTGTCGGCAGATATAATGTTAAGGGCATTGCTCATATAACCGGAGGAGGGTTTATCGAAAACATACCGCGAATGCTGCCTGAAGGTTTAACGGCTGAAATAAGGATGGGAAGCTGGCCGGTACTGCCCATTTTTACGCTGCTTAAAGAATGGGGTAATATAGAAGACAGGGAGATGTTCAATACCTTTAATATGGGAATAGGGATGGTACTGGCGTGCAGCCCTGATCACGCAGAGGGTATTTTGGATCTTTTCTGCCAGGAAGGATATGGGGCATATATAATCGGAAAAGTGGTACAAGGAAGCCAGGGGGTGGTGTTTGTTCCATGAAGCGTATCGGAGTGCTGATTTCAGGCAACGGCACAAACTTACAGGCAATAATTGACGGGATTGAGTCGGGAAATATACCGGGTGAGATCGCTGTTGTCATATCAAACCGCAGTACCGCATATGGCCTGGAGAGAGCCAGAATGCACGGCATACCAGCAAAATGCATATTAAAGAAGGATTATAACAACGATCATGAATTTAACAAAGCAATATTGGAAACCTTGCAATACTATAATGTGGAGCTTGTGGTACTGGCAGGGTATTTAAGCATATTGTCTCCCGATGTGGTTAAGGCCTATCGCAACCGCATTATAAATACTCATTGCTCCCTTATTCCTGCTTTCTGCGGAAAAGGGTTTTATGGAAAAAAAGTGCACAGGGCTGTATTGGAATACGGCGTAAAGGTGACGGGCGCTACCGTACATTTTGCGGATGAGGGAGCTGACACCGGGCCAATTATACTCCAGCAGCCGGTTGCGATCAGGGATGACGATGATGTGGATTCACTGGCTCAAAGGGTCCTGGATGTTGAACACCAATTGCTGTCCCGGGCTGTAAAACTGCTTATTGAAGGCAAGGTAAAGGTCAACGGCAGAAAGGTAAGTATCAGTGAATAAAAATTGTAATAAACCATTCAGGATAATGTTTTTTAAAAGATGGGCAGCAGGTTTCTGTCTGCCGGAGGATGAGATAATTAATAAAAGGAGTGGGATGACAAATGAAGAGGCGGGCGATAATAAGTGTATCCGATAAGACCGGTATAATAGATTTGGCCAAGAGGCTCAGCGATTTGGGTATAGAGATCATATCAACCGGAGGTACAGCCAAGGTTCTTGTTGAGGCGGGTATTCCTGTAACCGGTGTGAGCAGCATCACCGGCTTTCCCGAATGCCTTGACGGAAGGGTAAAAACTCTGCATCCTGCGGTTCATGCCGGTATTCTGGCTGTCAGAAACAATGCTAAGCATATGAACCAAATAAATGAACTGGGGATACAGCCCATTGATTTTGTTGTAATAAATTTATATCCATTTAAACAGACGATTCTAAAGGAAAATGTGGATCTTCAGGAAGCTATAGAGAATATTGACATAGGCGGGCCAACCATGCTCAGGGCTGCTGCAAAGAATTATCAGGATGTTGTTGTATTGGTAGATCCGGCAGATTACCACCAGGTATTGACCGAGCTGGAAACCAACAAACAGGTTTCAATCAGCACCAAGTTCAGGCTTGCAGCCAAGGTATTTGAGCATACCGCACATTACGATGCTTTGATTGCGGAATACTTGAGGAAACAATGTGATGGTGAAATCTTCCCTGATGTTCTTACACTTACCTATGAGAAAGCCCAGGATCTCCGGTATGGAGAAAATCCCCATCAAAAGGCCGTGTTTTACAGGGAAATAACACCTGCTGCCGGAAGCCTTGTGAAAGCTCAGCAGCTTCATGGAAAGGAACTTTCCTTTAACAATATAAACGATACAAACGGAGCTTTGGATCTTTTACGGGAGTTTGAGGAACCTACGGTAGTGGCGGTAAAACATGCCAATCCATGCGGAGTGGGCAGCGCTTCCTCTGTATACGATGCGTATATGAAGGCTTATGAGGCGGATCCGGTATCGATCTTTGGCGGGATAGTTGTGGCCAACCGCGGTATAGATGCTCCCACAGCAGAGGAAATAAACAAGATCTTTGTTGAAATTGTGGTGGCTCCTTCCTATACAAAGGAAGCCCTTGATATATTGAAAAGAAAGAAAAATATCCGTATTCTGCTTCTTGAAGATATAGCTTCTGAACTGCCGGCCAGACTCATGGACTCCAAGAAAGTGCTGGGGGGCTTGCTGTTACAGGAAATTGACAATCAGCTGCTGCCCGACATGTCACAGTTAAAAGTTGTAACCGAGAAAAAACCGGCCCAGGAGGAAATGGATGATCTGATATTTGCCTGGAAGATAGTCAAGCATACCAAATCCAACGGCATAGCCATTGCTAAGAATAAACAGTCCCTCGGAATAGGGCCGGGACAGGTAAACAGGATTTGGGCGGTTGAACATGCCATACACAGGAGCGGAGATAAAGTTAAGGGTGCAGTTCTGGCTTCCGATGCTTTCTTCCCCTTTTCGGATTGTGTTGAAGCAGCCGCAAAAGCAGGGATTTCGGCCATTATCCAGCCGGGCGGTTCAATAAGGGATCAGGAATCAATCGATGCATGCAATAAGTACGGAATTTCCATGATATTCACCGGCATGCGGCATTTTAAGCATTAAAATATATGAAGCTATCATATACCAATGCATCCGGGTAATCTATACCGGTTGCAATATGTACTGAACATGATATTAGCAGATAAAGCTGATACGGGCTGACGGGAGGGAAAGCTATGAAGATATTGGTGGTTGGAGGAGGAGGACGGGAGCACGCGCTTGTATGGAAGATCAGTCATAGTCCCAAAGTTAAAAAGATATATTGCGCACCAGGCAACGGAGGCATATCGGAATTGGCAGAGTGCGTTGATATAGCTGCAGCTAATGTGACGGAGCTGGTGGAATTTGCAAAAAATCATAGTATAGACTTAACCGTGGTAGCGCCTGAAGATCCTCTTGCCATGGGAATGGCAGACGCTATGCAAAAGGCAGGGTTGAGGGTATTTGGACCGGCGAAGGATGCCGCTGCAATTGAGAGCAGCAAGGTTTTTGCTAAAAACCTTATGAAAAAATACGGTATTCCCACTGCAGAATACCGGGTTTTTGAAGAATACAATGAAGCTGTTGAATATGTAAAAAAAGCCCGGTATCCCATTGTCATAAAAGCTGAAGGACTGGCATTGGGCAAAGGCGTTATAATAGTAAAAAATGCCGATGAGGCAAATCAAGCTTTGAAAGCCATGATGGTGGATTATGCCTTTGGACAGGCAGGCCAGAGGGTGGTTGTTGAGGAGTATCTGACCGGCTCTGAGGTTACCGTCATGGCGTTTACCGATGGTAAGAACTTCAAGCCAATGGTAAGCGCCCAGGATCATAAAAGGGTTTATGACAATGATGAAGGAAGCAACACCGGGGGAATGGGCGCCTTTTCACCCAGCCGGGTGTATACACCCGGTATTGCAAAGCAGGTGGAGGAAATAATAATAGGGCCTACAATAGAAGCTATGGCCAAAGAGGGAAGGCCGTTCCAGGGCGTGCTCTATTTTGGATTGATGCTGACGGAAAAAGGGCCAAAAGTGCTGGAATATAATGCAAGATTTGGAGATCCGGAAACCCAGGTTGTGTTACCACGCCTAAAGACCGATATCATTGATATTTTCGAGGCGGTTACGGAAAAAAGGCTGGATCAAATAGACATCCAATGGGAAGATAATGCGGCGGTGTGTGTTGTTTTGGCATCTGGTGGCTACCCCGGAGAGTACAGTAAAGGGTATAAGATAACCGGCATTGAGAGCGCTGTGGATGATTCCGGCGTAATTGTGTTCCATTCCGGAACCCGGCAGGAAGACGGAGAGTTTTATACAAACGGCGGCAGGGTACTGGGAGTAACGGCCGTAGCCGGGGATCTGGATTCAGCCATACATAAGGTGTACCAAGGCGTGGATAAAATACATTTTCAGCATATGCATTACCGGAGGGATATAGGCAGGAAATGATTCCGGCCATATCCCGTTTTTTATCAGGTTCTTGGCCTTGAGCTTCAGCGGGCGGGATAGTATTCTGCAAAACTGCATTATGAATCATGCGATTATCATCAGACTGTGGAGTATATGTTGTGTGAAGAATAATTATGGAGCGAGCATTGCGGAAAGGCTCAGAACCAGTTAGCGAAGTAAAGGATAAGCCGGATAGAATAATATACAGCCTATGTACCATCAATAACAGCCCATTGATACGGTATAATACTTCCTTTTTGGATAATATAAATAATAGACCGGGATAAATGCGTTATAAGGCAATTTCATAAGACAGCATTAACGGGAAGTGGAGGCTTTACTATGAAACAAGGATATGTCCAGGTATATACAGGTGATGGCAAGGGAAAAACGACTGCCGCATTGGGCCTTGGATTAAGGGCAGCCGGCAGGGGGTTAAAAGTCCTGATGATCCAGTTTCTTAAGGGAACGGACAGCGGCGAACTTGAGGCGGTTAAGAGGCTGGCGCCGGACTTCCACATAATCCGGTTTGCTGAGACAAAAAAATTTTTTTGGGAACTGACCGATGATGAAAAAGCACGGCTTAAGAATAAGACCCGGCAGGAGATGCAAAACCTGGAGGAGTACCTGAAGGACAATTACTGCCATGTACTGATACTGGATGAAATCATGGCAGCCATCCATGGGGATCTGGTGAGGGTTGAACAGGTATGCAGAATAATCGATCAGAAGCCCAAAGGTATGGAATTGGTTTTGACCGGGCGGAATGTGCCTGATGAGATTGCTGAAAGGGCAGATTTAATCACCGAAATGAAGAAGATCAAACACTATATGGACAAAGGAGTACCTGCGAGGACAGGCATTGAATATTGAGCATATGCTTTTTCGACATATCAGTTAACGATGAATTAGTATGAATGTCTGTTTGTATCAATACACACAGAACGGCCGGACGCAGAAACATATCAGGATATTCTTAAGAAACAGCTTCCTCTCCTTTTGATTTATTTCGTTCTTCTATCTCCTGCCATTTAACATCGGCAAAAGGTTTCCAATTATTAGCTATTCCTTCAATTTTTTCCCCGGCGCTGCCAAACAGTACGGCCCCTGCACCATCATGGGTTTCAACAGCTCCTGACTCTGCGACTATTTCCCGCAAGGCTTGAGGTACATCTATGAAGGGGCAGGGCCGCAGTAAGTTCCTGCTGAAAGGCTGCCTTTTTTGATATGCGGAAAACAGGGGAGAGTTCAAAACCTGTTTCAACGATTTACCCTTTATGTTATCAACTGCAAAATGGACGAAAGCGCAGGGTTCCACATCGCCGGCAGCATTTATATGAAAATAGTATTTTCCCCCAGCTATGCATCCCTGGGTCATCTGTCCATCATTCCAGAAATCGGCTATTTGAATTGGTTTATGAGATCGTATATAACGAACCCTGTCAATTAACCAGGCCCGCTGTTCGGGCTTCAGGACAAGAGAAAAATCAGGGCTGCGTCCTATTGGCATATAATGAAAGGACCATCCGTAAAGAACGCCTTTGTGTATCATTGCGTCTATGAATTCATCCGAAAACACTTCAAGGTAGTTTTGGCTGGTTACGGTAAGGCTGATACCGAAAATGATGCCATGCTTTTTAAGGTTATCCATGGCTGCCATTATTGTGTCGTATACTCCGGTTCCGCGTCTGCTGTCTGTATATTCCCGACCTCCTTCCAGGCTTATAGCGGGTGTTATATTACCTGCCTGCTGCATTTTTTCAGCCGTAGCCTCATCAATTAATGTACCGTTGGTATATATCATGAATGCCGCATCCCCATGTTTTTCACATAGTTGGAAAATATACGGCCACATCAGGGGTTCTCCGCCTGACATTACGAAAAAATAAATGCCCAGTTCTTTGGCTTCAGTTATTATTCTATCAACTTCTTCAAAGCTTAAGTCTTTGTGGTTGGGATAAGCTCCGGCCCAGCAGCCTTTGCACTTTAGATTGCACTTGCTTGTCGGATCGATCAATATGGTATAGGGTATGTTGTACCCAAGCTCCTGCGATAGTTTTATATGTTTTGGTATACCGATCAGGCTTGCATTTATAAAGAGATTAAACAAAAAACGCTGCTGCACATTTTCGTTTACCTCTGTCAGTATACGGTTGAAATAAATTTTCATTACAGGACTGTTTTCAAATAAAAGCTTTAGCTGCTGGATAAGCTGACGGTGACGGGGCGCTATGGGAGCCCTGCACAAAAGATCCAAGGCCCGTGGAATGTTGGACATGGGATCCTGTTTTAAATAATTCAGCAGTTGGTTTATTATTCTTTCCCCAAGGTGTTGTTTGGCTATTTTTAAGTTAGATAACATAAAAAGCCTGCTCCTTCCATTGTATTGGTATTACTTATTATAATTACCAAAAATCTGAAAATTATAGATACGTTTTATATATTCAGGAAAGAGCAAACTTCTTTAACAGTCTACAGTTCAAAGGCCATCATAAGAGCTTCCAGGGCTTTCTTTTCATCCTGACGCTCAATAATATATGAAACCTTGGTTTCGGATGTGGTTATCGCTTTAATGCTGATGTTTTGTTCGGCCATAATCGTAAAAATCTTTGCTGCTATTCCGGGCTGGTGTTCCATTCCCGTTCCTTCAACCGATAATTTGACTATATGGCCGTTTGTATTAAGGCTTATGGCGGGATATGCTGATTGAAGCTCGTTTACCGCTGTAACTGCCTTTTGAAGATCTTCACGCGGCAGGGAAAAGGAAATATTGATCTTTCCGTCCACGGGTGCGGTCTGGCTTATCATGTCAATATTTATATTTTGCTTTGCCAGTGATTGGAATATCGCTGCCACGGCATAAGCGTCATAGGGTACATCGTTGATGGTAACCAGGGCTTCCCTGTTGCTGGAACTGATATTGGTAACGGCTGTCTGCTGGGTTAACATATCCTTCATGTTATACAGTCCCGGCGGTTTGGTAACAACATACTTACAAGCATTCAGGGCGCCTAATGCAAATATCCGCCTGGAGAATGCCGTATGGGTTATCTTCAGGACTTCATCGTTGCCTGCAAACAGAACAGTATGTTCACCAGGTATGGTGCCGCCGCGGACGGCATGTATACCTATTTCTGATTTGGAACGCTTATCATGTTTTGAAAACCTTCCGTAAACATAATTCTTTGAATTAAGCAGTGTTTCGTTTATGGCATCGGCAAGAGCGTAAGCAGTCCCGCTTGGCGAATCAAGTTTTTGGTTATGATGCTGTTCAATGATTTCAATATCAAACAGGCTGCCAATGGCCAAAGCGGCATTTTTGGCAAGCTCCAGCATCACGTTAACGCCCAGGGACATATTGGCAGACTGAAAAACCGGAATGCTTTGAGAAGCCTTTCCTATTAAGCCGAAATCATCATTTGAGAAACCCGTAGTAGCAATAACAACCGGAATATTCCGGTTAACAGCATAATCCAGCAAATTGGGAAGGGCAGCGGGTATTGAAAAATCAATGATAACATCAGCATCTTCACTGCATTCCTCCAGGGAACCGTATGCAGGGAAGGGATTGTTTTCCTTATCGGGGAACTTATCCACTCCTGCAGCTACTTGTATCGTTGGGTCTGCAGCAGCTGCCGCTGCAACTGCCTGACCCATTCTTCCATTACAGCCGTGAATAATAACATTTATCATTAGTTGTTGTTCACTCCGTTTCTTTCTTGCTTACTTATGCCTGGATTTCAAAACCGTATTCTATCATTTCCTGTTTCAAAATCTTTAGGTTTTCTTCTGACATATCGGTTAAGGGCATACGAAGTTTGCCTGCATTCATTCCCATCAGGTTCATGGCGGTTTTTACAGGGATAGGACTGACTTCCATAAACAGGGCTTTAACCAGGGGATAGAGTTTAAACTGAAGTTTACGGGCTCCTTCAATATCGCCGTCAAAGAACCTGGCTACCATGTCATGGGTATCCCGGGGAGCGATGTTGGCAACCACTGAGATAACACCTTTGCCTCCTACTGATAGTAAGGGAACTACCATATCATCGTTTCCTGAGTACAGATCTATAACTCCTTCACACAGCCGTGCCATATCAACTACCTGGGCTATATCCCCGCTTGCCTCTTTTATGCCTGCAATATTGTCTATCTTTGAGAGCTCCTTCAATGTTGACGGAGTTATGTTCAAATTTGTTCTGGAAGGAACATTATAGATAATGATAGGAATATGAACGGTATCGGCTATGGCTGCATAATGTTGAATCAATCCTTTTTGCGTAGTTCTGTTATAATAGGGAGTGACAATAAGCAGCGCATCGGCGCCCAGTCTCTCCGCTTCCTTGGAATCTTCAATGACAGCAGCCGTATTGTTTCCTCCTGTTCCGGCCAGGACCGGCAGCCTTTTTGCAGCTTTTTCAACGGTAAAGCCAATAACTGAATATCTCTCTTCTTTGGTCATGGTGGAAGGCTCTCCGGTTGTACCGCAGGCTAGCAGTGCATCAGTGCCTTCCCGGATTTGAAACTCAATCTGATTTGCCAGGGAATCAAAATTTATACCGTTTTCGGTAAAAGGGGTAACCATTGCAACACATGAACCTGTAAAGACACTCATGTTTTTAATCACTCCTTAATATCAAAGTCGGTTAAATCAGAATCAGCGGTCTAGCTGGCCGTTTTCCCAGTAATCGATCAGCTTTTGAGCTATTTGAACGGTGTTTGTAGCGGCGCCCTTGCGTACATTATCTGAGACTACCCATAGATTTACACCACTTGGAACGCTTTCATCCCTCCGGATACGGCCGACAAACACCTCATCCTTGTTTTCTGCATACAGCGGCATTGGGTATTTATTGTTCTTCGGATCGTCCACCACAACAATACCGGGGGAGTTCGCCAGTATATCTTTGAGCTCATTAAGATCAAAATCTTTTTCAAACTCTACATTTATGGACTCACTATGTCCATGGAAAACCGGGACCCGTACCGTAGTTGCAGTTATTCTGATACTGTAGTCGCCTATTATTTTTTGCGTTTCCTGTATCATTTTCATCTCTTCTTTGGTGTACCCGTTATCCAGAAAATCATCTATGTGGGGAATACAGTTTGCAAAAATGGGATGAGGGAATTTCAAAAGCGTATTGTTGCCCTCAATTCCATTTTTGAGATCCATGTAGCCGTTTAAACCCGCTCCGGATACGGCCTGATAGGTGGAGTATACAATCCGTTTAATCCTGTAATGCCGGTGCAACGGATTTAATGCTACTACTGCCTGGATGGTAGAACAATTGGGATTGGCGATTATGCCCTTATGTTTCAATATATCAGCCGGATTGACTTCCGGCACAACCAGGGGCACTTCCCCATCCATTCTCCAGGCACTGCTGTTATCGATGACGACAATACCTTTGGAAGCAGCTATTGGAGCATACTTTCGGCTGACACTTGCGCCGGCTGAAAACAATGCTATATCAATTTCTTTGTCGTCAAAGCATGTTTCAGTCAGCTCATTTATAATATGTTCTTTTCCCATAAACTTTACACGCTTTCCGGCAGATCGAGCTGATGCAAACAGGTAATAATTCAACGCAGGCAGCTGCCTTTCTTCCAGAACCTCCAGGAATTTGCGGCCTACCATTCCCGTCGCTCCGACTATAGCTATATTGTATTTCTTCATAATGCTTTCCTCCCATATTTATAGAATTATTACAAAAAATCCGTTCAAAGCCGGCCTAATACCATCATATGTGGTTATTATTTGTGTGTGCCTTAACAGTAAAACGCAAATAAAGCGGCTGATGGACACCAGCCGCTTTCGTACCACAAAAACAACATGTCAATGCAGTCGGTCAAAATCTGCATACGGTTTGCGATGCGAAAGCAGTTAGCGCTCCATCATTACAAATGATGACAGTCCCAGGGCTGTTAACCCTGGGCCCAGGACATGGATAACGGGACATCTCATATCCTTCGGCACCTTTTCCTTTCAGCAGCTTTCATCAAATCCCGTATTCTCCAGCATTTTACTTATAAAAGGTGCGCCTCTAAACTGCTCTATGCTTTTTTATTTTTTTAATAATAACATTGATTATTTTAAAAGTCAAACACTTTTGACTGTCTGCTTTACCCGGATTTGAATGTATATAACAACAATACATGGCCTGGTGCAGAATTATTTTGGAAAAACAAAAGAATATGAAAAGAAGGATTTTTGACTGCATTGATAAAAGAAGTGAAGAGATCATTGAGTCGGTAAACCGGATATAGGTGATTTATCATCCTTGATGCCGGTTCTTGAAGCCATGCTTGGCGGCGTAAAAGGAAGAATATTTTAAATACGTGGACGCGCTTTTTGGAACGAGGATTTACTATGAAGGAGATATTTTCAAATAAGGGTTAGTTTGCTAAAATTTGTTTATAAATAATATAGAGCGAATACCAGAGCCTTTCTTGATTTTAGCGGGTACATATGTTAGGATTAGATTGGGATTTTTTCATGGTTGTACGTATATACTAAGATCTGCTATATTGGGCGTATATATAACAGTTGTACATATTATGCCATTTTTCTCCAGAATACAGTCAGCGCCCTTCAATGCCATTACAATAAATATATTACAAAGGAGGAAGTATAATGGAGAACTTCGTATTTCAAAGTCCCACAAAAATTATATTCGGAAAAGGTACTGAGTGTCAGGTGGGTGCTGAAACCCGGGTTTACAGCAAAAAAATTCTTCTGCACTATGGTGGCGGCAGCATAAAACGTATTGGCCTTTACGATAAGGTTGTCAAATCCCTTAATGAGGCCGGTGTTGAGTTTATAGAGCTTCCGGGGGCACAACCCAATCCTCGCTTGAGCCTGGTAAAAGAGGGGATTGAAATCTGCCGGAAAAATAATATCGATTTTATACTGGCTGTAGGCGGCGGAAGCGCCATAGACTCGGCTAAGGCAATAGCTGTTGGCGTACCCTATGAAGGAGATGTATGGGATTTTTACAGCGGAGCGGCTGTACCGGAAAAAGCACTTCCGGTGGGTGTTATACTTACTATTCCTGCTGCCGGCAGCGAAGCCAGCAAAAGTTCGGTTATAACCAATGAAGATGGATGGTACAAGAGGGGACTCAATGTTAATATCATCAGACCAAAATTTGCAATAATGAACCCCGAAATAACGTATACCCTTCCTCCATATCAAACTGCATGTGGAGCGGCCGATATTATGGCTCATGTAATGGAGCGTTATTTTACCCACCAAAAAGATGTGGATTTTACCGACAGATTGTGTGAAGCCACGTTAAAAACAATAATTAAAAACGTTCCAATAGCTCTTCAGGATCCGGAAAATTATCAGGCAAGAGCTGAGATTATGTGGGCAAGCACTGTTGCGCACAACGATTTAGTAGGCACCGGCAGGATTGAAGACTGGGCATCCCATAACATAGAACACGAACTGAGCGGAATTTACGATGTGGCACATGGTGCGGGGCTGGCTGTGGTATTTCCCGCCTGGATGAAATATGTATATAAACACAACATTGACAGATTTGTTCAGTTTGCAGCAAGAGTGTGGGATGTGGATATCGATTTTGCATGTCCTGAAAGAACAGCACTTGAGGGTATAAAACGGCTCGAACAGTTCTTTGTAAGTATCGGTTTGCCCGTTACTTTGGAAGGATTGGATATTCCCGAAGATCGGCTTGAAGAGATGGCAGACAAATGTACAGACAATAACAGGAAGAAAATTGGAAGCTTCGTTCAACTGGACAGGGAGGACGTGCTCAATATTCTTAAGATAGCAGCAAAATAATCCGGTTTATATCTGGATAAGAGCAGAGGGCAACATTTTCAAGTCATGGATATTAGCTGAAAATGTTGCCCTTAATATATAAAACATTTATTCAGTAAAACAGCGGAGGAATGGTTATGAAATTTGACGGCGAAATCCTTTCCCTAAGAGATCGGTTGATGCAGCACAGAAGATACCTGCATCGTTATCCCGAAACTGATTTTGAGGTTGCACGTACAAGGGATTATATAGTGAACCGGGTAAAAGAATTGGGTTTTGAGGAAATCAGCATATTGGCAAAAAACGGTGTTAAAGCAGTCATGAGGAGTGGTAAGCCCGGCAAAACCCTTGCCTTTAGGGCCGATATGGACGGATTGCCGGTTGAGGAAGAAACAGGTGTAGAGTATGCATCTCTAAATAAAGGGCTTATGCATTCGTGCGGACATGACGGACATATGGCCATTCTGCTTGGACTTGCCGAATGGATAGGAAAAATGAGAGACACAATAAATGGAGACTTGGTACTGGTCTTTCAACCGGCTGAAGAAACAGTTGGTGGTGCTCTTCCAATGATAAAAGAGGGTGTATTGGAGGATCCAAAGGTTGACGCCATATTTGGACTGCATTTGCTGCCCGATATCCCCCAGGGAAAGGCAGCTGTTAAGCCGGGGGTTGTAATGGCCCAGGCATGCGAGTTCGATGTAGAGATCAAAGGCAGGCCAGCCCACGGGGCAACCCCCTGCCGTGGCATAGATGCCCTCCTGGCTTCATGTAATTTTGTAAATATGCTCCAGGGAGTATTAACCCGCCAGATTCCTCCCGGTGAGAAAGCTGTCGTAACTATCGGAAGGATGGAAGCAGGGGAGATAAGAAACATAATTGCCGGGAAGGCCAGGATGGAAGGAACCATCCGGTCCTATGACAATAAAGTGTACAGCATTATAAAAGAAAATATTGTAAAGCTGCTGCAAGGACTTGAACATAGCCATGGTATCAAAGGCCGGTATAGCGAATTGGTCTACTATCCCGCTGTTAACAATGATGTGCAGCTAACCAGGCGGGTAGCAGGCTTAATTGATCCTGATATGCTCGTGGATATAGAGCCGCTTATGATTGCCGAGGATTTCTCTTATTACCAGGAGAAGGTGCCAGGAACATTTATGTTCCTGGGCTGCAGGAATGAGGATAAGGGATTTACATTCCCTCTCCACAGCAGCAAATTTAACTTTGATGAAGAGGTGCTGCTGCTCGGGGTACAGATATATGTAAACATAATCAAGAGTTTTAGCTGAGCTAAATGATTAACTTGTCAATGCAGAATGCTATGGAGCTTGCCTTATGTAAAAGCTCAGAACCTGTTAGCGAAGAGGAGGATAAGCCGGAACCAGTCTGACGCGCCGGTGAGTTTTGGTGAAGGCCCGGAGCGAGCAATACAGATTCTTAGCCTTGAATTCCAGCGAACGGAATAATATTCTGCAATGCATATTTCCAAGTTTTAAAAACTACGCGTTTGAGTAAATCCTGTTGAATAATCACAAATTTCTTGTTACAATGAGAGGCGGAAAATAGATTTGCTTTTGAAAGGACTGTTTATATGTTTGGCGGTTTTTTTAACCGGATGTATTATGGAAACCCAAATAAGCCGGACTTAGGATATGAAGATCTCAAAAAAAGGCGGTTTAAACTGTTTTTTACCGTCCTTCAGATTAGGTTTTGGAAGCTAATACAGCTGAATCTTTTATATTCAATATTCTGGCTTCCCACCTTTATATGGATATATGTTCAATCCGTTGTAACGGCTGAAACAGGTGAGCCTGTAACCCTGTTCTTCTTTTTGATATTGCTTCCATGCCTGCTTTTTGCGGGCCCTGCCACTGCAGGAACAACTTATGTGGTCCGAAACTGGGCAAGGGACGAGCATGCGTGGCTGTTTAGCGACTTTAAAGATGCCTGGAAGATGAACTGGAAGGAAAGCCTGTTGATTATGTTCATCAACGGTGTTGTATTGATGCTTTTTTATGTGGCTGTTATCTTCTATAATGCTCTGGCTGTGAAAAGCATATTATATCTGGCGCTGTATTACTTTATACTGATGATCGGGCTTGTATATGCAATGATGAATATATATATTTTCCCTTTGCTGGTTACCTACAAACTTACTATACGGCAAATTTATCGAAACGCTTTTATTTTCACCATAGGCAAACTGCCCCATACATTTGGTATTTTCGTTCTTATGGCTGGAGTATTTATAGCAAGCACCTGGTATATCTTTCCGCTTTTCCTGGTGGGGTTGACTTTCCCGATGCTTATAGGTGTTTCCCTTGCCAACTGGGTATTTGACAAGTATATGAACGTTAAGCTGGAAGATTATCAGGATGAAAGCGGTGTTGAATAATCCTGAATACGGATGCCCGTTTTAGTATCTTGTAGGATCATTGAAATATAGTAAAAGGGAGAAGATGGAGATATATAACCATTTTGCTTATATTTACGATGTTTTGATGGATGATGTGGATTACTCCGGATGGGTGGATTATATAGAACGAATACTGAAAATATACGGTGTAAAGCCTGCCCGAATTGTTGATCTGGCCTGTGGTACCGGGAATATAACCATAATGTTGAAAGCAAGAGGTTATGATGTAATAGGAATTGATCAATCCGAGGACATGCTGTCGGTTGCTAAAGACAAGGCAGAAAAAAGCTTTATGGATATTCCCTTTATATGCCAGGATATGAGATTTTTGGAACTTCATGGCCCTGTTGATGCTATTACCTGTATATGTGATGGTATAAATTATATTCTCTCGCTGAGAGATCTGGATATGTTATTTCAGAGTGTGCGCCGTTATCTGAACCCAAACGGTATTTTCATATTTGATATCAGTTCCTATTATAAGCTTTCATCAATTCTGGGAGATAATATCATGGTGGAAACCGATGAGGAGATCAGCTATATATGGATTAATAATTTTGACAGACGGACCGGCATATGTGAAATGAATTTATCATTTTTTGTAAAAGACGGAGAACATTACAGAAGATTTGATGAAACCCATTATCAGCGGGCCTATAAAGTGGATGAAATAGTACACCGTTTGAAGCATAACGGCTTTAAAAGCATTGAGGTGTATCAGCCTTTCATGCTAAAGCCGCCAAAGAAGAGGGCCGAGCGTATTTTTTTCGCAGCCCGGAAGATTTGAATTTGAATAAGAACAGATTGTTTCCATAATTAACTCAGGCAATTCGATAACAGGAGTGAATAAGGTATGAAGGACTATGTAGTGAGGGTTACAGCCGGAGACGGTGCTGTCCGGGCTTTTGCAGCCAGAGTTACCAACCTTGTAAATGAAGCTCAAAGGCTCCATGGTTTACATCCGGTGGCTGCTGCTGCCCTGGGAAGAACTATGGCGGCAGCGGCAATGATGGCAGTTGATATGAAGGGACAAAAAGACACTCTATCAATGATTGTAAAGGGTGACGGGCCGTTGGGCAGCATTATAGTGGTTGCGAATCCCGGTGGGGACATTAAAGGATATGTTGGGAATCCATCGCTGGATTTGCCCCTCAATGAGTTTAAAAAACTTGATGTGGCGGCAGCTGTTGGAAAAAATGGAAAGATAACCGTCATAAAAGACCTGGGGCTTAAAGATCCTTACATTGGCCAGACTGAACTCGTATCCGGGGAGATTGGGGAGGATGTGGCGTATTATCTGACAGTGTCGGAACAGCAGCCTTCAGCAGTGGCTTTGGGTGTGCTTATAAACCCCGATTACTCTGTAAAAGCTGCAGGTGGTTATATAATTCAGCCTATGCCGGGTGCGCCCGAGAATATAATCGATGAAATAGAATACAGGATAAATAATTCAGCGCCAATTTCCAGGCTGTTTGAACAGGGGAAAAAGCCGGAAGAAGTACTGTATAATTTTCTTGGTGGAATGGGCATGAAATTGAATGCCCAAGCCGGTATAAGGTTTAGATGTGATTGCAGCAGAGAGCGTCTCCGGAGAGTCTTGATGGGAATTCAGGAAGATGAGCTCACCGATATAATTGAAACTGATAAAAAAGCAGAACTGGTATGCCATTACTGCAATAAAAAATATATATTTTGCATTGATGAACTTAACCAGCTGCTGGAAGAAAAGAAAAGAATCAAAATGTAAAAAACAGTTATTGTTATAGAGGTTTTTTCTGATATATGCTATAATGAAACCTATAATAACAGTAAGGTTAGGAGAGAGAGATGGCAAGAGAAGTATGTTTGAAATCCAAGAGTAAGGTTGTTCCATTTGATCAGAATGGTCAATTTTATTATAAAAAAGCAAAAAAATATATGGAGAATAACAATTATATAAATGCCCTGAGTTTTTATCGCAAGGCTGTGGAAAAGGATCCGGAAAACCTGGATTATAGAGTGGACCTTGCTGAGGTTTTTACTGAAATGGGCTACTATGAGGTATCCAGTCAGATACTTTTTTCAGTGCTGCAGAAAGATGAAAGCAAAGCTAATTGCTATTTCTACCTGGGATGTAATTACCTGGGACTGCAGGATTATGAGAAAGCCAAGGAGTGTTTTGAAAGGTATATTTTTATGGAGCCGTACGGTGTATACTCGTATGAAGCGCGTGAACTGCGTGACATTCTTAAAAGCCAGGAATTTTATGCTGAAACTGAAATAGATGTAATAAACCCGGCAAAAGAGAAGCTTTACAGGATGGCAAACAAAGGGAAAAATTATCTGGACGCAGGAGATTATAAAAAGGCCATACGTTGCCTGGAAAATGCTGTATCAAAAGATCCGTCCCTGGTATTTGCAAAGAATAATCTTGCCTTGGCATATTTCTGTATAGGAGAATTGGATAAAGCGATTGATATTTGCAATGAGGTACTGAAGGACTATCCTTACAATGTTCATGCCAACTGTAATATATCTATATTTCTACAGGAAAAGGGATGTAGTGAAGAAAGTGAAAAACATCTTGATACCTTACTGGGTATGCAGACCAAAGATCCTGAGGAGACCCATAAGATTGCGGTTACCCTTTGCGAATTAAAAAAGCACAAGGAAGCTAACAGGCTTCTCAAAAAACTGCTTATATACAAACCTTACGATATAAAAATTTTGCATTATATTGCCGTTTCGTACTTTAATATGCAAATGTATAATGATGCGTTAACATACTGGGACAAGATAGACAAGATAGTACCTCATAATACCATCAGCAGCTTTTATAAGAGGCTGGCACGGGCAATTATGAAGAAGGAAAGGGAGTTCAGAGAGATTCCCTACCATTTCCAGGTTCCCTATGAGGAGGTAATTTACCGGATTAAGAAGATAAATGATTTGCTGAAACTTCCCGAAAGAGCTTTGAGGCAGAGATGGGAGACCGGAGATGAGCTGATGGCCTTGCTTGGATGGGGGCTTGGACTAAATGATATTTCTATAAAAAAAGCCATCCTGAATGTTGTAGCTTCCTTTGGAGATCAAAAGACAGAGCGCTTTTTAAGGGAATTTCTGCTGAAGAAAAATGTTGAGGATGAGCTGAAAAAAGAGGCTGTGGCGCTTCTTAAGCAGATGAAAGCAAGGGAACCATACATTGCATATATAAATAATACGGTAGTAGAAATATGGGTGGATATATTAGAAAAAGTATCCAGCGGTGAGATTCCCCGGATATATTATGATGTACTTGAGATAGCTACTCAAAAGATGAAAGATCGGTACGAAGATGGATATGAACTGAAGATTCGGGAAATGTGGGAGAAGTTTATCAGGGCAGCACAAGCAAAAAGACTGCCAAGGATACGAAAAGCAGAAGCCTGGGCTGCTGCCCTTGAGCTGTACTTCTGTCATAAATCGGGTATAGACGTCAATATGAAGAGAATTGCAGAGTTTTACGAAGCTGCCTATTCTACGGTATATAACAATTGGCATTATATATTCTATACCATCCTGGAAGAAAAATATGGAGTGTCTATACTAAAATGAAAGGCTGCTGACAATACAAATCAGCAGCCTTTTTATGTGTAATATTATGAGGGGAATAGTGAATGCCTGGACTAATATTTGCTTATTCGTCTTCGGATTCATCATCGGATGTTTGCTCTGTATCGCTTTCATCGGATGATTCCTGCCCGGTTCCTTCTTCATCTTCACCGGATTCCTGAGAGTCATCATTCGTTTCATCTTCCAGGGATTCTTCAGCAGTGTCGTCGGATTCCTCGGTGTCAGATGAGTCATCCGGATTATCTGCTTCCTCCGTATCAGTAAGTTCACCTCCGTCAGTTGCCTGGTCAGTTTGCCCGGATTCTTCAGGAGTTGTTGAAGATTGGCTCTGACATCCGGTGAAAGCTGCCGATACCAAAAGGAAGACAGCTGCCAGCAGTATGGCAGTCAATCTTTTAACTCTCACAGAATCACCTCCTTATGTAGAATTTCATATGCTGACCGGCACTGAGGAAATTATAGCCATGATATTTGAAAAAACAATGAACAAATTGTAAATTCAATGTAAATGTTTTGCATGATTTACTCTTAACAAATTCATGGTAAAATGATATTATGAGCTATGAGAGGAGGAAAACCGGAATGCGATGGAATGCGGTAATAAAATCAATTACTCACAAACAGGCAGTGATAGAATTATTTGATGATGGCGATGACATTATTATTCCGGTAAAGTATTTGCCCTGTGGATGCCGTGTCGGAGATGTAATACAGATTGATATATCTTTTAGCCCGTTTGACACTTTGAACCATTTACTGGACAGAATTAATAATCAGGCTATTTCAGAATGATTTTGGATGCTTCCGAATATTTATATATGTAATGAAACATGGATATTCGGAAGGCGGATGTGGTTTTTGAGGATCAGGGAGGAAATAGTTCAGGCAACAAAAATCGCTTTTGCGTATATAGGCACTGTTGTAGGGGCCGGTTTTGCATCCGGCCAGGAAATAATGCGTTTCTTTACCGTATACGGTATATATTCCATATGGCCCATACTGATTGCAGCCTCTCTTTTTATATTTATAGGCACTAAAATATTAAGGCTTGGGTCTAAGCTCAATTCTCAATCGTATAAAGCAATAATAGAACATACCTTTGGTATCATTTCTCCTTTTGTCAGTGGATACATAGCACTGGCCATGGTGTTAATCGGCGCTGCTATGCTGGCCGGTTCCGGAGCATTGTTCAATGAATATGCCGGTATTCCCTATTGGATTGGAACCGGTGTAACAGCAGCAGCAGCTTTGATAGTTGTATTATTTGGCATAAAGGGTATTCTGGCAATCAATACCTGGATAGTTCCACTGATACTGATGTTTAGCCTTATTGTATACGGGTACAGTCTGCAGGGAAACGGGTCCGGGCAGGAGATTACGGCAATATATGAAATAACTCCTGTTGAATTGGTCATGAACGGAGTGCTGTACGCTGCATTCAATATAATACTCTCCATCGGGGTTTTATCTTCCGCTGCATCCAAAGTGAAGGAACCGCGGGCCTTGACTATTGGAGGAATTATGGGCGGCGGGATCCTGGGAATAATGATATTTATCAATAATTATTCATTGCGAGCCCAGGGACCGGGGATTTATGATTATGAGGTACCGATGTTGTATATAGTCAATCATATGGGCCCGCTTTTTTCCGGATTATATGCCGCTGTTACCTGGGGGGCGATATTTACCACGTTAATTGCCAACTTTTTTTCGTTATCTTCGGTGATTAATGATGTGTTCAGAGTGCCGGTGTCCCTGTCACTGCTGATGGTAACATGTTTGTGTTTTGTCATTTCGTTTATGGGCTTTTCACAAATTGTAGCCTTTTTTTATCCCTTACTCGGGATATTTGGTTTTGTATTAACTGTCATTATGTTTGTTTCCACATTCAAAAATTAGCTTTGTGTTATTTATCTGCTTGTTTGGCATTACGTCCGCATCTGTCTGAAGACAGCTTTTAGCCTGGATAAAAGCTGTTGTTTGTCATTGCATTCGGGATCCATAAGCACCCATTCATAAGCCTGATTCAGGGCTTTGCCGATAATCCGTTTATCTTTCGTGCCTATCCCGATGCCCAGCACGTCATTCCCGTTTATGGCCATTTGAGACATGGTAACCGGGTCACCTCTTGAAATGATTTCATTTACTATATTTGTATACCGGCGTATGCATTTTACTCCCTGCTGCTGACCTGCAGCTGACAGATATGCCTGCTCAAGTTCAAGGAGCCTATAGGTATCAGCCTGGCCAATTTTTCCGATTATTTTTCTTAAATGATAGGCTGCTTCGGCTTCTTTTAGGTTAAGAGGTAATGGAGAGCTTGTTACAAGAGACAGGACCCGGCGCGTGGTTGCACCGTCGTACCGCAGCCGTTTGAGTGAAAGCTCCGCTGCTTTTGCAAAACAGCCGGCAGCTTGTATGTTTATTGGCCCGGATGTATCGGCCCATATCAGTTTATTGATATTGTTTAGGCAGTACAATGCAGCAAGACGGAGGATAATATCGCTTCTGCACAGGCTTACAGCCTTTATTGCCAGGTGAAATCCGTCCCGGAATGAACATGATAACGCCGTAGAATGGCCATAATATTGCCATAAATCCGGTAGTATGATTTTGAATAATCCAAGCTGGTGCAGCATCATTAAAGGATAAAACGGATCTGATACCAGCAAAATCCTGTTAAGCTCATCTCTTATTCTTTCGAAGGATATTTGGGAGAGTAAGCGGCCGTATGTTCGTGCCGCCTCCATGGCCTTGCTATCCAGTTCAAAACTAAGCTCGGCGGAAAAACGGATCCCTCGCAGAATACGCAGCGGATCCTCCGAAAACCGTTCGCCGGGGGAGCCTACCGTCCTGATTGTTCTTTTTGTTATATCAACAACTCCGCCGAAGGGATCTATGAATGCAGGTGTCAAATACGGGTTGTAAGCCATGGCATTGACGGTAAAATCACGCCTTGCCAGATCATCGGCAATATCAGACAGAAAAACAACCCGGTTTGGACGGCGGAAATCGAGATATTCTCCCTCACCGCGGTATGTGGTTACCTGTATAGGCTTGCCGTTCATTATTACTATTACGGTGCCGTACTTTTTGCCGACGGATATGGTACGGGTATGGGAGAACAGCCTTTCTATATCATCGGGCTTAAGAGAAGTCGCAATATCCCAGTCGTTTATCGGCCTGCCCAGTAAAGCATCGCGAATGGCGCCCCCTACTATATATGCTTCACCGCCATGTTCCATTATCCGGGTTAGTATTTCATTAATTTCACAGGGAAGGGAGATGTTTATTTCCGTATTCATCATGATCCCCCCGGTTTGTTGGCATATATGTTCCGAAGTTCGGTTTCAGGATAATAGTGCCGGATGATCTCGTCATAGGAATAGCCCAGCAGGGACATACCGTATGCCCCGTACTGGCTCATACCGACGCCATGGCCGTATCCCCCTCCTGAAATGACTATATTGGTGATCGTTCCTTCGGTGTTTCTTTCAAGGTCAATATAAGCAAAAGCACTGGGCAGGATGGGAAAATTCTCCCTTACCGATCCGTCAAAGCATTGCAATACTATAGGCTTGCCTCCATCAAGGTAGTTGACCGGACGCAATACCTGACGTACATTATACTCTTTGATAACCCTGAATGTACCCCGGGTTGTGCTGATATCCAGTTCCATTATATTTCCGCCCTGACCTCGGCGCGCAACCTGTATATTTAACAGTTGTCCTGTTTCATCCGGTATATTGTCCCGGACAAATATACCATTGTCTTTTCTTGTCAATACAAAGGAGGGATCGGCCTGTTGGATTCGGGACAGATTATTTTGGATAATGGCTTCCAGTTCCTCGCGTTTCAATGTAATTGACCATCTGAAAAAAGGTGAAAAGCGGTCATATCCGTCCAAATCCTTTTGAATAATAAAAGCCCGGAAATTTTCTTCATTATGAAGATCGGGTACATTGCTTGGGAATTGGGGTCTTGAAATCAGATAAGGAATTTCATTACCCGGGAAGCTGCGGTTTTTATCGCTCCATACTTCATGAAAGTTAGCGGTATATCCGCAGGAAGTTGAAAAAAACCTGGAATCTATGACTTCTCCTTCATAAAAGGCAGCTAAACCATAGGTTTCATTAACTGCCTGTATCGATATCGATTGTTCAGATATTGAATTATACACCTGACTGGCTGTACTGTCATCAACATGTGCACCATAAGCAGCATACCCCTCGGAAGTTAAACACCGAAGAGCGTATGAACGGGAGGCGATAGCCTGGGCTTTCAGCGCTTCCAGGCCGAATTTAACAGGCATTTCACTGGGAACCACCGAATAAAGGTATTCCTCCAGGTTTACTTCATTAATCAAAAACAATTCACCGTTATTGTATGATACCTCCAACGTTCCACGGTATGGAACAGAGGATAGGGAACTGCCTGTATCCGACTGTTTATTCAAGATTTTCAACATGCCCTGGCCTGATGGACGTATGTACCATCTGTCAGGGGAAGACCCTGTCTGCTTGTTGTTATGAATAAGGACGATCCCGTTTTCCGAAGCTTTTAATGTTAAAACATCATGTGCTGAAAAAGAAAATGAAGAGTGGTTTATCAATGTTTCGGCAGTAAAACCGGTATCACATGTGATCATTATCTGGTTGTGACCGGCAGTGTTGCTGTCCTTACTTCGGATAAGCACTCTTATTCCGTCTTCAGGCACGGAAGGATCCTGGGCTATGAGCGCCCGTCCCAGGCCATCATCGTCATAGTATAATGTTGAATTGGCAGACCCCACTAATACAGACATATTGCCCCGGTATGATGGTATGTTGTCCTGCATTTGATATACCGGAAAATCGCCGGTTACCGGTATTATGCCTTTCAGTTTGTCCTCTATATATGACTGTGAACGTGAAACAGCCATCACCTTGGTTAGTTTTGCAGGTTTTAAAGGCTGGATATCCACCAGCTGGTTTTCAACCAGGGTTATGTCTGACGGGACCAGGTTATGGATCATATTAACCGGCAGTGTACGAGTGCAGAGAATGGTGCTGCCGGCAATATCCAGCCGGAGCTCATTTCCCGCTTTGCCGGCCTCACTTTTTATAATTGGAATGGCCGCAGGAAGATGAACCACAGAAGGTAGAGACTGCACAAGCCATCCTTCTTCGGTTTTTGCTATTGTTATTGGTATGACAATTGAGCCATAATTTAAATTTAGCGTTATCCATGAACGAAATTCACCGTTTGCGGCGGCTTTTGTTTCATTTATGTTAAAGCCGGTAAACAGTTTTTCTTGTAAAGCCAGTTTTATAAAAGGATGTTCCCTGTCCACATGCTTGTCCATATAAGAAAACAGCCTGTCATTGGGAGATGTTATGAGATTGTCGAGGAACATCTTTATGGTTTTTTCAGGCTGCGAAAGGTACAGAAAGCGATATAGCGTAATTATGGCAAATGCCAGCAGTACAATCCCTATGATAAAAACAAACCGTTTTTTTCTCATAAATGTACCCCCCTGTCCAGTACAGGCTGCTTTATATTCTAGCACAATCCAATTGTTATTTCACTTATATTTTTGCTGATACCTTGCTGATGTTTATGTTTCAACAGGCTGGCTAACTATAATTAACAGTTTCTAATATATTTTATTATATGTTTATGGAATTAGAAAAGCATTCGTGGTAAAATAAAAAAAGATAGGGGGTTTTTTTGTGAGAAAAGTTGTTGCTTTAATTCCAGTATTATTGGTTCTTGCCTTATTCGCGTCAACAGTTTATGCAGATGATTCAATAACATATTCTATAAATGACTGGCATATTCATGCAGCTGTCAATCAGGACGGTTCCATGAATGTAAAAGAGTATATTACTTATAAGGTTTCACCTGAGCATGAAGGCCCCGTGAAAAGAGATATAAATATTTCACGGGCTTCTTATATGGATGAACTGAGTGTATCCGTGGTTACTACGGTGGACCCCGAGGATATTACCAGATCGGAAGTTGAACCGTATAAGCTTGTTGACAATCCTGAGCAGCTCGTAGAAGGAACATATGCAGTACAGCCCGGAGCCAATGCTGATGAAATCCAGGAAGTCCATATTTACCTTCCTGATGATACGCAGGAAAAAACATTTGTTTTGAGTTATAAACTTCTGGACTTTGCATTTTTGTACCGTGATACGGCAGCAGTTTTCTGGAATCCGGTTGTAACCGGATACGGTAACGGTATTCAAAACATTGATATTAGATTCTCTCTTCAAAAAGTGGTTGGGACTGATACAATACACTCCTTTGTTTACGGCGCTTTGGATGGAGAGAGCCTGGTCCTTGAAGATGGGACTATCAATATAACCGGATATGATTTAAAGCCTGAAGAGTTTATGGATGTTACGGTACTGTTCCCAAAGACGGCTGTAGATGAAGGAAGAAAGCTGATTGATAATGACGCAATGCAGAAGGTGCTCCAGGAAGAGCAGGCAAAGATGGAGGAAATGGAGCTTTTACGGGAAAAAAGAGAACAAGAACGGCGTTTTCGCAAAACAGTTACCATTTTAGTTGCTGCAGGTGTTTTAGCCATTATTCTTTGCGGCTGTTTGCTGTATGTCAGGAATCGTCATATCAGGAAAGATAAAGAGAAACCTGATAAGGCTGATAAGCATATGCAAATGCCTTATAATGTTTCGGATAAAGCCAGGCAGCTGATGCATAGAGTTAAAACCGGTTCCAGAGGTGTACTGGATCAGATTAAAGGGAAACTGCCAAAAAAGAAGGAAGTAACGGTATTTGATAATCTGCCGGCTGACTATTATAGTCCCGCAGAACTGAGCGTGCTGATGCATGGAAGAGGTGTCAGATCCAGGGACGTTGCGGCAACATTGATGGATCTGGTTGTAAGGCGGTATATTGAAATAAAGGCCGTTGAAACGGATGATGATAGGTATTATGTTTTTAGACTGAAGGATTATCAAGCTAACAGTTTAAAGGCTCATGAGGAATATCTGGTGAACTGGTTTTTCAAAGATGTTGGCGATGGGAATGAAGTTACATCGAAGGCAATAAAGCAGGCTGCCTATGGTTCAGGCAGTGTCGGACTGTTTAGTACCAAGTTTATTGTATGGAAAAAACTGGTTTTAAATCAGGCCTGGCGCTGGAAATTTTGGGAACGGGAAGGGATTTTCCGTTGGTATAAAAGAACTGAATTTGGAGTGAATCACTATAAAGAATGGATCGAATTCAGAAAGTTTTTGAAGGGGATGGGCAATGATGTAGGAAGCATACCATATGATAAGTTGGAAACATACTTAGTATATGCTTTTCCCCTGGGCATAGCCGGACAGGTAGTAAAAGCTTTGAAGGCGGCTTTTGCTGACGGTACACCCATTGATGACCAATTGACCATCCTAAACGGGTTAAATTTTCATGCGTTTGATGAATGGTTCAGCCTGATTAACAGTTTTAATTTCCTTAGGAATATAACAACAAAGCTGAGGCAGCGTATATCTTCAGTTTCCCGTATAGTCGTCAAAAACAGGGACAGGGCTATGTAGCGACAGTGGATGTTTTGTTGAATGCTTAATGTATCCCTATGATAGATACACGTTTCATACTCCCGTTGTAAGCGGGAGTTTTTTTATTATCTTGAAAAACCAATGTGTTAAACTTCATTGCCTTAAGCTCCAGTGATTGAAACAGTATTCTGCAAATACACATTATGAGTCATACAATTATCATTAGACTAACGGGAATATCCATGTGAAGAATAATTATGGAGCGAGTTATACAGGTTCTTGGCCTTGAGCTCCAGCGAGCGGAATAATATTCTTCATATACACTATGTACGATGTTACTGTTACCGATGAGCATAGTCTGCAGAATACTCTGAAAATCAACTTGTGATAGGGCTTAAAACTAAAAAATTTTTGAGTTGATTTTCCAAAAATATGATATAATGTTTAAAATATGATGCCTGACAAATATGCAATAATATCATAGAACAGTTATATACAATCAAATACCATTACAGGCCGTTTCATATATTGGATTTGGCCGTTCATTGACAGCATGTATGCTTTTTGCCATTTATTTTATGTAATAAGTGTGGTGAAAGTAAAATTTCATAAGGTGGCCTTTTGGATATATCATTTAGGTCACCCTTTTTGCAATTAATGCTGTTAATAAACGTATCTGGTTTATTCAAAGGATAAAATGAAATCCGCATTTCAATAAAGATCTAATAACGATGTTCATATGTATATTGTATGTTCTCTGTAAAAAGAAAATTTGCACTGTGAATGGAGTGTGGTAATGTGAAAATGGTGAAAATCGTTGAATTGACAAAGAAATATGGTGATGTAATTGCGGTTGATAATATAAGCCTGGAAATTGATGTAGGTGAAATATTTGGCCTGTTGGGCCCTAATGGTGCAGGCAAGAGTACGACAATTAATATGATAACCGGCCTTTTGTCCATGGACAAAGGCAGTATATGGGTAATGGGGAAAGATGCCAGGAACAGCACCAATGAAATAAAGAGAAATATAGGCATAGTACCGCAGGATGTTGGAATATATGAAGACTTAACCAGCCTTGAGAATGTCATGTTTTTCGCAAGCCTCTATGGATTAAGAGGCAGTGAACTTAAGAAGCGTGCTATAGAGGCCCTGGAATTTACCGGGCTTACTGAACATATAAATAACTTTCCAAGAAAATTTTCTGGCGGAATGAAAAGAAGGCTTAATATTGCGTGTGCCATTGCCCACCGGCCTAAACTGATAATAATGGATGAGCCTACTGTCGGCATAGATGCCCAGTCGCGAAAACATATACTCCAATCAGTACAGATGCTTAACGAAATGGGCAGTACCATTATTTACACCAGCCATTACATGGAAGAGGTAGAAGAGATATGTACCAGGGTTGCAATAATGGATTACGGTAAAATAATCGCAGAAGGTACTCAGAAAGAACTTATGTCAATTATTACCGACCAAAATTCTGTGTGGGTATCAATATCAGGAGAAGCTGACAGGATCGACAAAACAGAGCTCATGGAAATTCCCGGCGTAATCAGTGTTGAGATTGACGATAATACAGTTAAAATAAACAATTCAAATAATATAAACAATCTTGACAGAATTATCCACTACTTTACAGAAAAGGACATACCGATTAAGAACATTGAAAACAAAACTCCTGATTTGGAAACGGTATTTCTTACCCTTACCGGAAGAAAGCTGCGGGACTGATATCTGAATTTTGGGAGGCGTGCAAAATGAAAAATATTGGCCCAGTCTTTATAAAAGAATTAAAGCATCACCTGCGTGAAAAAAAAGCAAATATAATGATGATTCTGTTTCCTATAGCTTTGATAGTGATACTGGGGGCAGCTCTTTCATCCATGTTCAATACTACAAAGATAGAACTTGATGGGGTTAAGGTTCTATATACAAACATGGGAGGTTCCCAGCTTGAGCAAGCCTTCACCGGCTTTATAGAGCAGGCAGGCAAAATGGGTGTGATGTTTGAAGAAACCGATGACAGCAATTTGGGAATTGAAATGGTAAAGCAGGCTGGATTATTCATGTTACGTGTTACTCAAAGATAATCCCCGGTGATAAGGTTGTACAAGAATAACAGGTATAATTTTGAGGCAAACCTTGTGGAAACCCTGCTTAACGCATTTGTAGAAAGATATAATGCGATTTCCGAAATAGCCCGTGAGAATCCTGCTGCGCTGGCGGATGTTATGGATGAAACCGATAAAGAATTTTATTATATTAAATCTTTGGATGGAAAGCGAAAGCCTACTTCAACCGATTATTATTCCGTGGCTATCCTGACAATGGTGCTTATGTATTCATCCATTGCCGGGATGTCAAGCATCAGGATGGAAAAAAGTTTAAAAACCGGAAACCGGATATTGTGCAGCCCTGTCAAAAAACATGAAATACTGATAGGAAAGGTGATGGGATGCATAATGATAACCATTTTACAGTCTTTGATGGTATTCTTGTTCAGTAAGCTTATTTTAAACGCATACTGGGGAGACAATATTGGGGTGATAATAGCTATTATTGCTTCGGAGGCAATATTGACGGTTAGTTTTGGAACATGTATTGGTTTTACAATAAAAAATGAAGGATTGTCTGTAGGGATAATCAATACGGTCATTCCTATTATTGTTATGCTGGGCGGAGGATATGTTCCCCTGGACACAATGGGAGAATTTGTTCAGAAGCTGTCTGTAGTATCTCCAATAAAATGGACCAATCAGGCTATCTTCAGGCTAATATACAATAGCGATTTTTCATATGTACCGGTGAGTATAGCGGTGAATCTTATTATTTCGGCCTTACTCATTACGGTTTCATCTATAGTATACAGAAAGGAGGCTGTCTGGTGATGAGAAATATTATTTTGTTGGCAGCTAATACCGTTAAGGTTACATTTAGAAAAAAATCAAACTATATAGTGTATTTTGTATTACCTGTCCTGGGATTGGTCTTATCCATGGGAATGCATTCAGACATAGGGACAAGGTTATTAACCATTGGTATAATAAACATGGATGGCGGTGTTATATCCAATGATATAATAGATACTCTAGGCAATATGGAGGATTTTGAAGTAGTCAACACCGAATCCGCTTCTATTGACAACCTCCTTTTGGATGACAAACTGAGCTGTGCGATGATTTTCCCTGAAGATTATACGGAAAACATTATAGGCGGAAATCCGGGGAAAATTGAAATTGTTACGGTGAAAGGGAAGGATACCACCATATGGCTGGAGAACTATATTAAAATGTATACTGAGAATATATATATGCTTGCCCGGGCATCCGGAGGTCAGAAGGAAGTATTTGACAGGCTGTATGAAGGTTACAGAGGGCAGGCACTGCGCTTGGAAACAGCCAGGGTTGATGATCAGGCAAAAGACAGATCTATAACTCTAACGAGCCTGGGATTCCTTATAATGTTTGTTATGATTGGAACAGGGAACACCGCTGAAATCATACTTAGGGATAAACGAAACAGGACATATTACCGGATATGTTCAGCACCTGTTAAGCCAAGGGAATATGTGTTAAGCAATGCTGTAACCAACATTGTTATCGTACTCGTACAGATATGCGCATCAATTGTTATGATGAGGTGGGTGTTCAAAATTAACACATATGTTGCTGACTGGCAAATGGTGGTTGTGCTTGGATGTTTTGGCCTTGTTGCTATAGGCTTGGGTATGGTGATAGTGGCCTTTGCCAGGTCATCATATGAGGCAGGTGCTGCTTCCACCCTGGTGATTACTCCTACGTGTATGCTGGGCGGCTGTTTCTGGTCGGCAGAGTTTATGCCTGACATAATGCAGAAAATATCCTACATTATACCTCAACGGTGGGCACTGGATGCGGTCAAAACCTTGCAGAAGGGTGCAGCCTTTAATGATATAGCGTTAAATCTTGGTGTACTGCTGGCGTTTGCGGCTGTCTTTTTTGCCATTGCTGCATACAGGTTCAGCATAACTGAAGATGCAGGCAGGTTTATATGATAAAAGCAAAAAACGATATAAAAAGGGGGTAATTGTATGGATAAGGTGCTTTTTCCTGATAATTTCATATGGGGAGTTGCTACTGCATCCTATCAGATCGAGGGAGCGGTAAACCAGGATGGACGAGGGGAGTCCATTTGGGACCGCTTCAGCCATACACCCGGCAAAGTTTTAAACGGGGATACCGGTGATATAGCCTGTGACCATTACAACCGTTATAAACAGGATGTGCAGCTGATGAAGGAGCTTGGTATAAGAGGATACAGGTTTTCGATAGCATGGCCCCGTATATATCCGCAAGGCAGGAGGCAGGTTAACCGGAAGGGCATAGATTTTTATAATGCACTGGTGGATGAGCTGTTGAATTACGGTATTGAACCTGCCGTTACCCTTTATCACTGGGATTTGCCGCAGGCACTTCAGGATCTGGGCGGCTGGGACAACAGGGATGTTGCTGATTATTTTGCCGATTATGCATTCAAGATGTACGATGTTTTAGGTGATCGTGTAAAGAAATGGATTACTCATAATGAACCCTGGGTGGCAGCTTTTTTAGGCAATGCACAAGGAGTACATGCTCCGGGGAATACCGATTATGCGCTTGCTGTGAGGATTAGCCATAATCTTATGTTATCTCATGCCAAAGCGGTACAGGCCTACCGTCAGTCAGGGAGCAAAAACGGTCAAATAGGTATTACTCTCAATTTGACGCCGGTTTATCCGGCTTCTGACAAACCTGAAGATATGGAAGCTGTGCGGATTTTGGACGGAAGCCAGAATCGATGGTTTCTGGATCCCATATTTAAAGGGAAATATCCGGAGGATATACTGTCAATATACCAGGAAAAATATGACGCTCCATTAATAAGGGATGGGGATATGGAATATATAGCCGGTAACCCTGTGGATTTTCTTGGGATAAACTACTACACCAGGGCTGTCGTGAAAAAGGGACGGGAGGATGATATAGAATATGTGCGTCCCGAAGGTGTTTATACCGAAATGGATTGGGAAGTTTATCCGGATGGCCTTTACGATCTTTTGGTCAGAATTGAAAAGGACTATAATAGTCCTGATATATACATTACCGAAAATGGAGCTGCATTTAAAGATGATAGAATAACAGAAGACAGGATAGATGATCAGGACAGGCTGGATTATCTGAAAAATCATTTTGAAGCGGCATACAAAGCGATCCAGGACGGAGTAAAACTCAAAGGCTACTATGTATGGTCATTTATGGATAATTTTGAATGGGCTTTTGGATACAGCAAGTATTTCGGAATAGTACATGTAGATTATCAGACAATGAAGAGAACTCCCAAAAAGAGCGCATTGTGGTACCGTGAAGTGATAGAAAACAATGGGATAATATAGGATCCATTGTAGATGAAGCATAATGCCTGATGCTTTTTGTAAAGGGAATCGGGAAACGCCATTTAATTTTCACAGTGAAAATGAAATGGCGTTTCATGCAATAAGGGAATCAAAAAGCGATGCATTTAACCAATAGAGATTTGTATTTTTTTGGCGAACAAGTACGTATACTGCATGAATAGCTGGATTGGGGAAAAATTGTTTGCATTAAAATTTAGCTTATGGTATACTCAAATTAGCTGCATAGTGAATTCAGCTTGTGTTATAAGCCTGCATAGGCAAACTGAATAACAGATTGTAATGGTTTTCAATCTGGAACGCTGAATTCTTTTTATAAGAAGCGGGGGAACCATTTTTGGGGTGAGTCACTTTTGGGCATAAGCCGGTACCCAAAGGTGTAGGGCCACACTCTTCGGTCCGAATCCGTCAGCTAACTCCGCAAGCGTGGTAAGGGGAGGTTGATAGCTAAATCTTCTATGCCTATAAGCTATGGGTCTCCCATGGCTTTTTAATTTATCCGGTGCATCTCCGGAGACATATATAATACATGATTACTATGTTTTTGCCTGACCAAAGGCAAAGTTTGATCATTTCTTTAAACGGTTCTTGATATCGCACAACAGCGGCGATATTCAGTTATGTATTATTTTACAACACGCACACTCTGGAGTTGGAACTGTCCTTCGCGGATGGGCAATGTGGACAGCAAAGCTGACTTACCCACCGGATTGCCATCTCCACAGGCGGAGACAGTTAACAGGGAACAGGTTATAATATATTCTGTTTCAAAGTTCTGTATTGATTTATAAAAACCGGCAAAGGTATGCAAGGTTCCGGCAGAAGGAGCATAGGAGCATATATTAATATGCCCTGCTGATTAGTTCATATATAAATAATACATAGTATTAGTTTATATATATGAGATAACACTTTGCAGGCCCAATGCATTGTTACCCGCAGTTTAATGTGCCGGAATACCAGGTATTTAATGCAGTAGCTTACTTCTTTTGGGAGGGGTATGTTGTTGAACCATGAAATTCTTAAAGTAAACGATTTGGCTGTTCATTTTCATCTGGAAAAACGAATAATTCCGGCGGTTGACGGTGTAAGCTTTTCGGTATCTAAAGGAGAGACTTTGGGTATTGTTGGAGAATCAGGATGCGGTAAAAGTGTAACCGCTCTTTCAATTATGAGACTGCTGCCCAGCCCGCCGGCTAAGGTAGTAAAAGGCGAGATCTTACTCAAAGGAAAAAATCTTCTTAATATATCGGATGAGGAAATGAGAAAGGTCAGGGGCAATAATATATCAATGATATTCCAGGAACCCATGACATCTCTTAATCCTGTGTTTACCATCGGGCACCAGCTTTCAGAGGTCTTCATGCAGCATCAGGATCTGTCCAAAAAAGAGGCCTTATCAAAAGCAGTTGAGATGCTTAAGCTGGTAAAAATACCGCTTCCCGAAAAACGAATAAAACAATATCCGCATCACTTAAGTGGAGGAATGAGGCAGAGGGTAATGATCGCAATGGCTTTGGCATGCAGTCCTGAACTTCTGATAGCCGATGAACCTACCACAGCCCTTGATGTGACCATTGAAGCACAAATACTTGAGTTGATAAATGAGCTTAAAGAAAGAACGGGTTCTGCTGTTATAATGATAACTCATGACCTGGGAGTGGTAGCCGAGGTCGCTGACAAGGTTGCCGTTATGTATGCCGGCAGAATTGTTGAGTATGCGGATGTATATACCATTTTCAACACTCCGAAACATCCCTATACAATGGGACTGCTTGAAGCTATTCCTGATATTGATATGTCCAGGGGACAAAGGCTTAAGGAGATACAAGGTTTGGTGCCATCCCCTGATGAAATAAGAGAAGGCTGCAGATTTAGAACCAGATGCGAGTACGTCAGAGGAGAATGCATGGTTGAAGAGCCGCCTTTATTTCAGGAAGGTTCCAGCCTTGTGCGCTGCTGGAACTTTGTAAAATGACCGGTACCGACACCGCAGGTTATAATATTGTAACTATGGAAAAGAGAGAGCAAATATAAGTTGGAGGTATGGATGTGGCTGCAGAGATATTAGCGGTTAAAGGGTTAAAAAAGTATTTTACATTCAGGAGAAGCTGGCTTGGAAGAAGCCTGGAATACGTTAAAGCAGTTGACGGCATTGATTTCCATATAAATTATGGGGAAACCCTGGGCCTCGTAGGTGAAAGCGGATGCGGCAAATCCACCACAGGGCGTACTATTATACGATTGCTGGCTCCCACTGAAGGTGAGATTTTCTTTGAGGGCCAAAATATAACCCATCTGGGCAAGAAACAGCTTAGGCAGGTTTATAAACACATGCAGCTTATCTTTCAGGATCCCTATGCTTCGTTAAGCCCGAGGATGACGGTAGGAGATGCATTAAGCGAGGTTCTATACATCCATGGGATGAAAAATGGTGTTCAACGGAGAGAAAAAACTCAGGAACTGCTTGAAATAGTAGGTATTAGGAAGGAAGAGATGGATAAGTATCCTCATGAATTCAGCGGTGGGCAGCGTCAGAGGGTGGTTATTGCACGGGCTCTTGCTGTTAATCCCAAACTGATAATATGTGATGAGCCTGTGTCAGCGCTTGATGTGTCCATTCAGGCACAGATTATAAATCTCCTTATGGATCTTAAAAACCGTTTAAAATTGGCGTATTTATTTATATCCCATGATTTGCGGGTGGTCAGGCACGTAAGTGACAGGGTGGCTGTAATGTATCTTGGCAAAATAGTTGAAACAGCCCCTACCGAAGAATTGTTCAGGGAACCCGCTCATCCATATTCCAAAGCATTGCTATCGGTTATACCGCTTTTAAGACCGGGGAACGACAGAAAAAAACTGGTATTGGAAGGAGAGGTGCCCAGCCCGATCAATCCACCTTCGGGATGCAGGTTCAGAACCAGATGTAAGTATGCCGCCAATAAATGCGTTGAAAGCGAACCGGATTTAAAATGTATAGGCCGTCAGCATTTTGTAGCATGTCATTTGTATTGAAGATACAGGTAAACAGGCTTATTGGCAAAATGATATTCATTTTAAAGTATTAAGCAGGTAAAAATGAGGAGGTAGATATAGTGAAGGGTACACTGAGAAAGATTATGGTGATGATGCTGGTGAGTGTATTATTAGTTGGTGGTGTGGCCGGCTGTTCATTGAAAGCCGGCAGCAAAGGTGCCGGGAAAACTCTGGTTATTGGTTTTGACCGTGATGCCGAGATTATGGATACCATAAAAACCTCATGGTATTCTGATGCGCTGATATATATACACGACAGGCTTGTAAGCAGGGACTATAATTTTGGTTATCAGCCAGGACTTGCTGAAAAATGGGATGTGTCGGAAGACGGCCTTACCTGGACATTCTATCTGAGAAAGAATGTCAAATTTCATGACGGTTCCGATTTCGACGCTGAGGATGTTAAGTGGACCATTGACACTATAAAGGATCCCGATGTTGGTTCTCCTTTTAGGGGCGATTTGGATGCAATAAAGGAAGTACAGGTAGTTGATGAACATACAGTAGAAATTATTCTTAATTATCCGTTCCCCAATCTATTGTTTAATCTTTCCAATACCGCTGCCGGCATACACCCGGCTAATGCTTACGAAAAATACGGGGATGATTACGGGAAGAAAAAAGTGATCGGCACCGGCCCGTATAAACTGGAGGAATGGATCCAGGGGGATAAAACGGTTCTTGTAAAAAACGAGGATTACAACTGGGGTCCTGAATGGATGTCAAACAGAGGCCCTGCCCTTATTGACAAGATAATTCTGAAAGTTGTACCTGAAGAAAGCACCAGGATAATGGAGCTTGAAGTGGGAGATATCCATATTCTCAGGAATGTTCCCGAGACTTATGTAGATCAGCTGGAGGAAAATTCCGATATAACTGTTTATAAAGAACCTGCTACAAAACTGGGATATCTTGCCTATGCTACCGATAAGGAACCGTTTACCGATGTCAGGGTTCGCAGGGCGATTAATCATGCGTTGAATAAGGAGGAGATTATACAGTTTGTATTCCGGGGTATTGGTGAAGTGGCGTATGGTTATTTACCCTTTGCCCTTGAAGATGAGTACCTTGAAGAAAGCCGTGATCTCGATTATGAGTATGATGTGGAAAAAGCAAAACAGCTTTTGGCCGAAGCTGGTTATCCCGACGGTTTTAAAGCAACCCTTTCTTCCGATAACTCATCAAAGAGCACCAAGCTGGCCGAAATTATCCAGAGGCAGCTTAAAGAGGTGAATATAGAAACCGAGATTCAGCTTTATGATTCTGCCAGCTATACCGATATGTTGAAAGAGGGTAAACAAGAGCTTTTTATAAGGGAATACAGCTGGCCCAATGCGGATATACTTGACTGGTTCCTGCTTTCAGAGCGGTTCCCATACCCAAACCATTCAAGATGGGTTGATGAGAAAACCGATGATCTGATCATGAGTGCTGCCAGAAAGCCCACTTGGGAAGAAAGGGCCGAGGGATATAAAGAGGTACAGCGATATCTGATAGATCAGGCAGTATGGGCACCGATTTATGTGCCGATGCAGATTATAGCGGCACGAAAAGAGGTAAAGAACTTCAAATATCATCCTTGGATGCTGCAGTATAGCGATGGTTTTGATCTTGAAGTGGAATAAAGAAAAGGATTTGACAAGAATGCAGCTGCATTCTTGTCAAATCTGAATTGCTTTCATTATTCCCAAAACCTTACATTGCAGAACAACAAAACTATTTCAGGGAGTGTAACCGATGCTGAAATACATCGTAAAAAGGATTATCCTGATGATACCGGTGCTTGTTTTTATGACCATAGTAGTATTTTCAATATTTTACTTTGCTCCCGGAGATCCGGTTTCACGGATTGCGGGCCCCAATGTTACTCCTGAAGTTTATGAAAGCATAAAACGGAAATACGGCCTGGATCAGCCTTATATTGTACAGTATTGGAGATTTATGAAGAGCGTTATTGAAGGGGATCTGGGGATTTCTATTCTCCAGGAGAGGCCGGTGATAGAGATGATAAAGGAAAGAATGCCGGTCACACTGGAGATTGGATTTCTTGGATTCCTGATAACCTTTGTAATAGCTGTTCCGGCAGGAGTAATAGCAGCTGTAAAAAAGAATACATTTGTTGATTATTTATGTATGTCAGGCTCTCTGCTGGGAATAGCAATTCCTACTTTCTGGTTTGGCATGCTGCTTATGTACTTTTTCTCATACAAGCTGCGCTGGTTTCCTATTTCGGGTTATGGGACTATAAAACATCTTATTCTTCCCAGCTTTGCCATCGGACTGACTAATGCGGCTATAACGGCGAGGATGGTAAGATCGAGCATGCTGGAGGTTTTAAAACAGGACTATGTACGAACTGCCAGAAGCAAAGGGCTCCTGGAAAAAATTGTGATCTACAGGCATGCCCTGAAGAATGCCATGATCCCGATTATTACGCTTATGGGGCTCAGATTGGGATGGATAATCGGAGGTTCGGTTGCCCTGGAGATCATATTCAGTATTCCGGGGATAGGACGTCTAATGGTAGATGCGATATTAGCCCGTGATTTTCCGGTGGTTCAGGGAGCAATGCTGGTGTTAACCTCATCAATTATATTCGCCAACATTCTGGCGGATGTGTTGTATGCTGTAGTAGATCCAAGAATAAGATACGGTTAATTTCGCGGAAAGAAGGTGGTATAAGGGATGATAACACCTCGAAGCAAGAATGGAGTATATATTGATAAAGAATGGGTTCAGCAGCAGATCTCTGAATATACGGAGAAAAGCGAACAAAAAAGATCTGTTATTGAATTTCTGCAAAAGCTTTTCAAACATAAAGGCGCCATATTTGGAGCGATAATCATCATATTGTTTGTATTTACATCAATATTTGCACCGTGGTTGGCGCCGTATGAATATGATAAACCGGACATATCAGCTGTACTCCAACCCCCTTCTGCCGGGCATCTGTTTGGAACTGATGAGTTTGGCAGGGACATATTAAGCAGAATAGTTTACGGAGCCAGGATATCCCTTGAGGTGGCTTTGGTTGCAGTGGGTATTTCACTGGTTGCAGGTACGGTCCTGGGAGCTATAGCAGGGTATTACGGTGGCATTGCAGACTATATTATTAGTTCCATTACCGATGTGGCATGGGCATTTCCAACTACGCTTCTGGCTATAGCTTTTATAGCTGCATTGGGTACGGGGGTCCAAAACGTAATAATAGCCATTGCGCTGGCCAGCTGGTCGGGATACTGCCGGGTAGTAAGGGGACAGTTTTTGTCTCTGAGAGAACGTGAAAACATACAGGCTGCACGCATTCTTGGCATGAGCGATGCGAGAATAATATTCAGGCATATACTTCCCGACGCAGTGGCACCGGTTATCGTAATGGCGACCCTGGAGCTGCCAAAAGCCATTGTAATAGAGGCATCCTTAAGTTTTCTGGGATTGGGGGCAAAACCACCTGAACCCAGCTGGGGAGTTATTTTGGACAGCGGGAAGGGACTGATTGGCCAGGCACCATGGATTTCCTTCTTTCCGGGTCTGATGATAATGCTTGTTGTACTTGGCTTCAACCTTTTTGGTGATGCGCTGAGGGATGTACTGGATCCCAATTCATAGCTGAGTGGAAAGGAAAGCGTCTTAACCTAAGATCAGCTCATGGAGTGGAATCTCCTTGTTGGTTCCATACAGTACCGGGGTGTGGAGCAGTTTGGTATCTTGTCCTGTTCGGGACGAGAAGTCTGCAGGCTCAGAATTTGATACGCCGGGCCGGGCCTGCCTGAGGCTGGGACGATGAAATATAAAAGCGCACGCACGGGTGTTAGGGAGCAATCCCTACATCTGTGTCATTTTTTCGACACAAACGTTCTTTCTTAAATTATACGTGACAAAGAAAAAAATTTATGCTATAATCTATAAACGTATTGAGAATCATATATGCCAACATAGCTCAGCAGGTAGAGCAGCAGTCTCGTAAACTGCAGGTCAGGGGTTCGAGTCCCCTTGTTGGCTCCATTGGAGTGTCGGGGTGTGGCGCAGTTTGGTAGCGCGTCTCGTTCGGGACGAGAAGGTCGCAGGTTCAAATCCTGTCACCCCGACCATTTTTAAATCAAAGCGCGTTTCATTCTTATTCTTTTACAGGATTATAAAGTATATAAATACTAATTAGCAGAATTAGTATAACTGCACAAATTTCTCCTCTGTTGGAATTAGCACCTGTTTATTTATATTGCAATGAAAGAGGTAATGTAATGAATGTCCCCAATATGCTAACGGTGATCAGATTCTTTTTAATACCTGTTTTTGTGTATGTATTTTATAGTCCAGACATAAGCAATAATACTCTTTGGGCACTTGTAGTTTTTATAATAGCAGGGGCTACCGACCTTCTTGATGGGTATATTGCCAGGAAGTACAACCTTATAACAAAATGGGGAAAATTAATGGACCCGCTGGCCGACAAACTGATGCTGCTTACCGTTTTAATATCCCTGTATATAAAAGGGATTATTCCTGAAATAATTATTATAATTGTATTTATAAAGGAATTCCTTATGATCGGCGGCGCTATTTTTTTGTACAAAAACCGGAAAATTGTTGTAGAATCTAATTTTTTTGGTAAAATAGCATCGGCATCCTTTTATGTTGCAGTAATTGCAAAGATACTAAAATGGCCATATTCAAATGCTATGCTGTACATAGCCGTATTCCTGACCCTGATAGCCCTGGTGCAATATGGGATCAAAAATTTTGCGAAAACAGACTAGGAGCTGGTATATATACTCAGCTCCTAGTTTTTTGTATTATAGTTTCCCGTACCAGGTTTTTATTCTTGCCAGGCCTTTTATGGATTGTATGTATTGTCAGTTTCGCTGCTTGGGTTTATGGCCTGTACCGGAGTTAGTTGAAATGCTTAAACTGCGGAAGCCATTCTTTGTTTACTTCAAACATTTCCCTTACCATTTCTTTTATTTCAGCCAGGCTTAGCACAGCCGAAGTCAATGGATCGAAGTAAACAGCCTGATATATCTTGGAAGGATCTCCTGTTAAAGCTCCTTCCACTGCCAGCTCTTCGCATCTTGCACTGATGTTGTTCAGTATAGCCAAGTGATCCGGCAGAGGGCCTACATGGATGGGCTCGAAACCATGCTTGGATGCCAGAACGGGAACTTCTACGCAGCATCCTTCGGGCAGATTATCTATCAACCCAAAATTACGGACATTCCCGTTAAACTTATACAAGGTTCCGTCGCCGATAGTTGCATTAAAAATACCGGCGGCATACTCGTTGCCCCGCTTTAAATCGATGGTGTCCCGGTTCAGCCATTCTTTGATTTCATTTTTCCAGGTGTCTTCCCTTTCCAGGTATTCCTTTAGTATGTATGCATATTCGCCGGGATTCCAGCCTGTTCCGTGGGTACAATACTTTTCGATAAGATCAGGCCTTTTTCTGAACCATGCATTGTATTCTGAATTATGCCCGCTGGATTCGGTAACATAGTAGTCCAGGTGAAGGAACATCTCATTCCGGACCTGCTCCACATTATAAATTTCAGGCCGCTGTACCGCTTCCCTTATAAGAGGATAAGCATCTTTTCCATTCCACTTAAATTCAAGATACCATGCCTGGTGGTTGATACCTGCGCATACGTATGTAATCTCATTCATGGGAGCTCCGATCCAGTTTGCCAGCATTTCGGCAGTACCCTGGACACTGTGGCACAAACCGGTAACTTTTACCTTTGTTTCCCCCTGCATGGCCCGGCAAAGCATGGCCATAGGATTGGTGTAATTCAGAAAAATGGCATCGGGACAGTAGCGTTCAATATCCCGGCAGATATCAAGCATAACCGGTATGGTCCTGAGTGCCCGGAATATACCCGATGGGCCTCTTGTATCACCAACATTTATATCCACGCCATATTTTTTCGGGATCTCGATATCGTAACGCCATATATGGACCCCGCCGGCAAGAATTGTACATACTACGCCGTCAGCTCCCTTTAAGGCTTCAGCTCTGTCAGTGGTAGCTATGACTTTGGCCGGATAATTGCCTGCAGCAATTATTTTATCGACAGCTGTTTTAATAAAGCTGAGACGTTCTTCATCGATGTCCATTAATGCAAGGGTACAGTCCTCAAGGGCAGGGTATGTGAGAATATCGCGCACCAGGTTCCTGGTAAAGCCAAAGCTTCCTGCGCCTATAAAAGCAATTTTCTTTGACATATTGAGGTGCCTCCTTTGTAAAATATTATATATTTTCAGTATATAAGAAAATTAACCGTTTTTCTACCAGAAATATGATGTTTATAGTTTTATTAATACAAGCAGACAGCCCCACAGCCCCTTCTTTATGTTGAAAAATATTATGGAAATCACTTTTGCGAAAAGGCTTAGAAATTGTTAGCGAAGCGGGGGAAAGCCGGAACCAGGCTAACGTGTCAGCGTTTTCACACACCGCCTCTTGACAAAATAGTTGTTTGGCGTATAATTAAAACAACAAACAAGATAATGGAAAATGCAATGATGAAGAGAAGTACATTCCCGCCCCCCGGCAGAGAGGGGAGTCCACCGGCTGAGAGATTCCCCGGGAGTGAAAGGAATGGAAGGTCGCTTCAGAGCATTTCAGCTGAATGGCAGTAAGCTGAAACGGTAAACCCGTTATTGCAACGAGAGCCTGCCTGTTATTTCAACCGGCAGGAGTTAAGGTGGTACCGCGGAGAGTATCCTTCGTCCTTTTTTGGGCGAAGGATTTTTTGTTAGGAGTGGGAGATTTTGAATTTATTTGAAAGGATAAACCCTATCGGTTTGTTGTTAATGCTAATATCTGCCGTACTGGTGTATGGGGCAGGGTTAATTGTTACAAAGGTTTTTAAGATAACTGATAAGCGATCAGAGAAGAAAATAATACTGACAAAGCTGACAGGGTTGCTGATAGGGATTATTGGTCTGCTGACAGCAATGAAAATACTATAAAATTGGGAGGTTATAAAATGCAGGAAATGATGCTGAACAAAACATATGATCCTGGACAGGTGGAAGAAAAAATATACGAAATGTGGATGGACAAAGGTTATTTCAGAGCTGAAACTGATGAAAACAAAGAACCTTATTGCATTGTTATTCCTCCACCGAATATCACCGGGCAACTCCATATGGGCCATGCTCTGGATAATACTCTTCAGGATATTCTTACCCGCTGGAGAAGGATGCAAGGCTATTCAGCCCTTTGGCTTCCCGGAACCGATCATGCCAGCATTGCAACTGAGGTTAAAATTGTTGAAAAGCTGGCGGAAGAAGGGCTTACAAAAAAAGACCTGGGAAGGGATGAGTTCCTGAAAAGAGCATGGCAGTGGAAGGAACAGTATGGAAGCAGAATTACACAGCAGCTTAAGAAACTGGGTTCTTCCCTGGATTGGTCAAGAGAGAGGTTTACAATGGATGAGGGCTGCAACAGGGCAGTTACTGAAGTGTTCGTGCGTCTGTATAATAAAGGCTTAATATACCGGGGTGACAGGATAATCAACTGGTGTACCGACTGTAAAACTGCTCTTTCGGATGCTGAAGTAGAACATGAAGAAGAGCAGGGAAATCTCTGGTACATCAGGTATCCTATAAAAGATACTGATGAAGCCATAATGGTTGCTACCACCAGGCCCGAAACCATGCTGGGGGATACTGCAGTTGCGGTGCATCCGGATGATGAGAGATTCAGCCGCCTTATTGGTAAAACTGTCATTTTACCCCTCATGGACAGGGAGATACCTATCATTCCGGATGAATATGTGGAGCGTGAATTTGGAACAGGAGCTGTTAAGATTACTCCTGCTCATGACCCCAATGATTTCGAGGTGGCCGTCAGGCATGATCTGCCATGGATCTGCGTTATTGACGAGAAGGGTATCATGAATGAAAATGCAGGAAAATATGCAGGGATGGACAGGTATCAGGCCCGAAAAGCCGTGGTCCGGGACCTTACCCGATTGGGGCTCATTGACAAGATAGAGGATTTAAAGCATAACGTGGGACATTGCTACAGATGCGGGACCGTAATTGAACCTCTTATCTCAAAGCAGTGGTTCGTTAAGATGAAACCGCTGGCCAAACCTGCTATTCGGGCTGTAAAGGATGGAAGAATCAAGTTTGTTCCCGAAAGGTTTGAAAAGATCTACCTGAATTGGATGGAAAACATAAGGGATTGGTGCATATCCAGGCAGCTGTGGTGGGGGCATCGCATTCCGGCATATTACTGCCGGGACTGCGGGGAAACCATAGTTGACTACCATATGCCGGAAAGCTGCAGTGCATGCGGCGGAACAACTTTTGAACAGGATGAGGATGTGCTGGACACCTGGTTCAGCTCTGCGCTATGGCCTTTTTCAACCCTTGGCTGGCCCGATAAGACCCGGGATCTCGAATACTTTTATCCTACCAGTGTACTTGTGACGGGTTACGATATAATATTTTTCTGGGTGGCCAGGATGATATTTTCCGGGCTGGAACACATGGGCGAAATACCGTTTAAATATGTGTTTATTCACGGTATTGTCAGGGATTCTGAGGGACGAAAGATGAGCAAATCCCTTGGAAACGGAATTGATCCGCTGGAGGTTATAGAGCAATACGGGGCCGATGCACTGAGGCTTACCCTGGTTACCGGGAATTCACCTGGTAATGATATGCGGTTTTACTGGGAGAGGGTAGAAGCCAGCCGTAATTTTTGCAATAAGATCTGGAATGCAACCAGGTTTATACTTATGAATATACGGAATGCCGGAATCGATAAGCCGCAGAAGGGGGAACTGGAACTGCCCGACCGCTGGATCCTCAGCAGGTATAACAACCTTGTTAAAGAAGTTACTGATAATCTGGAGAAATTTGAGCTGGGAATCGCTGTACAAAAACTGTACGATTTCATTTGGGATGAGTTTTGTGACTGGTATATAGAGCTTGCAAAGCCGGGATTATACGGTCAGGACAGGGAAATCCAGGAAACCAAACTGTATGTTCTCAGCCATGTTCTGCTGAACACTATGAAATTGCTGCATCCTTTTATGCCCTTTATAACTGAAGAAATATGGCAGCACCTGCCCCATCACCAGGAGGACAGTATTATGATATCATCATGGCCAAAGATTGATTATCAGTCCATAGATCCCGATGCAGAGAGCCAGATGAAGGAAATAATGAATGCTATACGCAGCATTCGAAACATAAGGGCGGAAATGGAAGTCCCGCCCTCCAGGAAGGCAAAAGTGGTGCTGGTGGTAAACAGACAGGACAGATCTCTGTTTGAAGAAAGCAGGATCTATTTTGAAAGGTTGGCATGGGCTTCTGCTGTAGAAGTCCGTGAGAATAAGGAGGGTATTCCATCCAACGCTGTTTCTGCTGTAACCGGAAGAGTTCAGATATTTATGCCTCTTGAGGACCTGGTGGATATCGACAAGGAGATGGAGAGGTTGTTGCGGGAGAAGAGAAACCTGGAAAAAGAACTGGAAAGAGCGGAAAACAAACTATCCAATGAGAATTTTGTAAAAAAGGCGCCTCCGGCAGTAGTTGCCCAGGAAAGAGAGAAAAGGGATAAGTACCGGGACATGATGGATAAAGTTTTAAGCCGTATTGAATCTCTGAAGAAATAAGTATTTGGGAAAGAGGATGCTGCATGAATTATGAACAAGCGCTGGATTATATTCACGGCACATATAAATTCGGTTCAAAGCTTGGCCTGGAGAACATAACCGGCTTATTACACCGTCTTGGTGATCCCCACCGAAAGTTTAAATCTATTCATGTAGGTGGCACTAACGGCAAAGGCTCGGTAACTTCCTTGCTTACCCATGTACTGATTGAGGAAGGTTATAAGGTCGGGATGTTTATATCGCCATACCTTGAGAGGTTTACAGAACGGATTCAGGTCAATCTGAAGGAAATCCAGCCTGATGAACTGGCCCGTATAACTGCAGTGGTAAAAACAAAGGTCGATGAGATGTTAATGGATGGAATGAATCATCCTACCGAATTTGAAATTGTAACTGCCATTGGTTTTGTATATTTTGCTGAACAGCAGGTGGATTATGCTGTGGTAGAGGTTGGCCTGGGAGGACGCCTGGATGCAACAAATGTGTTGGATCCTCTTGTGTCAGTAATTACCTCCATAAGTTATGACCACATGGCTATTCTGGGCAATACCCTGGATAGGATTGCTTATGAAAAGGCCGGTATCATTAAGCCTGGCAGGCCGGCAGTGTCCTATCCGCAAGCACCAGAGGCCATGGAGGTTTTACGGAATATAGCACAGCAGCGAAATGCACCGCTGTATGAGGTTGACAGCGATGGTATTGTGATTCATTCATCAGATATTGAGCGCCAAACCTTTGACTATACCTTTGGTGGCTCAACCTATTCCAATGTGGATATAAGAATGACCGGGCGTCATCAGGTGGTGAATGCTGCCACTGCCTTAACAGCTTTAACCGTACTAAAACAGCAAGGCGTAAAAATTACCAACACGTCAATTTATAACGGCATGAAAAAAGCAGTTTGGCCCGGACGGATAGAGATCCTTAAGAGGCAGCCATATATTATTATAGACGGTGCCCATAACGCTAACGGCGCTCAGGCTTTAGCCCGTGCGCTAAAGGAGTATTTTGCCGGCAGGCAGGTTATCATGGTAATCAGTGTGTCCGGAGACAAAGAGGCTGATGCAATACTTAAAGAGCTGTGTCCTCTGGCCGAATCGGTAATTGTAACAAGATACGATGGACCCAGGGCAATGGATCCCTGCCAGTTGGCCGATCGGGTTAAATACTATTTTTCCAATCATATTTCGGTTGAATATGATGTGGAGAAAGCCATACAAACCGGTTTGGAAATGGTCAGGCCGGACGGGGTGCTGTTGTTTACCGGCTCATTGTTTCTCATAGGCATGATCCGCAGTTTTTTCGGCAGTCATAGGTAAAATATAAAGTTATGAATTATTTGTTTTGTACTGTCATAAATATGTAACAGGCCTGCAGGGATTTCCCCGTAAACCTGAAAGAAAGCGACAGGGTTTCCCTGAAATGGCCGGATTCGGTTAAAAAGGATTGACTGTGTAATGAGGGAAAAAAATAGTGCCGAAAGCCAGGATAATGTGCTGCTGGATCTTATCCATATTGCGCTGCTGAACTGGAAAAAAGCAGATGTATCCCCCGGTACCGGGAAAAAACCATTTCTGGGAAAGGGAATATATATCTGTCTTTTAAAAGAAGCAAAAAAGCGGGGTTTGTACCTTAATCACAAACAGTTATTGGAGCGTATATTATATCCCCATATATAAATTTAAATTTGAATCCCCCATAAGTACCCTTTGCACGAGGCAGACATATAATAAATTAAACGCCTCTGGGTAAAGAACTGCTTATGGGGGTATTTGTTAAATGGATTGGAAGAACAAAATTGCTGTTGCCAACACGGGAGGAAACAGCATATCATTTATAGATCCACGGCAAAGTAAAGAGGAGTACCGGATTCAACTCAATTCAGGAACGGGTCCCTGTGATTTGATTAAGCCTGGGTATACCTCACATCTTCTGATCACCCAGATATATGATAATTCCCTGGCATGCATGGATTTGAACAGTGGTACAATAGAAAAGGTATTGCAGGTAGGATGTCATCCCAGATATATAACCCTTTGCAGCATCACCCACAATGTTTATATTTCCAATGCAGATTCCGATTCAATTTCCATAGTTGGTAATAAAAAGAATCTCAAACTTATTAGTCAAATCCCGACAGGTTCAATGCCCCAGGGAATTGACTGTCATCCCAGGCTTCCCGTTTTGGCTGTGGCTAACATGAATTCTCAGGATGTTTGGTTTATAAATACCAGGGAATTCAATATCATAAATATGAAAAGAATAGATGGCTATCCAACCCAGGTCAGATTCAGCCGTAGTGGAGATATTCTATATATAGGCTGTTACTTGCATAATGGGCATTCTCAAAGCAGGATTTTAATGCTGACCCTGGACGGATATGAGATATACGGGGAAATCCCCATAGGGTGCGTGCCCTTTCAGATTATTGAGGCCGGTGATGGCAAGTACCTGCTGGTGATATCCTTTGAGTCGGGAATAATGGAAGTGATAAATATATTTTCCGGCCGTGTTGAAAAAAGAATTGAGATGAACAGTATGGCATACGGTATAGCCCTGGATGATAAAGGGCGGTATGCCTATGTGACAAATACAAAAGAGAATACCGTGGCAGCGGTGGACTGGAAGAAGGGCAGGAAAATAACCGATATCCAGGTAGGCAAGGAGCCCAGTGGGATTGTATATTTGCATGCATAATTGGTATTGTCTATTCTATGCGAAGAATGCTATGGAGTTCTCCTTACAAAAAAGTTTATAGCCTGTTAGCGAAGTGGAGGAAAGCTGGAATAGACAGAAAACAATCTAAAGAGAATATATGTTTCTATATATTCTCTTTTTTATTGAGAGTATATTGCTGCCTCAAATTTCAAATTATGGTTCAGAAAACCAGGTTAATTGCTAATCAGATGGATGTAATGTAAATGTGTCACTCTGCAGCCAATTAATACATTATTACTTTTGATGTATTGTTGGGAATACTACCTGCAGGAGCAACTATTTTAGAAGTGACGCATATAATGTATAGCAGAAATCAGCATTATTTGGCGTTGGGGATCGACTGGGTCAAGGGATACGAATGAAGGGAGTGATATGATGCGCTTTTTTTCTATTGGCATCGAGGAAAACAACCTTGACCTTAAGGAATCAATTTTAAGGAAAATTAATGATACAAAACCGGAAGAATTTGTAATAGAGGAAAAAAAAGCGGGTAATCTGCTGTTTATAAATTATATATTGTATAACCCCTATAGCAGCGGGCCATGGAATTTGGTAAGGGAAAAGCTTCAGCATCACATTGCCGATATTGTGACTGATTTAATATTGAATGATATGCAGAAGGAAATTATTGAGCGTATTATTCGCGATGAATTCTTTTATTTTGAGAAGGAAGACATGAAACATATCTGCAAAGAGGTATTGGCGGCTATCCTTGGAGAAAGAAATGGAGAAAACCGCCTGAGCGGCTTGAAAAACAGCTGGCACAGCAGGATTCGGGAACGTTTAATTGAACACCTGGATACAAATAGTGAAATCATTATAGAAGGATTTATAAGATTCAGGCTTAAAGACTTTACAAAAGAACTTATACAAGGAATTGGCAGTATTGCAGATGAGTTGTTGATTGAAAAGGAATATAATGAGTTTATTAAACTGTTGAGGTATTTTGTAGAAATCCAGGAACCGAAAATCAGTGAAGTTCATGTTGTTGTTGAAGATGACAGGAGGTATGTTTTGCTTGACGATAGTTACAGGGTTATAAACAACGATATTCTTAAAGAACTGGCAAAGGAGATATCGGATAAGGAAATAAGTTACGATGATCTTCTTATAAGCTCACTTATTACTATTGCACCCAGCAAGATCACCATCCACGACTGTGAGAAGATAAAGAATACCGAACTCCTAAACACCATAAACAAGGTTTTCAGAGGCAAGGTAAGTTATGAACCCTAGAGGAGTGTATCGGTTGCAGATGAACAGGCATGACTGGATATTCTGTATGGAAGACTGGAAATTAAATTATGAGGGCAGCTGAAAATGAATAGTGAATTTTCCAGTTTATGCTATTGACTTTCAAATAATGCAAGGTTATAATATAAAAAATATTTAGACAGGATAAAACATCGAAGGAAAATAGTTTAATCAGATGGCTTTATCCTGAAGCGGGATAAATATGGTTTTATGCAATGATAAGGAAGAGTAAATCGGAAACCGGTGCCAGAGAAGGAATGCCATGGGCTGGAAGCATTCCGCATCAGGACCGATTGAAGACCACCCTTTGAGCATAATGGATGGCTCCGTTAAAAGCCGTTCTGAGGCGGATTCTTATCAGGATCAATAAGGGTGGAACCGCGGGTATCCTCTCGTCCCTTTCTTTATGGGCGAGAGGTTTTTTAATTGCAGCTGATACAATTTTACTTATACTTTGTGAAAGGGTGAATTCAGAATGGTAGAAGTGGTATTGAAGGATGGTTCAAAAAAACAGTGTCCGAAAGGGATATCCATAAGCGATGTTATAAGGGACATAAGTCCCGGCCTGTTCAGGAGATCGCTGGCAGCCCAGATAGACGGCAGAACAGTTGATCTTTCCTATAAAATAAACGAGGATTGCCGGCTGAATATATTGACTTTCGATGATGAGCAGGGAAAGAAAGCTTTCTGGCATACCTCATCCCATATTCTGGCACAGGCGGTAAAGAAGCTGTTCCCTGGTGCCAGGCTGGCCATTGGTCCTGCAGTGGATAACGGATTTTATTATGACTTTGATGTGGAAAAGCCTTTTTCCACCGAGGATTTGCAGGTCATTGAAGAAGAAATGAAAAAGATAATAAAAGAGAACCTTGAACTGGAAAGGTTTGAACTTCCCAGGGATGAAGCCATTGCCTATATGAAAGAGATGGGAGAAACCTATAAGGTGGAGCTGATTGAGGAGCTGCCTGATGATGCTGTGATATCATTCTACAGACAGGGTGATTTTGTTGATCTGTGTGCCGGGCCCCATATTCCTTCCACAGGCCTGGTTAAAGCCGTAAAACTGCTTAGTGTGGCCGGTGCCTACTGGCGTGGGGATGAAAGAAATAAGATGCTGCAGCGCATATACGGAGTGTCTTTTCCAAAAAAGAGCATGCTGGATGAACATCTGCAGCGTCTGGAAGAAGCTAAGAAGAGGGATCACAGGAAGCTCGGCCGGGAGCTTGATCTGTTCAGTCTCCATGAGGAGGGGCCGGGATTTCCGTTTTTCCATCCGAAAGGGACTATAATCTACAATTTGCTTGTAGAATTCTGGAGAAAAGAGCATGTGAAAAGGGGATATCATGAGATCAGAACCCCGGTTATTTTAAACAAGGATCTATGGATCCGCTCCGGACACTGGGATCATTACCGGGAAAACATGTATTTTACAAAAATAGACGAACAGGATTATGCGGTAAAACCGATGAACTGCCCGGGAAGCATGATTCTGTACAAACGTAAGTTATACAGTTACAGGGAACTGCCCCTCCGGGTCGGCGAACTGGGGCTGGTTCACCGGCATGAACTCTCAGGTGTGCTGCACGGCTTGATGCGTGTACGGTATTTTACCCAGGATGATGCGCACATTTTCATGCTGCCGGAACAGATCGAAGACGAAATACTGGGTGTTATTGAGCTTATTGATCATTTTTACAGCATATTCGGTTTTAAATACTATGTTGAACTGTCCACCCGGCCGGAGGATTCCATGGGATCGGATGAGGATTGGGAACTGGCCACCAATGCCCTGGAAAAGGCTTTGAAAGCCAGAGGACTGGACTACAAAATCAACGAAGGAGACGGCGCTTTTTACGGACCCAAAATTGATTTTCATCTGGAAGACTGTATAGGCAGAACATGGCAGTGCGGTACCATTCAGCTTGATTTCCAGATGCCTGAAAGGTTTGACCTGACTTATATTGGTCCGGATGGAGAAAAGCACAGGCCGGTCATGATCCACCGCGTTGTATTTGGCAGTATTGAAAGGTTTATTGGAATTCTGACCGAACACTTTGCCGGTGCGTTTCCAACGTGGTTGGCACCTGTCCAGGTCCGCATATTAACCGTTACCGACAGGGCTGATTCCTATGCCCGGGAGTTGTCTGCTATATTAAGCGATGCCGATATACGGGTGGAAACCGATTTGAGGAATGAAAAGATAGGATACAAGATAAGGGAGGCCCAGACAGAAAAGATCCCCTATATGCTGGTAGTGGGTGATAAGGAGATGGAAAACCGGACTGTAGCCCTCCGTGCCCGGGGCAGGGGAGATCTGGGTACGATGCAGGCGGATGAGTTTTTGAGCAAGATACTTAAAGAAATTCGTACAAAGTCTGTATAGCAGAGCTCTTTGAAGGGAACTGTGGAGCTCGCTTTGCGAAAAGACTTAGAACTTCAAAAAATTTTTTTAAAATATTTGACAAATTACAAACCGGTGTGGTAAACTATTTCCGCAAACAAGTAGAAGCTATCCACTTCTCACCTTCCGGCACTGCAGCCAGGAAGGTTAATAGATTTATCGCTATAGTATGCTGTTAAGTAAATAAAGAGTGGGTAGATGTTTGTGCCCACTCTTTTGTTTTATTAAATCCGGGGGTGAATTATTATCAGCAATAAAGAACTATTGATTAACGAGCAGATTAGGGACAAGGAAGTAAGAGTGATCAGCGAAAATGGAGAACAGTTAGGAATTATGCCAATTCAAAAAGCATTGGGACTGGCGGACGAAAAACAACTGGATTTGGTAAGAATAGCTCCAAATGCCAAACCGCCTGTATGTAAAATTATGGACTACGGTAAGTATATGTTTGAGTTGAGCAAAAAGGAAAAAGAAGCACGGAAAAATCAGAGAGTTATAAATGTTAAAGAAGTGCGCCTGTCTGCCTCCATAGAAGAGCATGATTTGGGAGTAAAGGCAAGAAACGCTGATAAGTTTTTGAAAGCGGGTAACAAGGTCAAGGTATCTATTCGTTTCAGGGGACGGGAAATGTCTCATAGCCAAGTAGGCTACGAGATTATGGAAAAGTTCATTTCCATGCTTTCGGTGGATGCAGTTGTAGAAAGGAAACCCAGGCTGGAAGGATGGAACATGATTATGATATTGGCTCCAAGCAATTAGAGCAATGAGAGGAGGATTATCTATGCCAAAGATTAAGACCCATCGTGGAGCAGCAAAGAGGTTTTGGCTGACCAAAAGTGGAAAAATCAAGAGGGCCAGGGCGTATAAAAACCATCTGCTTAACAAGAAGACATCGAAGCGTAAAAGAAGGTTAAGAAAAGAAGGTTATGTAAGCGCCAGAGATGCCGCGATGATAAAGAAGTTGATTCCGTATAAATAATATGACTTGAAGGAGGTAGGATCATGGCAAGAGTGAAAAAAGCTGTAAATGCCAGGAAAAAGCACAAAAAGATTCTTAAACTGGCTAAAGGATATTACGGCGCAAAAAGCAAACAGTTTCGGGCTGCAAATCAGGCAGTCATGAAATCGCTGGCATATGCTTATGTTGGGAGAAAGCTGAAGAAAAGAGATTTCCGTAAATTATGGATTACCCGTATAAATGCAGCAGCCAGACAGAATGGCTTAAGCTACAGCCGCTTTATCAACGGGTTGCGTTTGGCGGGCATCCAGATTGATAGAAAGATTCTTGCAGATATGGCAGTCAATGATCAGTCGGGCTTTGCCCAGTTGGTTAACATTGCCAAGGACAGGCTGCAGGCCTGATAATAAATTACATGGATATCAGAAAAGACCTCGTGTGAGGTCTTTGACTTTTTATGCGGACATTAAACCCTGTTTCGGAGGAAGTAGTTTTGCGGAAACTGATGAAGAACAGGACCAGGCTTATGCCCACTCAGGTTTTGGTTCTGGGCTTTATATCCATAATTATTGTGGGCGGTATATTCCTGGCTCTTCCCATTGCATCCGGTACCGGAGAAAGTATAGGGTTGCTCAATGCAATATTTGAGGCAACTTCAGCGGTTTGCGTCACCGGGCTCGTAGTAGTGGATACCGGTAAGGATCTGAGCCTGTTCGGCCAACTGGTTATGATTTCTCTTATCCAGATCGGCGGGTTGGGATTTATGACAACGGCTACCTTGGTTTTTCTTATCTTAGGAAAACGGATTACTTTGAGGGAGAGACTGGTGATTAAGGAAGCTCTTAACGAGTATAATCTTCAGGGACTCGTGCGCTTAGCCAGGAGAATTATTCTGATAACCTTCGCTATAGAAGGAATCGGCGCATTAATACTTGCCCTGAAGTTTATTCCCGCATATGGATGGGCTAAAGGACTGTATTACAGTATTTTTCATGCTGTTTCGGCTTTTTGTAATGCCGGATTCGATATCATAGGTGATTACAAAAGCTTTACTGAATATGCCAATGATTTAACTGTAAATTTTACCCTGATGAGTTTAATCATTTCAGGGGGCCTGGGATTCTCCGTTTTACTGGATATCTGGCGCAACAGATGCTTCAGAAAATGGTCTTTGCATACCAAACTGGTTGTCTGTACTACAGCCGGTTTAATTATACTGGGAGCCCTGTTCTTTTTGATTGTTGAATATAACAATCCAACGACATTGGGTAACCGGAATTGGTTTGGAAAGATCCTGGGAGCTTTATTTCAGTCGGTAACTGCCAGGACAGCCGGTTTTTACACCATCGATCAGGCTGGCCTGACCGATGCATCCAAGTTTATGACTTCCATTCTTATGTTCGTTGGGGCTTCACCTGCCGGTACAGGAGGCGGCATTAAAACTACCACCGTAAGCGTGCTTTTGCTTTCGGTGTTCAGCGTTATCCGGGGAAGGCAGGATACAGAAATTTTCGGGAGGCAAATTCCCAATACTATAGTCAAAAAGGCATTAACTATATCTGTCATAAGCTTTGCTATCTTTATAACTGTCAGTATGGTTTTATCCCTGGTGGAACCCTACCCGATGGTTGATTTGTTGTATGAAACTGCATCGGCGCTCGGCACGGCAGGACTGGCGGCTTTTAACAATAATACCCTGAAACCTGCCGGCAAAATATTAATTATACTCAGCATGTTTGCCGGAAGGGTCGGGCCTTTGACTATTACCCTTGCCCTTGCAATGCGGTTGTCAAGAGACAAAGGCAATCTGAAATACCCTGAGGAAAAAATAATGGTCGGCTGAGGAGGATTATGAAAATGAAACAGTATGCTGTAATCGGCATTGGCCGGTTTGGCTTAAGTGTTGCAAAAACCCTGTATTCCATGGGACATGATGTTCTTGCCGTAGACAAGGATCATGACAGGATCCAGGAGATATATCATTATGTTACCCATGCGGTAGAGGCTGACTCCACTGACGAGGATGCACTGAAAGCCTTGGGGTTGAGAAACTTTGATGCGGTTGTTATCACCATTGGTTCGGATATCCAGTCAAGCATCCTCACCACACTGCTCTGCAAGGAGATGGGTGTTAAGTTCATTGTGGGTAAAGCACACAATGAACTGCATGCAAAAGTGTTGTACAAAATTGGGGTTGATAAAGTGATCTTCCCGGAAAGGGACATGGGAATGAAATTGGCACACAGTTTGGCGTCATACAATATACTTGATTATATTGAGCTTGCATCCGAATATAGCCTGGTGGAACTTTCAGCTATTTCAGAATGGGAAGGGAAGTCACTCAGGCATATTGATATGCGGCGGCGGTTTGGACTAAATGTTGTAGCTATTAAGCGCGGACAGGATATTTTGATATCTCCCAAAGGAGATGATATTATAAACAGGGATGACATATTGGTGGTAATTGGCAGAAATAACGATATAAGAAGACTGGGAAATAAGACATAAGCTCAAGGGATGTGGGAAATATGGAAGAATATATTACCAGCACCAAAAATCCTCTGGTTAAGCGTTTGAAAATGCTGCATAATAAAAAATACAGGGATTTATATAGCCAGTACTTGGCGGAAGGCCCTAAGATAGTGAAGGAAGCGCTGTACAACGGTGAGGACATCCGGACCCTGGCGGTGTCAAAGGATTTTCCCTGGGAAGAGTTTAAGGAGGAAACCGGCATCGGCTTTGCAGCCTGTAGGGTACTTATAATGGACGAAGGGCTGTTTAAGTATGTCAGCGATACCAAAACCCCCCAGGGGATACTGGCAGTTATCAGCAAAAAAGAGTATAAGCTGGATGAAATATTGAAATCGGATTCATATTTTCTTACAATCCTGGATGAGATCAGAGATCCCGGCAATCTGGGTACAATTATAAGAACCGTAGATGCTGCCGGAGGGGATGGCGTTGTCTTAACCCAAGGATGCGTAGATCCCTATAGTCCTAAGGTTGTCAGGTCATCCATGGGTTCGATATTACGGGTACCCGTTTATCAGGTGGGTGATGGCATTAATTTTGTTGCTGAATTATTGCGTCAGGATGTTCATGTACTTGTCAGCCACCTGAAAGGCTCTAATCTCTACGATTGGCCTGGCGGTTACAAAAAGACCGCACTTGTGATTGGCAGCGAATCAAGAGGGGTACGGGATGATATCAGCAAACTTGCATCATATACTGTAAAGATACCTATATACGGCCGGGCCGAATCGTTAAATGCTTCAGTTGCTGCCGGGATTCTAATATATGAAGTTGTGCGCAAGAGCAAATGAATCCGTTGAAATTCCTTGAATCCGCGCAACAGGTATGATATAATTACCGTAACATAACCCGGTAAAGGAGATGGGACTTGTGAGGTTGGCGGACGTTGTGTGGAAGATCTTTGAAAAGACGGGTTCAATAAATGCTTATATGCTTTATCGTGAGCTGATAATGTTGTATTGATAAAGGCAATGATGGAGAGGAGTATGCCCGGAACCTTTATCCAGAGAGGGAGACGCCGGAGGCTGAAAGCGCTCCTATAAAGTACAGGCAGAAGTTCGCTCCGGAGCTGGAAGCTGAAGTGGCAGTAGGCTTTACCGGTTAAAACCGTTATAACAGAATGAGGTTTCATTTAGAAACGAAGTTGGGTGGTACCACGTGGCTTACCATGCCTTCGTCCCATGTTTGGACGAAGGCTTTTTTGATATATGAGACATATAAACGATTAAATCAGCATGATGAAAGGAGAGCAGGCGAATGCAAACCAAACTGGAACAAATCCGAAAAGAAGCTCAGAATGCCTTGGAAAAATTAGATAAACTGGATGAATTAAGCAGTTTTCGAATTGAATACCTGGGAAAAAAGGGAAAGCTGACCCGGATCCTGCGGGGAATGGGAAGTCTTTCTCCCGAGGAGAGGCCCAAAATTGGGCAATTGGCCAATGAAATCAGGGCCCATCTTGAGGCGGAGATAGAAAAGAAAACACGGCTGTTGGAGGAAGAAGCGCTTAATCAGCGTCTCAGGGATGAGGCAATTGACGTTACCATTCCGGGCAAAGCATATCATCGCGGAAATCTCCATCCTTTGAGTATTGTTCTCAATGAGATTAAGGATATTTTCCTGGGAATGGGTTTCCAGATTGCCGAAGGACCGGAGGTGGAATTGGATTACTACAACTTTGAAGCCCTTAATATACCAAGAAACCATCCTGCCCGGGATACCCAGGATACATTTTATATAACTGAAAATATAGTGCTGCGTACTCATACCTCACCTACCCAGATACGGGTAATGGAAAAAGAAAAGCCACCAATAAAGATAATTGTACCTGGCAGGGTTTACCGTTCGGATGAGGTGGATGCTACCCATTCTCCCATTTTTCATCAGGTTGAGGGGCTGGTCATAGACAAAAACATAACCATGGGTGATTTGAAGGGGACATTGGATGTGTTCGCCAAAGAGCTGTTTGGGCCCCGGACCAGGACCCAGTTCAGGCCGCACCATTTTCCGTTTACCGAACCCAGCGCTGAGATGGATGCCAGCTGTGCAGCCTGTGATGGAGCCGGATGCAGGGTATGTTCGTATACCGGCTGGATTGAAATTCTGGGAGCCGGAATGGTACATCCGAAGGTACTCATGTATGGAGGAATCGACCCTGAAAAATACAGCGGTTTTGCGTTTGGCATGGGTCTTGATCGAATAGTTAATCTTAAATATGGGATTGACGACATCAGATTATTGTTTGAGAATGATATACGTTTCCTGGATCAGTTTTAAAAGGAGGAGTAGATTATGCTGGTACCGCTAAAATGGCTGAAAGAATATGTGGATATCGATGTGACTGCCGAGGAATTGGCACACCGTATGACCATGACAGGTTCAAAAGTTGAGGGAATACACAAGCAGGGAGAGGGCATAAACAATGTAGTGGTTGGCAGAATATTGAATATTGAGCCCCATCCTAATGCGGATAAACTGGTGGTATGCAATGTTGATACAGGTACCCGGCAGTATAGAATTGTAACCGGCGCTCCCAACGTTGAACAGGGGCAGCTTGTTGCAGTCGCCCTGGATGGCGCCGTTTTGCCCGGAGAGCTTCAAATAAACAGGAGCGAAATACGGGGAGTGGAATCCTGGGGAATGTTGTGTTCAGGGGAAGAACTGGGGCTTACCGATGACGATTATCCCGGGGCGGAAATAGACGGGATTCTTGTCCTAAATGAAGAATACCCTCTTGGTATGGATATAAGGGAGGCATTGGGACTGGATGATGAGGTTATTGAATTTGAGATAACCTCCAACCGTCCTGACTGCTTAAGCATTACAGGTATTGCCAGAGAAGCCGCTGTGACACTGGACAGCGTCTTTAGAATGCCGCGCATAGAAGTAAAGCCGGGCATCGGGGATGTAAATGCAGAAGCGGCTGTGAAGATTAATGAGCCTGAACTGTGCCCGCGGTACTGTGCCCGGGTTGTAAAGGACGTCAAAATAGGCCCGTCCCCGCGCTGGATGCAGCAGAAACTGGCAGCTGCAGGTGTCCGGCCTATCAACAATATTGTTGATATAACCAATTACGTCATGCTGGAGATGGGGCAACCCATGCATGCTTTTGATTTAGATAAGCTGGCCGGAAAAACGATTGTGGTACGCAGGGCAAATAAAGGTGAAAAACTGATCACTCTGGATGAGAAGGAAAGGCTGTTGGATGAAAATATGCTGGTTATAGCGGATGCTGAAAAATCCATAGGCCTGGCCGGGGTGATGGGCGGGGCTAATACCGAGATCAGCAGTGAGACCCGGAACATTCTGTTGGAAAGCGCAAACTTTGACAGGGGTAGTATACGTTTGACGGCAAAGGCGCTGGGGCTTCGGAGCGAGTCGTCCAGCAGATTTGAAAAGGGCCTTGATCTGCACAATGCAAGAGCGGCCATCGACCGGGCTGCCCAGCTTATCCAGGAACTCGAGGCCGGAACGGTAGTGGAGGGTGTAATAGACGTATGCAATGGCTCACTGGATGACAGAGTTTTGGATGTGTCCTGGAAAAAGGTTAACCAACTACTAGGGCTGAATCTATCGCCGGAAATCATGAAAGATATTTTGACCGGGCTGGAGTTTAAAGTGGAAGTGCAGGGGGATATTCTAAAACTTGTGGTTCCGGCATTCAGGCAGGATATTGAAGGCGTTGCAGATATAGCCGAGGAAGTGGCGCGGATATATGGATATGATAAAATTCCAATGACGTTGATGGAAGGAACCGTGAGCCGGGGCAGAAAGACCAGGGAACAAAGGCTTACGGATATGGCCAAGGAGGTTTTGGCCGGTACCGGACTGTATGAGGTGGTTACCTATTCCTTTACAAGCCCAAAGGTTTATGGAACCATAGGCATCAACGAACCAAAAGATATACCCCTGACCGTTAAAATTGGAAATCCCCTGGGTGAAGATCAAAGCATAATGCGTACTACATTAATTCCCAGCATACTGGATGTATTATCGCGGAACCGCAACAGAGGGATTCAACAGTGCCGGATATTCGAGATTGGCACGGCATTTTTTCCTAAATCCTTGCCGTTGGAAGAGCTTCCTGAGGAGATACGTATTTTAACCATCGGTGAGTATGGTCCCGGCATGGACTATTATGATATAAAAGGGAAGATCGAAACGCTGTTGAAATTTTTAGGGCTTCTGGATCAGGCTGAATTTATACCCCATGTTCATCCTGCATTCCACCCTGGCAGAACCGCCCTTCTGAAGCTTGGTACAGTCGAAGCAGGGGTAATTGGTGAGATACATCCCAAGATAGCCGGGAATTACCAGCTTGAAGATAGAGTTATTCTGGCCGAACTGGATTTCGATAAGCTGATTAGTATGGCGCAGGATCAACGGAAATACAAACCCCTTCCAAAATATCCTGCCGTTACCCGGGATCTGGCCCTGGTGGTACACAAGGATGTACTGGCCGGACAGGTGGAGAAATGTATATGGAAATACGGGGGAGAATTATTGGAGGCAGTTGAACTGTTTGATATCTATATGGGAAGCCAGATTCCTGAGGGATATAAGAGTCTGGCATATGCCCTGAATTACCGTGCTGCCGACAGGACGCTGACTGATGAAGAAGTAAGTTTACTGCATGACAGTATTGTAAAAGGTTTGGAGAAGGATTTGGGAGCCAGGCTCAGGTAGATATCTGCATGAATCTGCAAGGCCGGCGCAAAATAAAAGGAATACAACCGATATCACAAAATTTCGACAAAATACTTGTATAAATTTGGGAGGTGTTATATAATAGAGTAAAGCATATGCTGGTGATAGGAGTTGTGAGCCATGGTACAAAAGACTATAACCGTGGTCAAGATTGGTGGACGGGAATATACAATCAGAAGTGTGGAATCCCAGGAGTACATCCACAAGGTAGCAATTTATGTAAACAACAAGATAGAAGAGGTTGAAGCGCGGCAGCCTAATCTCAGCACATCTATGGTGGTGATGCTGGCGGCTATTAATTTGGCTGATGAAGTAATAAAGCTTCAGGATAAGGTTGAAAAGCTCCAAAGGGAGCTTAGTGCGGTGCATTCGCTTTTGGATGAGGATGATGATGTTTCCGTACCATCAAATGTTTATGATGTATCCCGAAGAGCTCAACGATAATTTTCTGTTTAAATTCACATATAACCCCCTCAAAGCGGCCATCAGGCTGCTTTTTTGTTTTTTGCGGGGAATATCAACAAAAGCCGGTAAACATGGTATAATAATAAATAAACCAAGCAAATGAGGGAACTGATGTGAACGATAGGACTTTGAGGGTACTGGAATACGATAAAATTATAGATATGCTGGCAGACCACACTGTTTCAGCTCCGGGTGCCGAGATGGCACGGAATTTGAAGCCATCTGACGATAAAGACACGGTTCTGAGCCGGTTGATTCAATCCTCTGAAGCACAGACTGTAATTACCGGCTGTGGTTCATCACCGGTAGGGGAATTTCCTGATATACGACATTCTTTGAAAAGGGTTGGTATAAGAGCAAATTTAAGCGCGACTGAACTCCTTGAGATAGGGTACGTCCTCAGGATGTGCAAGCAGATCAAAGATATTTTCAGGGACCGGGATCAGCGGTATAACCAGCAGGTTCCGAATATATACTCTTATGCATCCCGTCTTAACCCCCAAAATGAATTAATGGACGAGATATTCCGATGCATAGAACCCGACGGGCATATCTCGGATAATGCCAGCCCGGAGCTGAGCACCATTCGCCGCAATATATTGCGAATACAGGATAAGGTTAAGGAGCTTCTGAATAAAATAATCCATTCCCCAAATTATCAGAAGTACCTCCAGGAGCCAATAATTACTATCAGGAACGACAGGTATGTGGTTCCCGTGAAACAGGAGCACCGTTCCAGTGTTCCGGGGCTGATTCATGATCAGTCAGCCAGCGGAGCAACACTGTTTATTGAACCTATGCCGGTAGTAGAAGCCAATAACGATTTGCGGGAATGGGGATTAAAGGAAAAAAGGGAGATCGAGAGAATTTTGGCCGGATTATCCGATAAAGTGCGGCAGCAAAGCCTGGAGATTTCCGATTCTTTTGAAATTCTTGCCGAACTGGATTTTATATTTGCCAAAGGCAAGCTTGGATATTCAATGAAGGGTATAGCTCCTAAGCTGGCGGATGAACCCAAAATTACCATAATAAATGGCAGACATCCGCTGATTAAGCCTCAGGATGTAGTACCTATAAGCCTGAATTTGGGGTACGGTTTTAATACTCTTGTAGTTACAGGTCCCAATACCGGTGGAAAGACGGTGACCTTAAAAACGGCTGGCTTGTTTGTTTTAATGACTCAGGCCGGGCTGTGCATTCCCGCAGATCCGGGAACCGAAATGGGATTGTTCAGCCAGATTTTTGCCGATATCGGCGATGAACAGAGCATAGAACAAAATCTCAGCACATTTTCATCTCATATGGTGAACATAGTATCAATAATAAACAATGCTGATGCAGGTTCTCTTGTACTGCTTGATGAGTTAGGGGCAGGAACCGATCCTACCGAAGGAGCGGCTTTGGCGATGGCAATACTGGATTATTTGCATGGTTTAGGCGTCAGGACCATTGCTACCACCCATTACAGCCAGCTTAAAGTATTCGCCATGACCCGTGAGGGTATGGAAAATGCATCTATGGAGTTTGATGTGGACTCTTTGGAACCAACTTTTAACCTTCTTATTGGAGTTCCCGGAAAGAGCAATGCCTTTGAGATTTCAAAAAGGCTTGGGCTTAAAAGCCATCTCATTGAAAAGGCCAAAGAATTTTTGAATCAGGAAGATATCCGGTTGGATGATCTGATTTCCGATATGGAGTATAACCGGATAAAAGCCAGGGAAGAACGGCAGAAAGTACAAAAACATCTGGAAGATATTGAAAAACTACGGGAAGAGTTGATGTATAAAGAGAACCGGCTGGAATCAGAACGGCACCGGATACTGCAAAAGGCAAGAGAAGAGGCAAGGAGAGTATTAAGGCAGGCAAAAGAAGAAGCCGATGATATTATCAGGGAATTAAACAAATTGGCACAGGAGAGTGCTGCAAGAGAAAGAAACAGGGAGATAGAAAGGCACAGAAGAAATCTGAAGCTTAAGCTGGAAGAGCTGGACCGCCAGCTTACACCTGAGGAAATGTATTCCCGGGCCGGTCAAATTTCAGCAAATGATATCCGGCTGGGGGAAACGGTATATGTCAGCACCCTTAATCAGAAGGGCCAGGTTTTGACTCTCCCGGATGAAAATGAAACAGTTATGATCCAGGTAGGGATTATGAAAGTTGAAGCAAAGCTTTCAGATTTAAGAAGAACTGAAGAAAATGAAAGCTTTAGAAACTTTCAAGCCTCCGGCAAAAAACCGTCTCCCAGGATTGAGAGCATTACTCCCGAAATGGATTTGCGTGGACAGACGGTTGATGAAGCGTTGGTAAGCATTGATAAATACCTGGACGATGCATTTTTATCGGGGCTGAGAGAAGTAACCCTGATCCACGGTAAGGGTACCGGAGCCTTAAGGGATGGAATACATCAATATTTACGCCGGCATCCTCATGTTAATACATTCCGCCTGGGCAAATACGGCGAAGGTGAGAGCGGTGTAACTGTTGTTGAACTGAAGTAAGGAGGCAGTATGTTACTGGTCAGTGCATGTTTGGTTGGTATTAACTGTAAATATAACGGTGGTAACAATTATGTGCCTGAAATAGCTGATTTAGTAAAACAAGGGAAGGCTGTTCCGTTGTGTCCCGAACAGTTGGGAGGCCTGCCGACCCCAAGAATTCCCGTTGAAATAAAGGGAGGTTCCGCAGAAGATGTGCTGAAGGGTACAGCTGTTGTCATACGGAAAGATGGCACAGATGTGACTTCAAACTTCATAAAAGGAGCTATTGAAGTACTGAGGTTTTGTAAAGATAACGGTATTGAACTGGCTATACTGAAATCAAGAAGCCCTTCCTGCGGAAAAGGAAGTATATATGATGGTACCTTTTCAGGCAGGCTTATTGATGGAGATGGAATTGCTGCATATATGCTAATGGATAACGGCATTCATGTTATAACCGAAAATGATGCGGTAAAATACTTGGCAGGTATGAAGGAAAATAACTTTAATTGTAGAATATAGATTTATAATAAAAACTATATTATCATGAAATATAAATATATAATTTAAGCAAGGAGTGAATGTTTATGGCTTATCTGTTGGGAATTGATATTGGCACATCGGGAACCAAAACCGTACTTTTTAACGACCAGGGGGATACTATAGCCAGTGCATTAGGCGAGTACCCTCTTTATCAGCCCCAAATTGGGTGGGCAGAACAGGATCCTGAGGATTGGTGGAAGGCTACAGTGGATACCATCCGCCAGGTTCTGGCAAAGAGCGGTGTCAATCCTGCCGATATAAAGGGTGTAGGCCTGTCGGGGCAGATGCACGGAATGGTATTGCTGGATAAAGACGGAAATGTAATCCGTTCTTCTATTATCTGGTGTGACCAGCGGACCCAGGAGGAATGCGATCAAATTACTGAAATTATCGGAAAGGAAAGGCTTATCGAAATAACTGCCAATCCTGCTCTCACAGGGTTTACCGCTTCAAAAGTAATGTGGGTAAAAAACCATCAGCCCGAGTATTTTGAAAAAATAAACAAGATTCTGCTGCCAAAGGACTACATACGATACAGGTTAACGGGAGAATTTGCAACTGAAGTATCAGATGCGAGCGGTATGCAATTCCTGGATGTTCCAAAACGAAAATGGAGCGATGAGGTTTTGGACAAGCTGGGCATAGACCGTGAATGGATGCCGGAGGTTTATGAATCCCAGGAAGTCAGCGGCAAGATTTCTCAGACAGCCGCCCAGTTGACCGGACTGCTGCCCGGTACGCCGGTGGTTGGCGGTGGCGGAGATCAGGCGGCAGGCGCTGTAGGAAACGGAATAGTAAGGCCGGGAGTAATATCTTCTACCATAGGTACCTCCGGGGTTGTATTTGCACATATGGATGAGGTCAGCATAGATCCCAAGGGAAGGGTACATACCTTCTGCCATGCAGTGCCAAACACCTGGCATGTTATGGGTGTAACCCAGGGAGCCGGGCTTTCTCTTCAATGGATGCGAAATAACTTTTGTGGAGAAGAGCGCGAACTTGCCAGATTTCTTGACATAGATCCCTACGTGCTGATGGATCAGGAGGCTGAAAAGGCGGTACCCGGATGCGAAGGCCTTATATACCTGCCTTATATGATGGGTGAACGGACACCTCATCTTGATCCGTACGCGAAAGCCGTTTTCTTTGGCATATCGGCCAAACACGGCAGAAATGAAATGATTCGTGCGGTTATGGAAGGAGTAACATACAGTCTGAGGGATTGCCTGGAGATTATTAAGTCTATGGGAGTTCCGGTATCTGAAGTCCGCGCTTCAGGCGGCGGTGGCAAGAGCAGAATATGGCGGCAGATGCAGGCTGATGTATTTAGCAACGCCATAACTACAATAAACTCCACTGAAGGACCCGCACTGGGTGTGGCATTGCTGGCCGGTGTGGGGGCAGGCGTATACAGCAGCGTCATAGAAGCATGCGATACTGCCATAAAAACAGTAAGCGTACAAGAGCCTATTGCTGAAAACGTAAAAGTGTATGATAAATATTACCAGGTGTATAAAGATCTGTACTATGCTCTGAAAGATAACTACTTAAGAATTGCCGAGATCACACGTGAATTAAGCTGAGGGGCAGGATGGCATGGGCTTAATTGAGAAATGTCTTCCAAAGACCGATAACTTCTTTTATGAGGGGTTCAAACTGGCCCTGGTGGATCTGGTATTTCTGGCAGGAAGCGGTGTAATTGCATTTGCTGTTTTCTCGCTGGTAGATATAATCAGAAGGATAGGGATCCCCATTCCTTTACCGGTGTGGCTGGTTTCACTGTTTTTAGTGATACCGTATTATGTTTTTTCTTTTGAATATGGAAGATCATATGGTTCAAAGAATAATAAGAGACGGTTATACAGGGGCTTTCTAGTAGGAATTGTGGGACACCTGCCCAATTTCATACTGCTGTTTGTAATGATACAGGGCGAATTCCACAGATACTTTGATCCCCAGATTTGGAAGATAGTATTCACCATGTTCGGAATGCTCAGCATAGTTGCTCCAATTATGGTTACACTTGGAGCTGTAGATGTGAAGCAAAAATAGATCATCGGATAAAAAAACAGGGGTGGTGTTCACCACCCCTGTTTTTTTATATCCACCTATATTTTAAACTTATTGATTGCCTGCATTAGTTCATCGGCAGCACGGTTCAGTTCTTCAGCAAAGGAGGCAAGCTGTTCAACTCCTGACAGCTGTTCCTCGGTAGAAGCAGTTACCTCCTGAGAAGAGGCCGCTGATTGCTGTGAAACCGCTGAAATATTTTGCATGGCTAAGACTGTCTGGTTCTTATCTTCTTCCATTTCCACAACTCCGTTGATTATTTGCTGTATGCGCTCGGCCAGCGCTTCAGTTGAATCCACTATTTGCTTAAATGCTGTAATTGTCGTGGCTACTGCTTCATTTTGAGATTGAATGATCTCTTCAGCGGTTTGAGCCCGTTTAACAGTCTGAGCTGTTTGCTCCTGGGTATTGTTTATTATTGTTGTAATTTCCCGCGTAGCAGCCAAAGACTGTTCAGCCAGTTTACGCACTTCATTGGCTACTACTGCAAAACCTCTTCCCATTTCGCCTGCCCGTGCAGCTTCAATGGCAGCATTGAGGGCCAGAAGATTGGTCTGGTCGGCTATATTATCGATTACTTTAATAATTTTCCCAATTGACTGTGAATGCTGCTCCAACAGGTTTATATCTGACAGAATCCCTTCAGTTATGCTGGTGGTTTGTCTTGCTTTCTGGTCCAGCTCGTCAATAGCGCCTAATCCATGCTGTGCTAAACTCATGGTTTCTTTAGATATACTTTCTATTTCTTTTGCATGGCTGGATACGCTGTTGATTTTTGATGCTAATAAATCCATCTTCTGGACTCCCTGTTCTGCATCTGCGGCTTGTTCAGCTGCTCCGTGGGAGATCTCCTGTATTGCCCGGGAAATTTCCTGTGAAGATGCTGCTACCTGTTGGGAAGTAGAAGCAACGGTTGAGGAGGATTCAGCAACTTTTTGTGAAAGGACGGCCGCCTGGTTGATAAGCCCGCGCATGTTGCTGATCATTTCATTTATACTTCTGGTGAGTATTCCTAATTCATCTTTACGTCTGGATACCGGGTTAACGGTTAAATCGCCCATGGCAGCCTGTCTGGCAGCATCAATGATCCGTGTGATTGTCCGGCCCATGCTGTTTGACATAAACAGTCCCAGGAATAGCGCAATGAAACTGGCCAGAATTGTAAGGCTTATCGTCAGATTTGAAATGTCCTGAACGGCTGCAAAAAGCTCCGAATTTGGGACCAGGCCTATTATGGTATAACCCGTTTCACCTACTCTGAAGTATATCATGGTGCATGCTTCATTATTGTATGTTACTTCGAAGGAGCCACTGGGTTGATCCGAATTCTCGATCATACCGTAAAAATCCTGTTGAGTAATACTAATAGTGTTCTCAGGATTTTCATCTTCCGTGTTCTCATCGTTACTGACGGCAGAGCTGATGGAATGCCCGTCCGGCCCGATAAGATGGATTTCGCTCCTATTGCCAAGGTTTATGTTATTTATCAATTCATAGATGGGCAGATATTTTATATCTATAACTAAAAGAGCCCGTAACTGAGCTGTGTAGAGGTGCTTAACAGCGCTGATACACGAAAAGGAGTATTCGTTTACGCCTGTAAAACCTTCGTCAAGCTCCAGATGCTGACCTACCCAGATAGTCTTTCCGTTACCCTCAATCGCAGCCTTATACCAGTCAGAATTTTCTATTATGCTAAAATCAAGCGGAGTACCAGACAGAGCACCGCTGATATCAATGATGTTGTCTTCATCAATTAACAATATTATATTGGATATGAATTCATTGTTAAGGGTAAGGCTTATAAAGAAATCCTGTATATTTCGCCATCGCTGCATAAATTCATATGAGTCGTCAGTTTTCTCATAGTTCGAGAGGACCCACTGAACGTCATTGCTTGCTTTTATTTGCATTGCTGTTTCCTCGATGTTGGAAAATACAAGGCTGAGATACTGGGACATTTGATCCATTGTCTGAATTGTCGAACGTTCTGCCAGGTTTTTAATATTGGTTTCTGCTTTTTGATGGGAATAATAGCCCAGGAGAGATATTGGAATAATCATCACCAGAAAAGCAGCTATCAGTTTAATGCTTATGCTGTTCAATCGGAATCTCTTTCCGGAAGCCTTAGGAGTAGTTGATGTTTTTTTTGCCACGTTTTCGGCAAAGGGTCAGATAAAATATGATAACCCTTGCCTCCCTCCTTTCTGGATAATATGTTGTATCAACTGTAAACCTGCGAATTGATGTAAAAAAATGCTGAAATTTGTTATACTCTGAAATATATTTCAACACAAAGCTGGAAAATCCTTCTTAACATTGATAGGTTGTAATGGCTGAAAACAGATATGCTTTATGCTGAATAACCCTTGAAAAAGCCCTTTTCGCAGCATTCTGACGCATGTTCAGTAATAACTGAATAAAAAAAATAAGTCTTAAGTACTAGAGGAGGCTGCCGGGAAATACTGCTGTGCCACCGGTGTTATGGATAAAATATGAGGTTAAGGTTCTTTTCATATTATTATTTTATGTATATAATTGAGGTAGAGAATCTGATGAAGGGGAGATAAGTTAAATGGATACCCACAATCAAAGGATTATGGTGGTCGATGATGATCCGAATATTGCTCAATTGATCAGACTGTACCTTGAAAGCGAGGGATATCATGTTGAGCATTATATGGATGGAGTTTCATGTATTGCATCATTTAAGAGCAATCCCCCGAATTTGGTGATACTGGATATTATGCTTCCCGGAATGGATGGCTGGGACATTTGCAAAGAGATAAGGAAGATTAGTGAAATCCCTATTATTATGCTTACCGCAAAAGGAGAAACTTTTGATAAGGTACTGGGGCTTGAACTGGGAGCAGATGACTATATAGTCAAACCTTTTGATCCAAAAGAACTGGTTGCAAGGGTAAAAGCTGTCCTCCGGCGATCCGGTGCTGCAGGAATAAATGAAAAAATGGTTTCGTATCCTAATCTTACCGTCAACATTGGCAACTATACCGTGGAATACTACGGTAAATTGATAGAAATGCCTCCAAAGGAGATGGAATTGCTTTATTTTTTGTCTTCTCATCCAAACAAGGTTTTTACCCGTGAACAATTACTGGATCAGGTATGGGGTTATGATTTTTACGGTGATACCCGGACAGTTGACGTACATATAAAGAGGCTTAGGGAGAAACTTTCAAATCCTGATGATACATGGAGTATAAAGACGGTGTGGGGTGTAGGATATAAATTTGAGGTGAAATAGATGTTTCGTTCCCTGTTTATGCGTTTGATGGTGGCATACTTTATTATTATATTGATTACGCTGGTGATACTGGGCCTGCTGTTATCAACGTTCTTTATGGACTATACCTTTAATTTGAAGGCCCAGGAGCTGATAAGAGAGGGCAAAGCACTTAACCCTTACATTGAAATGTACAGCATGGGAATATTAAGTCAGGATACATTATACGGCTATTTTGCAACAATTGATCGTTTTTTAAACACCACCGTTTGGGTGAGCGACGGGTTGGGCTACATCTGGATAGCCTACAGTGCGTCAAGGGAGGATCAGGAAAAGTGGGAGGAGCAAAAGCTGACAGAAGAAGAATTTATACAGGTGCTGCAAGGTAATGTCATAACAAAAACCGGGCGGTTTGGCGGACGTTTTACTGTTCCTGTTTTAACCGTCGGAGTTCCTCTGAGGATAAGAGACAGAATCAGAGGAGCAATATTCCTTCATTCACCGGTACAGGGGATTAAGAGTACTCTTAATGATATATACAAGAATATATGGTGGGCGGCATTTATATCTGCGGGGCTTTCAGTTTTATTTCTGTACTGGATGTCACGGCGGATATCCAAACCGCTGATACAAATGAATGAGATTTCACGGGAGTTTGCCCAGGGAAATTTTAATCGCAGGGTCAAAGTGATGACAAAAGATGAAACAGGTCAGCTGGCCGTTAATTTTAATGCAATGGCTGACTCCCTGGAGAAGCTGGAGGAAATGCGCAGGAGCTTTGTGGCCAATGTATCCCACGAATTAAGGTCTCCCTTAACATCAATTATGGGATATATCCAGGGGGTTTTGGATAATACAATAAAGTCCGATGAGAGGGAGAAATATTTAAAAATAAGCCTTTCGGAGGCTCAAAGGTTAAATAAACTGATCAATGAGCTGCTGGATCTTACACAGATTGAATCGGGACAATTCTCTTTAAATATGGTTGTTTTCGATATAAATGAGCAGATCAGACGTTCCCTGATTTCCTATGAGGACAGGATAAATCAAAAAAACATAGATGTTGCAGTTGATTTTGAGGATGAGTACTGCTGGGTAGAAGCTGATATGGACAGAATTCAGCAGGTGGTTCTAAACCTTCTTGATAATGCAATAAAATATAACCGGGAAAATGGAGAACTTATAATACGAACGTGGAAACGAAGAGATAAAGCTTATATAAAAATTCAGGATAAGGGCGCCGGAATCCCCAAAGAGGATATAGTGCATATCTGGGAACGTTTCTACCAGGTGGATAAATCCCGAAGCAGTAAGAATGAGGGCAGAGGCCTGGGGTTGTCCATTGTTAAAAAGATAATTGAACAGCATGAACAGAATATATGGGTAAACAGCCGGATGGGTGATGGGACTGCTTTTATTTTTTCCTTAAAATCGGCCAGAAAACCGGAAAAAAACCGATAAAAATTTACAACACGTTCATATTTTATTAAAAAAACATGTTTATAATTAAGTAGGAATGAATAGAAATTATAAACGGAGGTGCTGGAACATGAGAGAATTCTATGAGTTTGATGAACAGCAGTATGGTCGAAGAGGCAAGGCATGGAAATATATAGCGGTAGCCGTTATCTTTACTATGATAGGCGCTATTGCCATGTATTATATATCACCTTTTATGAACCAGAATTCAAGGGATACTGCTATGAATCCAGGTCAGGAAGAACAGAAAGACGAATCATCGGTTTCCGACAACAATGACGTTACCGTTCCCGAACTGGGAGCCAAAGGCGACCTTTTTATATCAGGAGACAATCCCGTGGTGGATATAGCTGAAAAGGTTAGCCCTGCGGTTGTAGGTATAACCAACAAGAGTATTGTAACTTACAGGGATTGGTTTTTCGGGGAGTATTATATGCAGGAACAGGAAGGATATGGTTCCGGGATTATTATCAGCGAGGAAGGACATATTGTAACCAATGCTCATGTTGTACAGGGGGCAAAGGAGATCTTCGTAGTATTTCAGGGAGAAAAACAGGTTCAGGCTCAGCTTATTGGAATGGATGCCAACAGCGACGTTGCCGTGGTAAAAGTAGATAAAAAGGATGTTGAAGATGCTGAAGCAAAATTTGCAGTTGCCAGACTGGGCGATTCCGATAAGGTACGCCCCGGAGAGCTGGCTATTGCAATCGGGAACCCTCTTGGACATGATCTGGCAGGAACCATTACAGTAGGGGTTATTAGTGCGGTAAACCGGACTCTTGTAGTTGATCAGAAGCCGTTGAAACTTATACAGACTGATGCAGCAATAAACAAAGGGAACAGCGGCGGTGCCCTTGTTAATTCCAATGGAGAGGTCATTGGAATGAATACATTAAAGGGCAGCGGGACCGAAGGACTGGGTTTTGCCATACCTACCAATGAGTTTTTGCCCATTGTCAGTGAATTGATTGAGAAAGGTGTTGTAATAAGGGAAGGGGATAAGCCCGGCCTTGGAATCCGCGGACAGGAGATAAGTAATGAAGATTCGGAAAAACTCGGATATCCCAAGGGAATACTGGTAGTTGCCATTGCACAGAACGGCGCTGCAGCAAAGGCAGGTATCCAACCCGGGGATGTGATAATTGGTTTTAACGAAAATGTAATAGAGAATTTCCAGCAGCTAAAGGACTTGATCGATAAACAAAAAGTCGGTGATGCGGTGAAAGTAAAAGTATGGCGGGATGGCAAGGAATTCACACTGCCTGTCACATTGGAGCCGCTTCCGGCCCAGTAGCGTCTTTGATGTATAAAACATAAACAGATCCGGGACAACAGTCCCGGATCTGTTTTATTCCGGCTATTAGCCGCTGTAAACAGGAAATCTATTGTCTATCGCAAATAAATAAACCTGGCCAAAAATCTGGGCATTTCCTTATAATTGCCCCAACGGTTTCCAAAAATCCTGAGCCTTGTTCCCGTATGGAGTGAAACGCTTCCCCAGTATTCAACATAGGCTGGCTGTGGGGAGTTGGGATCATTTGAGATATCTACGACAAACTGGTTTTTATCACCCATTGTTTTAATTTCTGTTATGGTTCCTTCAAAGACAAATACTATGCCGTTATGAAGGTCCGGATTTGCTCTTAGTTCGTTATAATTCATAGCCCAGGCCCGGCTGGTGTAATCAGCTTCAGTTGCAGGGCGTTCTATTACAACCTCCTTAACCGAATCCTGCTTCCCCTCCAGATGGGCGGTTAAGGTGCAGGGAGTGTACCCCAGGTGTGATGCTTTAACATAGACGGTAAAATTTCCGGTCTCGGGGTCAATTTCAGGTTCGGCTCTGGTTTCAAGATCCACATCAAGGACGGCCTGAGGATGCGTGTTTCCGGTAATTTTAGCCCATTGTCCGGCTGCTTCAATCGGACCGGATTGATCTATGTCCAGAGGGAATTCCATTACCCGCCTCCTTATAACGATTCTGTGTGTACGTTCAGCATGGTTCTTTGTTATTACACGTATTTCATATATGTTTTCCGGATTATCGGGCACCTGGAATTCTTTCTCAAACAATCCTTCGCTGTCAACAAGGTCGCTGTAATTATTATCGTTTATGAATACCTGGGAACCTGGTTCTACCGAGAATACTATGCGGCATGTTTCTTCTTCAATAAACACTTCGTCGGTTGCAGGATGTATCATGGTCAATGGGGACAAGGGTGTATCCAGAATGAATTCCACCCTGTCCTTCGCTTCAGGAAACCCTTCTTTATAGACGGTGATATCAAGTATAACTCTCACTTGCTCCTTATCATTGGTTTCCGAGAAGGACGAATACAGAAAAGCATCATCGAATATGATTTCAGCTTTGCCGTTGATCACCTGGTAGGTTTCTCCCAGGACTTCAACTTTTTCACCATTGCTTGTGTTTACGATTATTTTGTGGACCGGTTTTCCATCCACAACTGCAGCTTCTACAAAAGTAGAGGCTGTTATTTTGGTATCAGGCACCTGGGGCTTATTAGCGTATTTTGTCAATTGATCAATTAACACATATCCGGATACACCTAATAAAGCCAGCAGTATAACAGTCACGCATATGTTTATCAATCGCCTGGACCCAGGCTGGGGTTTGGATTTCCGATATCGCCGCAAGGGAATTTGCTGCGTGTAATCAAATTCTGACTCTACGGAAGATGAAAAAAGTGGGACATCCAGATCATCTAAGGACATGCCGGTTCTATTTGTATCCTGATTATCGATAGATTCCGGCTGGTTGAGTTTATTACCGCAATAGTAACAATATCGATGATAGTAGTTGTTTTTTGTCCCGCAAGATGGGCATATCATAAAAAACCCCCCCTTCTATAGTAATAATAATTCGCATATTTATCCAAAAATCCTTCTGTTTCGATATAAATTTTGACGGCACATAGAATTTAATGGTTTTTCCGGCTCCGTTAATGTTTCTTGTTTATATAATAAATATATATAGAAAAACGGGAATTACACTGCAAATAAGGCTGACTGATATATTCTTCAAAACAATGTATTATTCTGCGGTTTTTGTGAATAAGGGGTTTTAATATAAGCAAAACCATGTTACAATTATTTTTGAACTATTTCTGAACAATGTTTATAAAACTGCAGGAGGAGGCATAGCATAATGGATTATTTCCACGAAGAAGCGGTGAGCAGGGCAAATATGGGCTTAAACTCGATAATATACTTTTTGTGCTATATAGCTATGATATTTTTTGCCTTAATTGCCGTAGTTAATTTAAACACCGTGTTTTATCAGATATCCAGCGGTATGTTTGACATTTTCCCGATAATAGTTATGTTGATTTCAGGCGGGCTGGCATATGGAGCTTATGTTTTAAAAAACAACCAGCGTATAGAATATGACTATACATTCACCAATGGAATTCTGGACATAGCAAAAATTATAAACAACAGCAAGAGGAAAAAGCTGTTGTCGTTGGACGTAAAAGAATTTGAAGTGGTGGCTCCAATAAGTGATGAAGGTTTTAAGCGAATGCTTAATCATAAGGGGATCCAGAAGCGCCATAATTATTTCCTTAACCGGGGCGGCGGGCTTTACTATGGTGTTTTTACCCATGACGGAGTTAAATCCATGCTGGTATTTGAGCCAAGCCAAAAAATGCTGGAGCTGTTTAAGGTATTCAATCCCCGGAATGTAAAAATCCAGTGAGAAAAACCCCTGAGAAAGGGGTTTTTTAATGTTTGCCTGTAATCCCGAAACATATATATGTTCAGACGAATAGCGTGTACATGTTATATATATAAATTGCTTTTTTATTGTAGGAACCGCTATAAAAGGATAAAATAAGGATTAACCCGGTTTTTGATCAAAAAAGGAGGATGCCGCTAATGGTAAATGAAATATATCTGGATAATGCAGCTACTACGCCTGTTCATCCCGGGGTGGCAAAAGCTGTAATGGATTGCATGATGTATACTTACGGAAATCCATCGTCTTTACATAGATTGGGGCTGAATGCTGAAAAAAAGATTAAGGCAGCCAGGGAACAACTGGCTTTTGCATTGGGTGACAGCCCGGACAGCATTTTTTTCACTTCCGGAGGGACGGAAGCCAATAACCTTGCTATCATCGGGACCGCCATGGCAAGAAAACGTGAGGGAAAACACTGTATAACCACTCAGATTGAACATCCTTCTGTATTGAATACTTTTAAATACCTGGAAAAAGAAGGATGGGAAGTTACCTATTTGCCAACCGATAACCAGGGAATGCTGGATCCGGAGGATATAACCGGCGCTGTACGGCCGGATACAGTATTGGTAAGCATTATGCATGTTAACAACGAGATTGGTTCCGTACAGCCTGTTGAAGATATTGTCAGGCTTGTTAAGGAAAAAGGGATGTCACCGGTTATTCATGTAGACGCTATACAGTCTTTTGGCAAAATAGATTTAAAGCCAAGAAACTGGGGTATTGATATTTTAACACTTAGCGGTCATAAAATTCATGCTCCAAAAGGAATTGGAGCATTGTATATGCGAAAGGGAGTAAAAATTCATCCTGTTTTATGGGGCGGAGGACAGGAAAAGGGAGTACGAAGCGGAACTGAAAATGTACCCGGAGTAGTTGGCTTTGGAGAAGCGGTGCGCTGGATTGAACAGGATGCCGACAAAAAGTATCTCTACCGCCTAAAAGGGATCCTGGCAGCCGGTTTGCAGGAAAGGATTCCCGATATGGTAATTAATGGCCCGGCGCCGGAAAAGGGGGCCCCTCATATATTAAATGTAAGCTTTCCGGGTATCAGGGGTGAGGTATTGCTCCATGCCCTTGAAGATAAAGGAGTGTATGTCAGCACAGGTTCTGCATGTTCTTCCAGACGGGAAGCTATAAGCCCTGTTTTTCAGGCGATAGGGGCAGGAAAAGAGATAGCCCGGAGTGCTGTAAGGCTAAGCCTGTCTTACATGAACACGCAGGATGAAATGTACAGGGCGGTTGATATAGTTGAAAGATGCGTTAATGAATTGAAGGGATTTACAAGGAGGTAGGGGAAATGGAGAATGTAATTCTGCTGCGGTATGGGGAAATACATCTGAAAGGGCAGAACCGTCCCTATTTTGAAAGAGTGCTTCAATCTAACATAGAAAAAGCGCTGGAAGCATATAAGGATGTCAGAGTAATAAAAGCCCAAGGAAGATATTTCATTGAGAATGTGGGAGATGACCCACGAATTTACGATACAATATCCAGGATATTTGGAATTATATCCTTTAGTCCGGCCTTAAGGGTTGCAAAGAATATGGAGGACATACAGGAGGCTGCTGAGCTTCAGCTCAAGGATGCCATAGACGCTCAAGGCGGTTTGAATGGATTATCCTTCAAAGTGGAATCCAGAAGATCTGACAAAACGTTTCCTCTGACTTCAATGGAATTGAGCCGGACGATAGGTGCCCATCTGCTGAGGAAATTTCCAGGCATTAAGGTTGATGTACATAATCCCATGGTTACCATACACATTGAGGTAAGGGAATGGACGTATATGTATCATCGTATTATACCCGGTGCCGGAGGTATGCCGGTTGGAACAAACGGAAAAGCTGTGCTGTTGTTATCGGGAGGCATAGACAGCCCGGTTGCCGGCTGGATGATTTCCAAGAGAGGGGTTGAACTTACAGCTGTGCATTTTCACAGCTTTCCGTATACCAGTGATCGTTCAAAGGAAAAAGTAATTGACTTGTGCAGAATTCTTACCGGGTATTGCGGCCCCATAAGACTGTATGTTGTTCCATTTACCCGTATTCAACAGGAACTGTATCAGAAATGTCCCGATAAGATGCTTACACTGCTTATGAGAAGATTTATGATGAAGATTGGGGAAATTATCGCTAGAAGGGAAGAGGCAGGCGTGCTGATTACCGGTGAGAGTTTAGGGCAGGTGGCCAGCCAGACTCTTGAAAGCTTAAGCGTAACAGACGATGCTGTATCCATGCCGGTTTTGAGGCCTCTTATAGGAATGGATAAGATCGAGATAATCGATATGGCAAAAAAGATAGACACTTATGAAACATCGATTCTCCCATATGAAGACTGCTGTACCATATTTGTTCCCAAACATCCCCTTACAAGGCCGAGACTGGATAAGGTCAGGGAAGCTGAGGCATTGGTGGATGGCAAGGAATTGATTGAAGATGCGGTTGCCAATGCTGAAGTAATTGAGGTAAAGGAGTGACTTATGTTTGAAGAACAAAGCTCAGCTGGAGGCTATGCTTCGAAGGATAGATGGAAAAGGATACAAGGCTTATAAAGATATACAGGGTGTTTACGATTTTGGCAATTTCACCCTGTATATTGATTACGTACAGGGGGACCCTTTTGCTTCTCCTTCACGAATCCGTGTTATAGTCCCTCAAAGGATTGCGGGCTTTCCGGCATATCTGTATTCGTCCCATCCAAGGCGTAAAGGGCTGGAGGATTATATAACCCGGCAAATTGCAAAAAGCATTGCCGGTATTGTAAAAGGCAGACGGGGAACGGGAAAGAGCGGGCAGATTTCTGTGATATCCACGGGACAGCAAATACTGAACAGGACATCGGTAATGATAAACTCAACAGGTATCGAGACACGATTAAGCATGGGCCTTCCTGCCCATGGAAGAAGGGTGATGGCCGGGCAGGCTGTTGAGATGTTTTTTAATGAGCTTCCCGCTATAGCTGAACGATCCTTGTTATACAAAAACCTGGACAGAGACGCTGTATTGAAACATGTGAACCTGGCAGAAGATCAATGGATACTGCGAAATAAAATAAAGGAAATGGGCCTGGTTGCATTTGTGGCTAACGGTTCAATACTGCCAAGACGCAGTGGTGTCGATGACAGGCCCCTTCAACGGGGTGCCGTTCCCTTCATATCACCTCCGGAACTTGAAGTCATGGTGGAACTGCCCCATGCAGGCCGCGTCAAGGGGATGGGGATCCCAAAAGGAATAACCCTGATTGTAGGGGGCGGCTATCATGGAAAATCCACTTTGCTCCGTGCTATTGAGAGAGGAGTGTATGACCATATTTCCGGCGATGGACGTGAACTGGTGGTGACTGCCGGGGATGCGGTCAAGATCAGGGCTGAGGATGGCAGAAGGGTTGAAAAGGTGGATATAAGCCCTTTCATCAGCAACCTGCCAGGCAATGAATCTACCGTAGCCTTTTCCACCGATAACGCAAGCGGAAGCACTTCCCAGGCTGCCAATATAATGGAAGCCCTGGAGATAGGAACCTCCCTGCTGTTGATTGATGAGGATACCAGCGCCACCAATTTTATGATTCGTGATGCCCGGATGCAGGCCCTTGTGCATAAGGATTCCGAACCCATAACACCGTTTATTGACAGGGCGGCCGGCCTTTACGAACAGCTTGGCGTTTCAACCATTATTGTTGTCGGTGGTTCGGGAGATTATTTCGATATCGCTGACCGGATCATAATGATGGAGAGATATATACCAAAGGATGTGACAAAAAAGGCCAGGGAAATAGCTGCTGAATTTGCTGCCCGGAGATGCAGTGAAGCAGCCGGAATGCCGTTGCGTGTAACACACCGCTGCCCGATACCGGAAAGCCTGGCGATTGATGGCCGAAAAAAGAAGATAAAGTCCCGCGGCCTGGACAATATACAATACGGATATACCAATTTGGAGCTGGATGATGTGGAACAGCTGGTGGATTCAAACCAGACCCGGGCAATCGGGGATATAATCCGTTATGCCATGGAGAATTATATGGACGGCAAAGCCACCCTGAGAGAAATTGTTTATAAAGTACACAAGGATATTGAAGAAAAAGGTTTGGATGTTATATCACCATTCAAAGGCTTTCATCCCGGGGATTATGCACAACCCAGGCCGCAGGAAATTGCAGCTGCCATAAACAGGCTGAGGATTCTTGAGGTAAAACAGGCACCTTCCATGAAATAAGGCGGTAAAATATAGAAATAATTAATAACTTATCAATATCGGCACATAAGTGTTACAAATTTGTAAACTTTTATACCCTTGTTCATGAATGTGATACAGGGCATATCTTACAGGGTAATATATATATAAGCATACAAGCCGGTTCAGACGCGGCTTCTCAATGAATAAAAGGCGCACGGTGTGGAACAGTCCATGTATTGTGCGGTTTTATTACATGGTTGAGATGGTTTCCTCTTTAACAATCAGGCGGGCCACCGGGCAGCATAGCAGAATTATATGAATTGCCGCATTCCGGCTTTATCGGTGATGAGAGAACCAAATGAGAAGGTGGTTGATTATATATGGCAAAAGAAGTACTTAATATTACAGGAATGACGTGTGCATCCTGCGCAAGGGCAGTTGAAAGAAGTGTAAACAGGATAGAGGGGGTACAATCTGCAGTTGTAAACCTTGCAACGGAAAAACTGTCCGTTGAATTTGATGAAAGCAAGACTGATGTAAATGGAATAAAAGAAGCGGTAAAAAAAGCCGGCTATGATGTGCAGGAAGAGGAGAACGAAAATATACGGGATATAACCATCCCAATATCGGGAATGACCTGTGCAGCATGTGCCAGGGCTGTTGAGAGATCGATTAATAAACTGCCGGGAATAAATGAGGTAAATGTGAATTTGGCGACCGAAAAGGCGATGGTGGTTTATGATACTTCAAAAGTAAGAATATCCGTTATAAAAGACGCCATATCAAAAGCGGGTTATACACCCCTGGAGATAAAAGAGGATGAAGCAGCTGATAAAGAAAAAGAACGCCGGCAGAAAGAGATTAATACCCTGAGAACCAGGTTTATAATATCCATAGTATTTGCTGTGCCGCTTTTTTACATTGCCATGGGACACATGACAGGATTGCCGCTGCCGGATATTATTATGCCCGGGCTGCATCCTCTGAACTTTGGCATAGCTCAGCTGCTGCTTACAATTCCCATAATGGCTGTAGGATACAGGTTTTATACGGTAGGCTTCAGCAGATTATTCAGACGGGCGCCTAATATGGATTCGTTGATAGCTATAGGCACAGGCGCCGCATTTCTGTACGGAATCTATGCAATATACCGGATTATCGGCGGAGATACCGAATATGCCATGGATTTATACTTTGAAACGGCCGGCGTCATCATATCCTTAATACTTCTTGGCAGATATTTGGAAGCTGTATCAAAGGGCAAGACCTCAGAAACTATTAAAAAGCTGATGGGGCTTTCGCCAAAGACGGCAGTGGTTATACATGATGACAAGGAAATTGTTATTCCGGTTGAAGAAGTTGAGGTTGGAGACATAGTGCTGGTCAGGCCGGGAGAAAGAATTCCGGTTGACGGCGAGGTGATTGAGGGCCGGACTTCTGTGGATGAATCCATGCTTACAGGTGAAAGCATTCCTGTTGAAAAGAATCCGGGAAGCAGGATTGTCGGAGGAAGCATTAACAAAAATGGTACCGTAAGGTTCAAAGCAACCAGGGTAGGCAAGGATACAACGCTTGCCCGGATTATTAAGCTGGTGGAAGATGCCCAGGGCTCAAAGGCCCCAATTGCAAAGATGGCCGATGTTATATCCGGATACTTTGTACCTATTGTTATTACCATAGCTGTTATTGCTGCTGCGGCATGGGCATTATCAGGCGAATCGGCAGTGTTTTCTCTGACTATATTCATATCAGTGCTGGTTATAGCCTGTCCATGTGCTTTGGGCCTTGCCACGCCCACAGCCATAGTGGTAGGGACCGGTAAAGGGGCGGAATACGGTGTATTGATAAAGAGTGGGGAGGCATTGGAAACAGCCCACAAAATTGATACCATTATATTTGACAAAACCGGGACCATTACTGAAGGGGAACCAAAAGTAACCGATATCATCACCAATGGAGATATCAGCCAGGATGAGCTCTTGCAGTTTTCAGCATCTGCCGAGGCAGGATCGGAACATCCTTTAGGCGAAGCCATTGTCAACAGTGCAAGAGACAGGAATTTGGAGTTAATGAGGGCTGAAAGTTTTGAAGCCATACCGGGACACGGCATTGAGGTGATTATACAGGGTAAAAAAATGCTTCTTGGCAACAAGAAACTGATGGATGACAGAAATATCAGGATCCCATTGCAAAATGAGGCTGACAGGTTGTCTGAAGAAGGTAAAACGCCCATGTTTGTTGCTATTGACGGGAGGCTGGCGGGTATAATAGCCGTTGCAGATGTCATTAAACCCAGCAGCGGGAAGGCGGTAGAAGCGCTTCATAGAATGGGCATTGAAATTGTTATGATTACAGGGGACAACAGGAGGACTGCCGGGGCTATTGCAAGACAGGTAGGTATAGACAGGGTACTGGCAGAAGTACTGCCCCAGGATAAGGCTGAGGAGGTAAAAAAACTCCAGGCAGAGGGCAGGAAAGTTGCAATGGTGGGAGACGGTATAAATGACGCTCCTGCACTGGTACAGGCTGATATAGGAATCGCCATAGGATCGGGCACCGATGTGGCTATGGAATCGGCTGATATTGTACTGATAAGAAATGACTTGATGGATGTTTCTGCTGCAATACAGCTCAGCAAAGCAACCATAAGGAATATAAAACAGAATTTGTTCTGGGCTTTTGCCTATAATTCTGCCGGAATACCTGTGGCGGCAGGGCTGCTTCATCTGTTCGGAGGCCCATTGCTGAACCCCATGATAGCGGCCGGGGCCATGGCATTCAGTTCGGTATCGGTTGTGACCAATGCTTTGAGGCTGAGAAGGTTTAAACCTATGTATTGAATAAAATAAAAAAAGAGAAAGAGGTTGGATGAAGTGGAAAAGAAATTGTATATTGACGGGATGTCCTGCCAGCACTGCGTAAACCGGGTTACCAAAGCGCTGGAGGATATACCGGGCGTCAAATCTGTCAAGGTTGATTTAAGTGAAAATCAGGCTGTTGTTGAACTGGATCACGACGTAGACGATGAAGTATTTAAAACTGCCGTTTATGACGCCGGATATGACGTGACACATATAGAGTAGCCCATGACGGGCAGGCTAATAAGGCCTGCCCGCTGATTTTCTCACAGTACGGGAACAAAAAATCAGTATTGTTAAGATAAGCATATGGTGGTAAAATAAAGTCAGAGAAAGTCAATGTGGAAAGGGATTTGCCTGTAAGGAGGACTATCTATGGAGTACAAGGACTACTACAAGATACTGGGTGTATCCAGGAATGCGACGCAGGACGATATAAAAAAGGCATACCGGCGTTTGGCTAAGAAATACCACCCCGATGCAAATCAAGGGAATAAAGAGGCTGAACAAAAGTTTAAGGAAATCAATGAAGCATACCAGGTACTGGGAGATGAAGAAAAACGCAAAAAATACGATACTTTTGGCAATTATTACGATTTCCAAAACGGTACCAGCTTTGATCCATCCCAGTTTGGATGGCAAAGAAGGACATATGCCGGCGGAGGCAGTGGATTCAGCGATTTCTTTGAAATGTTTTTTGGAGAAAACGGACTGGATTTGAACAGTATTTTAGAGGGGCTGAACCGGCGCCGCGGCCCCTTCGGCGGTTTTACAGGCCGGTTTGGGAATGGAAGAACCACTCAGATGGGACGGGATATTGAAGCAAATGTGGAGGTAGGATTGCAGCAGGCTTTTGACGGCTGCAGCAAGATATTGACAGTCAGCGGACCTGATGGATCCAGGAAACGGATCAGGATGAAAATACCGGCCGGGGTCCTTGATGGAGATAAAATAAGGCTCAAAGGGCAGGGGATTAACGGAGGCGATTTATTCGTTACCGTTCGCATAAAAAAGGAAGACGGACAGGAATTGCAGGATCTTGATATAGTACAGGATGTACCTGTATTACCGTGGGAGGCAGTACTGGGCGCTAACATAACGGTCCAGTCTCCGGACGGAAAGAAGCTGTCGGTAAGAATACCGCCGGCCACTTCATCCGGCAAGAAACTGAGGATACCAAACAGAGGATACAGGGACAGGAAAGGAAAAAGGGGAGATCTGTACATCAGGGTAATGATTGCTGTTCCCGGTGATATAAGCGGCAGGGAAAAAGAACTTTATAATGAACTAAAAGAGATATCCCGCTGGAACCCAAGGGGATATGAAGCATGATATGTTTGAAATGATTATACCAGGTTATTCGGTTAGCTGCTGCATTATGTATTTATATATCTCGGGAGCTTTAGTATCCCAGTTATTGCATATTATTCTTGCCTGTTTGCTGTCGGTAACGCTTAATCTTAAATCAATAAGCACAATATCATTTTCCATAACCCTGCAGATAACCTGGTAGTCCTTGCTGGAAACACGCTTATACTCGGCTGTAATCTGGTTTTCTCTTTTAAACTTGTTAAGGTTTTGTGCTGTGTATATATCAATTGCATGGCGAAGCCATTTTGGTATATGCCCCTGGAAAAGGCGCAAGGTTCTCCGGCCTTTTTGAGTGATGCTGTAAAAGGATTTATGGCCGGTTTCCAGGCATATGAGATGTTCGCTGGACACCAGCTGTCCCAGAAGCTGCTGGAGATCAAAATAATTCATAATATTATTCTCCAAAAAAAACTGTGTAACCTGGGTATTGGTCAGTGGAATATCCAGGCTGTGAACATAATAGAGTATTGACAGCTTATTGTCGGCTATATTTATGGCTTGTTCCGGCATGGCTTCACCTCGGATAAAACAAAAAAGCTATAAAAAGAACACCTTTGAGGTGTTCTTTTATATTTTTATATTATGTATTATATTACGAATTCACGTATTTCATCAAGCAGGTCATCACAATCATCGGCATATACTTCAACTGTGATGGGCTTGCTTAAATCCAGACTGAATATACCCAAAATCGATTTAGCATCTACTATATGGCGACCGGAACGAAGGTCTATCTCATAAGGATATTTGCTGACTATGTTTACAAACTTCTTAACATTTTCGGCCAGTGAAAGCTTAATGGTTACAGTTTTCACAGAACACATCCCCCTTCATTATATTTTATTTCAGTATATAACATTTTTTTTGTTTAAGCAATACTTTTCATAAACTTTACGGTTATTCGTGTATATTGTCATTTTCAGACGATATTTTTTGTGCATGCTGCTGATTGGTTATTGTTTTGCATATTATAATCAAAAACAATTTTGTCAATAATATATGAATATGAAGATGTTTTGGCAGTTATGCCAGGAAGGAGAGCCGCTTTGAAAATCGGTATTCCAAAAGCACTGCTCTATTATACCTACTATCCGTTGTGGAAGAATTTTTTTGAAATGCTGGGATACAAGACGGTTGTGTCCAATAATACTTCAAAGCTTATTCTGGACAACGGGGTAATGAACTGCGTGGATGATGCCTGCCTGCCCGTTAAACTGTTCCACGGCCATGTCATAGATCTTTTGGGAAGAGCGGATGTTATATTTATTCCCAGGCTGATAAGCATAAATCCCGGTGAATTTATATGCCCCAAATTTATAGGTTTGCCCGAAATGATAAAAAGTTCAATAAAAGAGTTACCGGAAGTGGTTGTGGCAGATTGCAATGCCCACCGGAATATAAGAAATGCATATATGGCTTATATCAATACCGGCAAAAAATTAACCGGAAGTTCATCCTTAGCTCTCAAGGCTTTCAGGCTGGCCAGCTCCAGGCAGCAGGCATACAACAGGATTCTGAAATTAGGAGGAACGCCGCTGGATATACTTGAAATGAACCGGGTTCAGGATATCAGAAATGATAAAGGGGTTATCGGGCTGATAGGGCATCCTTATTTGCTCTATGATCAGTACGTCAGCATGAATATTGTTGCCAAGCTCAGAGATATGGGCTACCGGGTGGTGGTACCCGAAAATATAGAGGACGTAAAAATAGAGGAGATCTGCAATAGGCTGCCCAAGAAACTGTTCTGGAGTTATGGAAAGAAACTTTTGGGAAGCGGCATTGCCATGCTTGAAAATAACAATGTAGACGGTATTGTACTGCTGTCAAGTTTTGCCTGCGGCATTGATTCTTTTATACTGGAACTGCTTCACAGGTATAACCGGAGGCAATACGGAATTCCATACACCCTAATAACTGTTGATGAACACACGGGGCATGCCGGTTTTAACACACGTCTTGAAGCATTTATTGACATGATAGAATGGAGGAGGGCGCATGAAGGTAACCTTTCCTCATATGGGGCAAGTGTATCTGGCCGTTAAGGGCCTTTTTGACGATCTTGGAGTGGATGTGGTAATTCCCCCGCCTATATCAAAAAAAACACTGGAGATAGGGACAAGGCTATCTCCTGAGATGGCATGTCTGCCTTTAAAAATAAACATAGGGAATTATATAGAAAGTATAGAAAAAGGCGCTGATACCATAGTACTTTCAGGGAGCTGCGGGCCATGCAGGTTCGGATATTATGGAGTGGTACAGAAAGAGATACTCAGTGATTTGGGCTATGATATTGACATAATCATATTTGATCCACCTGATACCGGTTACAGGGATTTTTTGCAGCGTATAAAAAAGGTTGCCGGCAGCAGCTCATGGATGGATATAATCCGGGCATTCAGAAAAGCATCTGTTATTGTGAAAGAGGCTGATGAGCTTCTGGAGATTGCATTAAAGAAGCGTGCGAGGGAAGCAAACAGAGGAGAAACCGACAGATATCTGTACAGCTTTGAGAGGGAAGCGATAAAACAATACGGTACATATGAAATACTCGAAATTGTAAAAATGTATAAAGGTATAATTGGAGATATAAAAGAAAAGGCCGGTGTATTTCCTCTGAAGGTGGGTTTGGTGGGAGAGATTTATACTCTTGTCGAACCCTACGTAAATCTGAATGTTGAAAAAAAACTGGGACAGCTTGGAGTTGAAGTACACAGAAGCCTTACACTGAATGAATGGGTAAAAATACATCTGTCTCTTGATGTGGTGCACAGACTGCAGCATAAGAATATATTAAGAAAGGCCGATCCATATTTAGGATTATGTGTTGGGGGACATGCCTGGCAAACCATCGCCAATTCAGTATTTTTTTCTGAAAACAACATGGATGGGATTATCCAGATTATGCCCTTTGGATGTATGCCTGAGATTGTGGCAGAAAGTATACTTCCAAAGGTATATGAAGATTATGGTGTGCCTATCATGACGTTAGCGGTAGACGAGATGACCGGGGAGGCAGGATATTCTACACGGCTTGAAGCCTTTATAGATTTGATGGAACAAAGGAGGAGTCGGACAAGTGGGAAAAAGGGAAGTTTTTCTGGGTGTTGATGTAGGCTCGGTTAGTATAAATGTGGTTGCTGTAAATGATAAAAATGATGTAATTGAGAAGATATATATGCGGACGGAAGGCAAGCCTATTCAGATCCTTAAGGAAGCCATGGGCCGCATGTCATCACTGCTGCCCGCTGATGTTAAAATAAATGGTGTCGGGACAACAGGCAGCGGCCGGCATCTGGCAGCTGCCGTTCTTGGAGCCGACGTTGTAAAAAATGAGATTACCGCTCATGGGATAGCTGTACTGACTTTTGAACCGGATGTCAGAACCATAATTGAAGTTGGAGGGCAGGATTCAAAAATAATTATATTAAGGGATGGGGTTGTCTCAGACTTTGCCATGAACACGGTTTGCGCAGCCGGTACGGGTTCTTTTCTTGATCGGCAGGCAGCACGTCTGAATATACCCATAGAACAATTCGGGGAACTGGCGCTTAAATCCAGGTCACCTGTGAGGATAGCCGGGCGGTGTGCCGTATTTGCAGAATCGGATATGATTCATAAACAACAAATGGGATGCAGCTGTGAGGATATAGTGAGAGGACTATGTGAGGCTCTTGTCAGGAATTATCTGAATAATATAGGGAAAGGAAAAGAGATACTGCCAAAGGTGGTCTTTCAGGGAGGCGTTGCGGCCAATGTGGGAATACGTAAAGCTTTTGAGGAAGCATTGGGGTTTCCGGTTACGGTTCCGGAACACTATGATGTAATGGGGGCGATTGGGGCGGCCATACTCTCCAAAAAATTTATAGGCAATAACAGGAGCAGATTTAAGGGCTTTGACATGGTATTAAAACAGGAATTTCAATCCAGAAGTTTTGAATGCGGCGGCTGTCCGAATATTTGTGAGATAATCCAATTGAATATGGACGGGGGCACGGTAGCGTTATGGGGCGGAAGATGCGGCAGATGGGCCAAAGCACAGGAATATGCAGGAGAAAAAAAGATGGCTTAAGCGGTGGTTTAAAATATTAATGCATTTGAATATTCCCACTGTAAAGAGAAATAATAAAAAAGGATATTGAATATATGGGAGGTTATTTGAAGTGGAATACAATGATTCGCCCAGTATGGAGCAGAAAAGATACGTAGCCTCGGTATGCCCTGAATACCGTTCCCGGGTAGTAGCATTGAGCGAAAGTATTGCTGAGGAAGAACAAATGATAAGCTGCGATGGATGTATACATTGGAATAACGGCAGATGTGTTATATTCGATGAAGTATTGACCGGAATAGATCAGACATGAGGATGCATATATGGATCAGGTGTGTCCTTTGTGTAACGGCATGGCGGCCGTATATGTGTATTGCGATAAGTGCGGAATACGGATGAATGAAGAAGGCAGAATTGAGGATATCAAAGGAGCATACAGCCCTTATATGGACAAGGAAAGCTTTCATACAGATATGAATAACAGCATTATAACAGGGGATCACCTGTGTATACATCTGTATTATTGCGAAAAGTGCGGTATATGGAAACATAGAGGTGTTCAGCCAAAACTAATATAGACAAAATGTATAATATATAATACATCAGGTAAAACATAACAAATATAAGGCGAAATCAAGAAAAATCCAGTATTAGTGAGCTTTTGCAGGCCCTAAGCGGCTTAAGCCGCTGATTTTTTGGTATTTGGATAATAATACCCATTGAAAACATGCATAATTTATATTACTATATAAATACGGTAATAATAAGGTTTTTCATTATTTCTCCTGGGGTGTTCGAGATTCTCTATTGGTTTTAACCCACAGAGTGTATACGGGAGACCGAGTTTGCTTGTGCGATGCCATGCCATCCCGGATGGAAGGCAGAGACGGGCAATAGGTCACCCACCTGCTGAGAAGCGGGTAGTAAAATCGTAGAGAGACGGCATCATGGGAGGAATATAAGCCCTCAGGTTTAGAGGGCTTATATTCCTGTAAAGGTATTTTATAGAAAGGCCAAGAAAAATATTTTTTCTTGACTTTTTTACTTCATATGGTATAATCTAATTTGCAAGTCCGGAACGGCTTACAGCGCTGCGGAATGGTGTAACGGTAGCACATATGACTCTGGATCATAGTGTCTAGGTTCGAATCCTAGTTCCGCAGCCATTTATATGGCTCCTTCGTCTAGTGGCCTAGGACGCCGCCCTCTCACGGCGGAAACAGGGGTTCGATTCCCCTAGGGGCTACCATTAGAAAAAGAATTGGCTATATGATTATCCGAGAAAAAACGTGGAATCATATAGCCAATTTTTATTTAAATATGCAATTTTTGCACATATGATTCGCCAATTAAATCACATCCAGAAAATAAAAAAGGATGTGAAGCATATGAAAAAAATTACTATGAACCCTTTTATCGTATGATGAATATTATTGGTGCTCGCCTTGAGTTCCAGTGAGCGGAATAATACTCTTCACATTACTAATCTTAATAGTATGATTGCCAATGAGCATTGTTTGAAGAATAATTATGGAACGAGCCTTGCGCAAAAGCTTAGAACCTTTTAACGAAGCGGAGGATAAGCCGGAACCAATGTCTGCGCAATGGTGTTGTCGGCATGGATCATTTCTGATATAATTTATCAGGAGATGTCTTATTCACTGCATCAAAAGTTTTTCACCTCTTTTTCACTTAATAAAAGGAGAATAAAACAAGTATGACTAATATAACAGAATGCCTTGAAGAAAACCCTATTATCGCCGCTTTATCCCATGCAGATCTTTTTAATGAGATCGTGGAATCAAGGGTAAAAGTTGTCTTTTTACTATCCAGCAATATATTGGAAATTGAAGAGGTGGTGGAAAGACTAAAGGAGCTGGGAAAAAAGGTTTTTGTACACGTGGATCTTATAGAGGGTTTGGGGAAAAACCAGGCGGCAGTTGATTATATAAAGCAAAGGATAAACCCCGATGGCATACTGTCAACAAGGAACAATTTATTGAAATACGGAAAAGAAATAGGGCTTATAACGGTACAACGGCTGTTTCTGGTTGACTCTCTTTCCTTTGAAAGCGGAATAAATATTGTGCAAAGCTATAACCCGGATTTTGTTGAGGTAATGCCGGGAATTATACCTAAGGCAATTAAAGATTTAAAGCAAAAAATCCATCAGCCTATAATTGCCGGAGGCATGATCACCAGTAAACAAGATATAATAAATGCGTTAAGCGCAGGAGCTCTGGCAGTATCAACCAGCAAAAAGGAATTATGGGAGCTAATATAACAGGAGGTAATGGATGTGAAAAATAAATATGTTATTGCATTGGATCAGGGAACAAGCAGCTGCAGGGCTATAATTTTTGATGAAACAGCCGGAATGGTTGCCCAGGCGGGAAGGGAGTTTAAGCAGATTTATCCCCAGCCCGGATGGATTGAACATGATCCTGAAGAAATCTGGGAATGTCAAATGGACGTGCTAAACCAGGCCCTTAAAACAAGCGGTATAGGAATAGATAGTGTTGCAGCTATAGGAATCACAAACCAAAGAGAGACCGTTATGCTATGGAACCGCCATACCGGAAAACCCGTATCTAACGCTATCGTTTGGCAGTGCAGAAGGACGGCTGACATATGCCGGGAATTGAAGCAAAGAGGCCTTGAAAGCAGAATTAAGGAAAAGACCGGACTGGTAATAGACGCATATTTTTCTGCAACAAAGATTGCCTGGATACTCCGTCATATTGATGGGGCTATGGAAATGGCCAGAAATGGTGATCTCATTGCAGGAACAATGGATACATGGCTTATATGGAAGCTCACAGGCGGAAAGGTTCATGCCACCGATTATACAAACGCGTCGAGGACCATGTTATACAATATAAAGGATCTTTGCTGGGATGAAGAATTACTGAAGGAACTGAATATTCCGTGCAGTTTGCTGCCGGAAGTAAGAAGTTCCAGCGGTTTCTTTGGGGTTACAGATCCGGAATTTTTCGGCAGGGAGATTCCTATTACAGGGGCAGCCGGGGATCAGCAAGCGGCATTGTTCGGACAGGCGTGTTTTGAAAAGGGGATGGTTAAAAACACATATGGGACCGGCTGTTTTATTCTGATGAACACCGGAAATGAACCTATAACTTCATGCAATAACCTGTTGACTACCATTGCATGGGGAATAAATGGAACTGTTGAGTATGCCATGGAAGGCAGCATATTTGTTACCGGTGCTGCAATTCAGTGGCTCAGGGATGAGATGAAACTGATAGAAACCGCCGCACAGAGCGAGGAGCTGGCCTGCCGGGTACAGGATACAAACGGCGTTTATTTGGTGCCTGCTTTTACGGGTTTGGGAGCGCCCTACTGGGATATGTATGCCAGGGGTACTGTTATAGGAATAACCCGGGGTACAAACCGGGCTCATATAGTCAGAGCTGCATTGGAATCAATTGCTTATCAGACCAGGGATGTCATCGAAGCCATGCAGCAGGATTCCGGCATTCCGTTGAAAGCTCTGAAAGTTGATGGAGGGGCATGTGCTAACAATTTTCTTATGCAATTCCAGGCTGATATACTGGGAGTACCGGTCATCAGGCCCGGGAATATTGAAGTAACCGCTCAAGGCGCTGCATTTTTGGCCGGACTGGAGGCCGGTGTCTGGAAAGATAAAGATGAGATTAAAGGTTTATGCCGCGAGGATATGATCTTCAGCCCGGGCATGAGCGGTGAGGACAGGGATGATAAATACGCCAGATGGAAAAAAGCAGTGCAGCGAAGCATGCAGTGGGCCGAGTGAGTTCAATAATCAGGAATAATTAGGAAGGATGATAGCTGTGGATTTTATGGAAGTAATAGCAAAAAGGCGGGCAATCAGAAAGTATAAAAAGGATCCTGTACCGGATGAGAAACTGGTAAAGCTTTATGAAGCTTTGCGGCTTGCGCCATCCGGAAACAACCGTCAGCCGTACAAGTTTATATTTGTTAAGGATGAGAATACCAGGCATGAGATAGTACGGCGGGCATGTCACCAGGACTTCTTGTATGATGCCCCGGTTATAATGATAGCCTGCTGTGAACAGGGCAGGGCTTTTGACACTGCCATAGCCGTTGATCATATGGTTTTGTCGGCAACCAATGAAGGGCTGGGAACCTGCTGGGTTGGATGGTTTGAAAGAGAACCTGTAAGAGAGATACTGGGGATAGATTCCAGCATGGAAATACCTATACTGGTCCCCATAGGATATGCCGATGAGTGCCCTGAAGCAAAACCCAGGAAGTCAATACAGGAACTGGTAAAGGTGATATAGCATAGATTAGAGGGATAATAACGGATGCCCGGAGATCCTGCTTATTTTATCTTTTCTATATTTTTAAAAAGTATTTCGCCCTTTAACCTGGAAAGATAAATATTCTTTTGCCGGACTGCTTGAGAAAAGTCGTGTACTGCAAAATCGATCTTCTCATTGAGTTCTTTGTCGGGCTTTTCCATGCGTGATTTTGCGGTTTGCCATGTATTTTCCATGTTTCTTAACAATGCCGGAGTTTTGTTCCAGTCTCCTTCTTCAGCATATATTAAAACCTGCTGCAAAAAATATTTGATCTGTTTTACCTCGGGAGGGGACTTGTGGGAATACAGATTCAGAAACTGGGAGTAATACTGATACAGATCATTGGCAGAAAGCAGAACGGCATTTTCATTTTGTTCCATAATACTGCCGGTAAGCTTGTTTAGCTGCTCTTCAAACTTTGAAATCAACATATCAGGAGCTCCGTCCTTTTTAGCGTGGGGTTCATATTCATTCCATAGCTCATTAATGCTTTTAATGTTTTTTTCGAAGTCCTGCCAGTTAATCGAAGGAAGAGTCTGCTGTTTTTCATTCTTTTTTTCCTGTGATGTACTGCTTTGCAGCCTTATCATCCGGGCACGCTGATCCCTGACTTTCTGTACTTGTTTTATCATACTGTCTGTCTGCTTTTCCATTTCAGTGAGGGCAGATGGCGGATCCTTTTTTTGCTGTTGTTGATTCTGGCTCTGCTGTTTATTTTCATTTCCGCCAAACATCCTGGAACAGGAGGTAAGCGCCAATATCAACAGCATGGCCGTAAATAAAACTAACCATCTGTTACTGCAAAACCTATACACTTTTATCACCTCAAACATATTATTTCCCTATCCGCAATTTTGATGTGGCATATTTATCAATGAAATGAACGGTTACAGCACGCAATATATATTGCCAAATATTAGCATAATGGGGTATTATATAATAGATGTCATGAATCTTGTGAAAGACAGGTGTGTTTTTTTCGAAGTAAAGCAGCGATTGAATCACGATAGAGCCTGAATTACATTCATCAAAAAATCATTATACCCGGAAATAATCTCCCATATAGTCAACAATCCAAGTGTTCTGCTGTCGCAAATATCTGTACATAGGACTAAGCAATTTCATGTGTGATTATATTATGCAGGGTGTGAAATATTAGATATTGTTGATATCCTGTTGTTTAACCGGCGAATATACTGGTTAATAAGAACATAACAACGCTGCGGGAGGTTAATATGAGAAAGTTTAAAGAGCTTGATTATAAACAGCTTAAAAGAGACTGGGCACCTTCATATCCTTATTTGGCCTTTGAAACAACAGAAGAATTAGAGCCGTTACGGGGCTTAATAGGCCAGGAAAGGGCAGTAAAAGCTATGGAATTCGGCATCCGGATAAAAACTCAGGGCTATAATATCTATATAGCCGGGATAAGCGGAAGCGGTAAAACCACCTATGCCAGGGAGTATATATCGGAAATTGCCAGAAATCAGCCGATACCTGATGACTGGTGTTATGTGTATAATTTTGAAAATCCCGGCCAGCCTGTGGCTATTGGGCTTCCCAGCGGAAAGGGCAGGGAATTCTGCCGCGACATAGAAGAGCTTATGGAGGATTTAAAAGCCGAGATATCCAAGGCTTTCAGCGGAGATGAGTACGAGAACGAAAAAGCGCTCATATATAAAGAAATGCAGGAAAAGAAGACCGAGCTATTCAATAAGTTCAGCGAATATTCCAAAGCACAGGGTTTTCAGGTCAACACATCCAATGCAGGAATCTATTTTTCGCCGATAATTGACGGGCAGCCCATGGGAGAAGAAGAGTATAATCAGCTGGACGAAGAGAAAAAGAAAAGCATAAATGATAAATTAACGGAAATCCAACTGCAGGCTGTCGAAGTAATGCATAAGATAAAAGAGCTGGAGAAAGAAGCAAAAAAAAAGGTGCGGGATCTGGAGAACCGCATAGGGACTTTTGCGGTCGCTATACATGTTGAAGATATGAAGAGGAAGTACACGTCTTATCCCAAGATACTGAAATATCTGGAAGATCTAATGCAGGATGTCCTGGAAAGTATCAGTATTTTTAGGGAAAGCGACTCCTCGGAAGACAATCCCTTAGTCCAGGCGTTTAGAAAAGGAGCCGGGGCCGTACATTCCAAATACAAGGTTAATCTCCTGGTGGACAACAGCGACAGGGAAGGCGCGCCGGTTATAATTGAGTATAATCCAACCTACAGTACCCTTTTCGGAAGTACGGAATATGAGAATAAATTAGGAACCATTGTAACCGATTTTACCATGATAAAGCCGGGAGCAATTCATATGGCTAACGGAGGTTATCTGATACTTCAGGCCAAGGATGTCCTGAGCATACCCTTTATGTGGGAAGGGCTCAAGAAGGTTCTCAAAACCAAAACAATAACCGTTGAAAACCTGAGGGATCAATGGGGACTGCTCAGCATGTCCGGTTTAAAACCGGAACCTGTCCCTGTAGATATAAAGGTTATTCTGGTGGGCAATAATTTGCTGTTTCAGCTCCTCCATCAGTTGGATGAGGATTTTGGAAAACTCTTTAAGGTTAAAGTGGATTTTGATGATGAGATGGAGGCAAACGATCAGAATCTTTTAAGCCTGGCCAAATTTATCAGTGGATACTGCCGCAGGGAAAAAATACGGCATTTCAGCAGGGATGCTGTGTTAAGCGTGGCTGATTATGCCTGTCGTTTGGTGGAGAACCAGGATAAGTTTTCCACAAGGTTTAATGACATAGTCGAAATACTGGTCGAAGCTGACACATGGGCTGAAATATCAGGCAACAGCATTATTACGGATCGGGATGTCAAAAAGGCAATTTATGAAAAGGAATACAGATCAAACAAGTATGATGAGAAATTAATGGAACTGCTTGAGAAAGACATTATCATGGTAAAGGTAGATGGTGAGGCTGTAGGTGAGATTAACGGGCTGTCGGTCATTCATTTGGGAGACTATGTTTTTGGAAAGCCTTCAAAAATTACTGCTACTGCTTTTATGGGACGAAGCGGGATAGTTAACATAGAAAGAGAGGTGGAAATGAGCGGTAATGTTCACAGCAAAGGTGTTATGATATTAAGCGCTTATATAGGTGAACAATACGCCCAGGAGATTCCACTGTCTTTGTCTGCCAATATTACATTTGAACAGCTGTACAGCGGGATTGAAGGGGACAGCGCTTCCAGTGCGGAGCTTTATGCCTTATTATCAAGCCTTGCTGAAGTTCCCATAAAGCAGGGTATCGCTGTTACGGGTTCCATAAACCAAAAGGGAGAGATACAGCCTGTAGGCGGTGTAACGTACAAAATCGAAGGTTTTTTCCAACTCTGTAAAGCCCGGGGACTGACGGGAGAACAGGGCGTGATAATTCCGTACCAGAACATTAAAAACCTGGTGCTGAAGGATGAAGTCATCAAAGCTGTAGAGGAAGGCAAGTTCCACATTTATCCTGTTAAAAATGTGGATGAGGGTATTGAAATACTCATGGGGCTGCCGGCTGGAAGGAAGCTGGAGGACGGATTTTTTGAGAAGGATACCATACATGAAAAAGTGTACAATAAGCTTCGCCGATATGCTTTGACCATGATCAATTTTGGCAAAGGTGAAGTGGATAAGGGCAGGCTCTAGTCTGCTGGAAACATCCTGTAATACTTTTGTTAGTATTTTTTAACACTATTGTTCTGGTTTTTTTTAGTGATTATGTTATGGTTTTATAGTATGATACAGGAACATAATTATTAACTAAGCGGACATGGAGGAGTTGAAATATGGGAGATATACATGTAAATACTGCTGAAACTGTTTCGGCGGATTCCCGGCCAGGAAAGAAAAGGAAAATTGTTATAATAACCATTATTGTAACTTTATTGATTGGAATATTATGTTTTGCCGGATACGAGGTTAATAAGATTATAGAACACAAAAAATGGATCGAGCATATGACGGAGGTAGTAGATGTACCTGTTATCTATGAGGGAATATGGGTGGATGATATCCACCTGGGCGGAATGTCCATTGAAGAAGCAAAGAGTGTGTTAGCCGAAAGGACAAGAGAAAGCCTGGAAGAGATTAAGTTTGAACTTATACATAATGATAAACGATGGACAATAACATATAAAGATATAGGTGCTTATATAGACTGGGATAAAAAAATTGATCAGGCTTACCAGATTGCAAGAGAAGGTGAATTAGAGGAACGGTACAACAGGATTAAGGAAATAGAAGCAAACGGGGTGAGGCTGAAAACCTCGCTATTCTATAACATGAATCTGGTTAGAAACACCTTGGAGTCAATTGCCCGGGAAATCAGCTATGATCCTGTTGATGCCGACATTAAATTTTTCCCGAACAGGGAAAACAAATTTGAAATTACCGAAGAAAAATCCGGACTTACGTTGGACGTTGACAGCCTGTTCAACGAGTTGGCAGAAAAAATGAAAAACAGGGAATACGGAGAATTGGCCCTGTCCCCTGATGAAGTATTGCCCAAGGTAACAAAGGCTCAATTGCAAAAAGCTACTCACAGGATCGCAGTTTTCTCCACAAGCGTGGCGACCAGCACAGCCGACCGCAAGCATAATGTGCGTTTAGCCCTGAGCAAAATAAACGGGTACAGGCTGGATCCCGGTGAGGTGTTTTCATTCAACGAAACAGTTGGACCAAGGACGGCCAAAACGGGTTTCAGGTCGGCTCCGGTTATTATGCCGGATAAAAGCCTGCAGGACGATTACGGCGGCGGGGTATGCCAGTCATCAAGCACCGTTTACAATGCGGCTCTCAGAGCAGATTTGGAAATTGTGGAACGCTACCATCATTCTTTTCCAATAGCCTACGTTCCCATTGGGCTTGATGCTACGGTGTCATATGGAGGCGCGGACCTGAAGTTCAGAAATAATAAGGATTTACCCATTTTTATCAGGACCTACTCCGTTGGAGATAATGTTTATGTGGAAATTTACGGAGAAAAATTCCCGAACAACGGTGAGATATCATGCAGTTCTACCGTTAAATCGGTGGTGCCTGCCCCTGCGCCAAAGCGGATTCTGGACAAGAATGGGAAGTATGTAAGGGAACCCGGTGGTCAGTATGAATATGTGAAATCAAGAAACGGTTATAGAGTAACCAGCTATAAAACGTATTATGAAAATGGAAAAAAAATATGGACAAAAGTAATTGCCAATGATTATTATAGGCCGATACAGGGAATTATCTACTATAGACCGGCGGAAAAAGCAGAATAATTCTGTTGAGGGCTGGTGAAGAGTTAAAGGCGTGCGTTTACAGCATGCCTTTTATACAATGAACCGGTACTTTCTTCACGGCAAAAAAGGAGGAAAGAGGATTATGAAAGAAACAATAATGGTAAAAGTAGGGAATGAAATCAAAACTTGCCCAAAGGGCATATCATTGGAAGAATTAAGCCGTCAATATGCCCACAAATATACCGCTCAGATTGTGGCGGCCATAGTTGACAATAAGATGAGCGAGCTAACCCAGGTATTGGACAATGACTGTCAGGTTGAGTTCATCGATCGCTCCACCGGTGATGGCGAGAGGGTGTATCTTCGCGGGCTTATATTTATATTTATCCGTGCCTGCAGGGAGCTGTTTCCCGGATGCAGGGTTGTAGTGGAACACTCCATGAACAAAGGTATTTACTGTGAAGTGCATGGAGACTTTACCCTGTCCCCAAGACAGGTAAGCAGGATAGAAAAGAGAATGCGGGAAATAGTTGAGCGTGATGAACCTTTTGAAAGGGTAACCTTAAGTGTGGAAGAGGCCAAAAAAGTATTTCAGGAAATGGAATTTTATGATAAGGTAAAGATACTGGAATATCGGCCTGAAAAGACTGTTAACCTTTACCGCTGCGGCTGGATGTCAGATTATCTGTTCGGTTATATGGTTCCAAGGACCGGATATATATCTATGTTTGAGCTGCAATTCTACCTGCCGGGTATAATAATCCGCTATCCCAGGAAGGAGAACCCTCATGCTTTGCCTGAGCCTATGGACAGCCCAAAGCTATCCAGGATTTTTCGCGAGGCAGAAAAGTGGGGGATTCAGCTTAATGTTGAAAATGTTGCCGATCTTAACGATATGATTAAGAAGGGGATGATCGGGGATATCATTAGAGTGTGCGAAGCGCAGCATGAAAAACAAATTGCGGCGATCGCCGATGAAATTGCTGCCCAGCGTGACAGAATACATCTGATAATTATTGCCGGCCCGTCTTCTTCCGGCAAGACTACATTTGCACAGAGGCTGCGCATACAGCTTATGGTTAATGGTATGAGGCCGATACCCATATCAATCGACAACTACTTTTTGCATAAGGAAGATATACCCATAAATGAGTATGGGGAGAGGGATGTGGAATCAATAGATGCAATTGACATTGAGCTGTTTAATGAACACATGACCAGGATCATTCAGGGCCAGGAGGTTGAAATACCGTATTTCAACTTCGAAAAAGGAGAGCGTGAATACCGGGGACATAGAATCAGAATTGACGACAACCAGCCTGTTATAATTGAGGGGATACACGGGCTGAATGAGGAACTGACTGCAATGATACCAAAGAGAAACAAGTATAAGATATACATCAGTGCGCTAACCCAGCTTAACATCGATGATCACAACCGGATTCCGACTACAGATGGCCGTCTGATTCGCAGAATCGTGCGCGATTATCAGTTCAGGGGAGCATCTGTTGAAGATACTCTGGGTATGTGGCCATCGGTCCGCAGGGGAGAAGAAAAATTCATGTTCCCGTTCCAGGAACAGGCAGATATTATGTTTAATTCGGCTCTGGCCTATGAATTGGCTGTGTTGAAACCCTATATAGAACCTCTGCTTGATGCGGTGTCCTGTGACAGCCCGTACTATATGGAGGCAAACCGTTTAAAGAAATTTATGAAATATATCCTAAAACTTGATGCAGCCGAGGTGCCAAATACATCAATTTTGAGGGAATTCATTGGAGGGAGCTGCTTTAACGTATAGGGGCTGATTGAGGAAACTGTGCAGGAGCATATATTAAAAAGAAGAGGAGTCAAATCATGTTATATAAAAACCTCATTTACAAGATTTCCGTTGTTCTGATTATAGCTGTCCTTCTGCTGAGCGGTTGCAGTTTTCTTCCTGAAATAACAATTGACAGGCCGCTCCAAATTGATGAAGACGATTACAATCGCATAATTGAAGCTGGTGACATACAGGAAGAACTGACGGATGATAACGAGAGTATAACCGAACAGGAACAGGAATCAAGATTGACTATAACTGCGGTTGGGGACATAATGATGCATATGCCCCAGGTCAGGGCAGCGATGCAACCTGATGGCAGCTATGATTTCAGGAGTGTATTTCATGAGGTGAAATATTATCTTGAAAGAGCCGATATTACCATAGGAAACCTGGAAACCACAATAGGCCCGCCGGAAAAAGGATACAGCGGGTATCCGAGGTTCAGGTCACCGGAGGAGATCCTGGAGGCTCTGAAATATGCCGGTTTTGATGTCTTGGTCACCGCCAACAACCATTCTCTGGACGCTTTGGAGTTTGGTCTGGAGTATACTCTTGACGAATTGGACAAGTACGGTTTCATGTATACCGGTACAGCGCGCAGTATTGAAGAAAAGAATAAACATCTGATTGTTGAAAAAAATAATATAAGGGTCGGTATTTTATCTTACACATATGGCACTAACGGGATGGAGGCCGCTGTTTCACAAGAAAAACTGAAATACATGGTGAATTACTATAACGATTATAATCAGGTAGTCAATGATATAAACAGCATCAAGGCTGAAAGCGTGGATTTATTAATTGCATATATGCACTGGGGATATGAATACCATAGAACGCCTAACGATGAACAGAAAAATCTTACAGAGCTGCTGGCAAAGGAAGGCGTTGATATTATCTTCGGAAGTCATCCCCATGTTATCCAGCCAATGGAAATAAAACAGGTGACCATGGAGGATGGGACCGAAAAAGACGTTCTTGTGGCATACTCGCTTGGAAATTTTGTATCCAACCAACGGGATCAATATACAGACAGCGGTGTAATAGTTAATGTAGAAATCATAAAGAATAATGACGGTGTTTCAATAGACAGGGTGAGCTATGTGCCTACATGGGTACACAGATATGAGCAGGGCGGAAAACTGCAGTATGAAATTTTACCTGTAAAGGAACACAATGATTATGAAAATCTCAGCGGAGAAGCGGGCAAACGCATTCAATCCGTCTGGAAAGAGACTACGGACATGCTTGGGCTTGAAGTCTTTAAAGTGGAATACTGAACAAAAAAAGAACCCTTTTTATGGGTTCTTTTTTTGCTCAATGTTTTGCAGATGAAAGAATGCGATGTATTTGCCTTACTGTCATCTTCGCAATAATGACATATACAGGAATGAGAATCCCTTTGCCTAAAACTCTCGGGACAAGAAACGTAATATACGCTTTGCCGTATAGCATGCTGAACCAGAGTGTGTTCAGCGGAACGGTAATAAGTTCGGTCAATACAATTATTAATGCTACCGAGGGCCATTTCATTTCTTTAAAACAGTATCTGCTTAACACTCCCGGGATAAGTCCTGTCAGCATGGCTCCCAGTGTAAACCCTGGAAAATAGGCCCCCCCCAGCGGGTTTATAGCATATCCGATAATATCGGCCAATGCACCGCAGGCAGCACCAAACACCGGGCCAAGCATAAGGCCGTTTATCATTATGGGGATCTCGCCAAAACTGAGGCGAAGGGCGTTAAAACCGGCAATAGCTATACTGAATGAGAAAAATCGGGTGAGTATAATGCTTGTTGCAGTAAACAGGCCTGTATATGCAATTTTACTTATGTTGTTTATTTTGTTTTGCATAGAAAAAAGCACCTCCTTCCCCTTTGGATGGCAAAGATGCCACCTAAAAGAGAATGAAATGCTTTCACTCATGAAACAGGTGGCAGCGGACGCGGCGCTGTGTCGCGGACAATACATGTCCTTCCTTTAGGGGCAACTTCCCATCCCCTAACCCTTGACGCACAGAACCTACTCTGCTCATCCTCGGTATCTGTTCAATTTTTGATAATTATACCAAATAAACCCGTGTATATCAACGAAAAAAATTGTTGTGCATGCACTAAATGTTGTGCATGCACTATAGATATATGAGAAGAATATTTTGGAGCCCGCCTTGAGTACCAGCGAGCGGAATAATGTTATTCATATATACAGTGCACGATACTGCTGTTACTGATGAACATTGTTTGCAGAATACTTTGGAAATCACCATGCAATACAGAATTGATGCAAATGCCATTTTCCTGAAAGGGAAAATGACGCGATCATTTCAGGTGATGGCATGAATATTATACCCAAGCCTGACTCCGGTTATTTCAGCCATTTCACGGGTAAGGGCCACCATATCATCCTTGTTGAGCTGATGTATGGAAGTTTTTCCAAGACAGCGGATGGCAATATCAATTTCTTCCTGCAGGGCTTTCAGAAAATTACCGGCACATGAGGCAGCTTCATCTATATCAAGAAGTTCGGTATGTTTGCCTTCATATAAATATAGATCGGTAGGACTGGCGCCTGCAGGCAGTCGGTTTATCTGTGTATATATTGCCGCAATGGCTGCCGGATATCCGATGTAAAATGCATCGGCTCCCAGGGCAATAGCTTTTAACATATCCCCGCTGTCCCTGAAACCACCTGTCATGATGAGGGAGATCCTATCCCTGCAGTTATTCTTTTCCAGGTATTCAACAGCACGGATAAGGGCATATAGAGTAGGAATGCCGAAGTTGTTGATAGTGATCTCGGGACTTCCGGCCGTTTCGCCCTGAGCGCCGTCAATAACAACTGCATCAGCGCCTGAATAGAGGACGGTATCCAAATCCATTTCTATATTTCCTGCAGCAATTTTTACAGCTATCGGGACTCCGCCGGTTATTTCCCTCAATTGGTCCACTTTTCGCTTAAGGTCATCCCGGCTGTTTATGTCAGGAAAGCGGACGGGCATTACAGCATCCTGGCCTTCTTTTAGCTTTAAATGCTTGCGCAGTTCATCTCCAATCAACTTATTACCTATTTTGAATCCATCTCCGGCACTGGCTCCCTGGCTGATTTTAATCTCTATCATGTCAGCCTGCTGTAATTCCTCGGGCGCATTCCCCCAGCCGGCACGGTTATACTGTACTACATAGAGTTTTGCAATATCCCGTTCTTTCTGCAGGAATCCCGATTCTCCGGAATTGGCAGCCGTTCCTATCATTGCAGAAGCCCGGGCCATTACGATTTTTACCGGAAGGCTGACTGAGGCACCATAAGCCATCCCTGCAATCATAAACGGCACTGGCAGGGTCATCGGTTTCTTGGCATTTTTCCCGATAACCACCCGGGTATCAATTTCCGTGCCATCGGGGGTCGGAAACATACTTGGGACAAACATGAGCTCCTGGAAATCTTTGAAATCCAGGGTTGAACCAAGGGGCTGGTTTAACGGTTGGCCGTTTTTTGCCCGCTGGGCGATACCCATAAACTTGATAAAGGAATAGTTATCGACCAGCCAGGGTAACTTAACCATTTTCATATCGCTTAATTTCTCCAGCATCTGATCCAATAGGCGGCTGTACAGATATTGCATCAATGACATATTTTATCTCTCCTTATCATTCTATAATTATTTAAAGTATTTGATACCACTGGAGGTTTTATTCGGCAGCTGGGATTCTAATCCGTAAACGATTGTGCTATAATAAATTAAAAGCAGAACTGCTGGATTGGAATGCTCCGGTCAGGGACCGAAGCGATTCTTTTGAGAACCTGGTTTGGAAGCTAATCAATCTGGAGGAGATGTCATGAGCCATTTTTTTGCCTACCTTTCAAGAATGAAATTTATACAGCGATGGGGCCTTATGAGAAATACATGCCATGAAAATATACAGGAACATAGCCTTCAGGCTGCCATGATTGCCCACGGACTGGCTGTTATAAAAAACAAATTCTTCGGAGGCAATGTAAATCCGGAAAGGGTGTTGGCCCTGGCTGTGTTTCACGAGGCTTCAGAAGTAATAACCGGTGATTTGGCTACTCCTATAAAGTATTTCAACCCGGAGATTAAGAAGGCTTACAAAAAGATTGAAAAAGTTGCTGCAGAAAAACTGCTGAATATGCTGCCTGATGAGTTGAGGGACGAATATGACAGTCTTTTTTTTATCGGTGAAGACGATGCAGAGCATTGGAGGATTGTAAAATCCGCCGATAAGATCTGCGCCTATCTTAAGTGCCTGGAAGAGATAAAGGCGGGGAACCAGGAGTTTTCAAAAGCCATGAAATCCATAAAGAGACAGATTGATCAAATGGATGCTCCGGAGATCAGGTATTTCATGGAGAATTTTGTTCCCAGTTTCTCGCTGACATTGGATGAACTAAATTAGCGTATCCTGAAAGCGGCTATGGGGAGAAAATTCTTGAGAGAGGTATTGGCGGGCAGGTTGGCCATAACATATGTGAATAACAAATATTTCTATGTTTATTCTATTTACTTATGCATATAATAAAGACACAAGGATCCACCGGGGATATTGTTCAACGAACATATCCGGCTGTATAATCACCAACCGATGGGTCCTTTTAAGAGGGACGTTTGACGCAGTCAAGGGTCCCTCTTTCCTTATAAATCCAGGTTTATCCGGGTTTAGATTTAAAAATTTTTATGCTTAACGAAGCGGGGGCAGCCGGAACCATTCTAACGCGTCAGCGAGTTTTGGTGGAGGCCCGGAGCAGGCGATACAGGTTCCTGGCCCTGAGCTCCGGCGAGCGGAATAATATTCTTCACACATATTCCTCAAAGCTTTTTACATATCCGATAAGATAAGAATACTTACTGGTTTAATCAAATAATAGTTATAATAGCTTGTATTTTTTCAGAATATAGTCCGGGTATATATCGCAGACTTCCATATATACAGCATATTTGTCCAATTTGTTGTACAAATATGCTGTGGATCGGAGGTTCGACTGTTTGTTATAATAATGAAAGGATGATCAATGTGAATTGGAAACTCATACTTATGTCATTTTTTATGCTGTTTATTGCCGAGCTGGGAGACAAGACACAATTGACGGTATTTACACTGGCTGCTCAGCATAAAGATCCGCTGCCGGTATTTATAGGAGCATCTTTAGCCCTGGTAGCAGTCACCCTGTTGGGTTCATTCCTGGGTGGAGTTGTGTCCAGGTATGTGCCGGCATGTTGTTTGCAGCTTATAGCCGGAGCTCTCTTTGTAGGAATCGGTATATTTATTTTGCGGGAGGCCGTGCCCGCTGTGTGGAATATGTTTGTCATGAAGTGATGTATCCTGCTTCAATGGCTTTGCAGTAAAACAGGCGCAATAATATTTATATGGTATGTATAGCGTATTCAGGTTATAATCCATTTATACAGCGTAAATGGGATGTTGTGAAATTAACACAATTCTCATGGACCCTGCAATATTTTTCTGAGCATGAAACTTGCGCATGTTGTATAATGGTTAAAGGCTGTGACCGTTTTCAGGAGTTTTAAAACAGGATCAGAGAGCGGCCAAGAGGATATACCGTTATATGGCAGATACCAAAAGGGGGAAATGGTAAAAATGTATGAAGTAGAGATCAGGCAGGAAGACAGGATTGAAAAGTTTATGGTTCCGGAAGGACAGAACCTGTTTAGCCTCATAAAGGAAAAAGGATTCATAATAGAGTCACCATGCGGCGGAAAAGGTATCTGCGGAAAATGCAGGGTTAAGATCGTTAAAGGAGAAGCAGCAGGAAACGGGCACTTTCCCGATGAGAGGGGGCACCTTTCCTTTTCTGATATGAACAATGGGGTTCGCCTGTCCTGCAGGGTGCGGGTAACTGAAGATCTTGTAGTGGAGCTGCCTGAAGCAAGCCATAAGGATGCTGTAATTATGACCGACGGGAACTATGATACAGCTTTAAATCCTTTGGTTTCCAAGCATTATATTGAGCTGCCCAGGCCTGCCTTAGGGGATCAGGTAAGCGATGTGGAACGGATAGAAAGACAGTTGGGCTTATCCGGCAGAACCCATCCTGATATTATGAGGCATATTCCCGATATTCTAAGGAAGAATGAATTTAAAGTAACCACAGTTCTTTTCGGGGAGGACATAATAGCTGTGGAAGGAGGGAATACTTCCGGGAAAAAGTACGGATTGGCTGTGGACATAGGCACAACCACCATGGTGGGATTTCTCATGGATCTGAGTGACGGCCGCCAGATAGATGTGTATTCAGCCATAAACCCTCAGAGGCAGTACGGTGCTGATGTTATAACCCGAAGCGATTTTACGGTGGAAAACAAGGAAGGGCTTGATATTCTGAGCAGGTTGGTACGGGATGAGATAAACGCCATGCTGCTCGGCTTTTATAAAAAGCACGGTATTTCTCCCCAAAATTTATATCACATTACATTAGCCGGAAATACCATCATGATGCATCTGTTTGCCGGGCTTCCGGTTAAAAACATAGCGGTTTCGCCCTTTATCCCCGTAACAGCCAGGCGTATAGATCTCGAACCGTTAAAGCTGGGTATTGACATGTGCCCTGCCGGACGAATAACCCTGCTGCCTATGGTGGCCGGATATGTAGGCGCCGATACCGTTGCTGCCATTATGGCGTCAGGCATGGCCGAAAATGATGAACTCGCCCTTTTGATCGATATAGGTACCAATGGTGAGATTGCCCTTGGAAACCGTGAGGAGATTATAGCCTGCTCAACAGCTGCGGGACCGGCGTTCGAAGGGGCTAACATACGATACGGAATGGGTGGCGTAAGCGGCGCAATCAGCAGAGTCTGGATAAACGATGATGGAATACAGTATGCTACCATTGGAGGACAGCCTGCCCGGGGCATATGCGGTTCCGGTATAGTCGATGCAGCGGCGCTTATGCTAAAAGCCGGGATTCTTGAACCAAGCGGGAGGATGATAACAAGTGAGGAAGCCCGGGCATCTCTCTCCCCGGCATTGGCCGGAAGGGTGAGCCAGCTCGAAGGAAAGCCTGCACTGCTTATAGCGGACAGACAGCAGGGTGCTTTGGATAATGTATACATTTGCCAGAAAGATATCCGCGAAGTACAGCTGGCAAAGGCTGCTATTGCAGCCGGTGTGGAAATACTGATGAAGAAAATGGGAGTATCGTATAACGATGTTAAGCATGTGTATCTTGCGGGGGGATTTGGCAGCTATATCGATTTTGACCATGCGGCAGATATCGGCCTCATCCCCGCCCGGCTGAGATCAAAGATTATTCCCATCGGCAACGGTGCCGGTTCGGGGGCCAGGATGGCTTTGCTGTCCAGGAAGCATATGGATAATGCCCAGGCTATAAGGGATAGGATCCATTACATTGAACTGTCAGCCCACATTGATTTTCAGAACACATTTGTTGAATATATGATGTTCCAGGACAGATAAAACAACACCTGCCCCATAAGAGGCAGGTGTTGTGATTTTTCAGCCCAGTATGTGATATCCTCCGTCTACATGGATAACCTCTCCGGTAATGCCCCTTGATAAGCGGCTAAGCAGAAACAGCGCCGTGTCTCCTACATCTGACTGTTCGATATTACGCCTTAATGGAACTCTGCTTTCATAGCTTTTAAACATATCCATAAAGTTTTTTACACCCCTGGCGGCAATGGTCTTTATTGGTCCTGCAGATATTGCATTAACCCTGATTCCGGAGGGGCCCAGGTCAACCGCCAGGTATCTGACTGAAGCTTCCAGGGCAGCTTTGGCGACGCCCATGACATTGTAGTTGGGAACAGCTCTTTCCCCTCCGAGATAGGTAAGGGTTACAATACTGCCTCCTTGGGTCATAAGCGGAAGAGCTTCTCTTGCTACTGCCACCAGTGAATAGGCGCTTATGTCCTGGGCAAGCGCATATCCGTCACGGGAGGTGTTGTAGTATACTCCTGACAATTCCTCCTTTTTTGCAAAAGCCAGGCTATGTACCACACCATGAAGTGTTCCCGCATCGTTTTTTATATTTTCAAAAAGACGGGCTATTTCCTCATCCTTTGTTACATCACAGGGATAAGAAAGGGCGCCGGGGATATCCTTGATAAGCTGCCGGACTGATTCCAGGGTACGTTCCCCCTGGTATGTAAATATAAGATTGGCTCCCGCAGCCATACAGGATTGCGCTATCCCCCAGGCTATGCTCCATTTATTGGCTACGCCCATTATAAGTATATTTTTGTCTTTCAAAAGTTTATCCAAAATAATCATCCTTTCTTCGATATTTCAAACCGGAATCAGCACAGTATTGTTTATGTTATAATTCTTGGGCCGGAAAATATTCCGGCATTGTGCTTATCCGGATAAATCACGTTTCAAACATATGATAATCGGTTTATATTAATATTTGCAAACTAAATAAAGAAATTGCTCATGAAAACCAGGTATTGTTGAAGAATACACATAGAAATCACCTTGCGAAAAGACTTAATTTGTAGTTTTCAAAACTACGCATAATGCTTTCCGGCATGGGTTTTTGTATTGCATTAGCGCATCAATTATGCTAGTATAGTTGGCAACGGAATATCATGGATGTAGGATACCAAAAAATATTGGACTTGTCCATAACTTGTGTTATAATTATAATGTTGTGTCCGTAAGTATTATTGAGCAAAGGAGGAGCAAATTAGTGAAATCTACAGCTGAAAAAGTAGAAAAAAATAAAGTTAGGATTGAGATTCAGGTTGATGCTCAGGACTTTGAAAAGGCCATGAACAAATCATATATGAAAAATAAGGGAAAATTCCAGATCCCGGGTTTTAGAAAGGGAAAAGCCCCTCGTGCCGTTATAGAAAGGTATTATGGTGAAGGGGTATTTTACGAAGATGCGTTTAATGAAATTTTTCCCGAAGCATATACAAAAGCCATAGAGGAAAACGGTATTGAACCGGTTGATCAGCCCGAACTGGACATCAAGCAGATAGGCGGGGGACAAAACCTTATATTTACTGCTAGTGTAATCGTTAAACCCGAGGTGGAACTAGGACAGTACAAAAGAATAGAAGTAGAAAAAGCAGAGTATAATGTTACAGATAATGATGTTGAAAAAACTATAAAGACACTGCAGGAAAGGTATGCCAGATGGAATGCCGTGGAAGACACACCTGTGAAAGAAGGAGATCTGGTTACTCTTGATTTTTCCGGTACTGTTGATGGAAATCCCATTGAAGGCGGAAGCGCAGAGAAATATCCTTTGGAGATCGGATCAGGCTCTTTCATTCCCGGTTTTGAGGAACAGATAATTGGACTTAAACCGGGAGACGAGAAGGAGTTTGCCGTAACATTTCCCGAAGATTATAATAATGAAGAATTAAAAGGCAAGGAAGCTTTGTTTAAGGTAAAGGTACACGAAGTAAAGGAAAAAGAGCTGCCTGAACTGGATGATGAATTTGCAAAAGATGTAAGCGAATTTGAGACATTTGATGAGTTCAGGGCCAGCATCAAAGAAAGGCTTGAAGATGAAGCGAAGCGGGAAATTCAAAACCTTATGGAGGCGCAGCTCATCGCAAAGATTTCCGAGTCCGCCGAGGTTGATATTCCGGATGTCATGGTGGAAAGGCAGATTGATAATATATTGATGGATCTCGAGTTTAGCCTGTATTACCGGGGTATGAATTTACAGAATTATTTGGAGCTAACCAACACATCCATGGAGGATTTTAGGGCACAATATAGGGAACAGGCATATACTACAGTAAAGAATGCTTTAATTCTCGAGAAGATTGCCCAGACAGAGAACATTGAAGCAACAGAAGAGGACATAGAAAAGGAATTGGAAGAGCTTGCAAAACAGCGTCAGATAACCGCGGATAAAGCCCGGGAAATGTTCGCTGATAATATGGATAGTATTAAAGACAGAATAAAAACACGGAAAACCATAGATTTTCTGATGGAAAATGCAATATTGGTGGAAAAACGGGAGCCGGAGGCCAAAGAAAACGAAACAGAAGAAGGAAATAAGGAACAAGAAGTAGAACAAATAGATAATGAACAAACAAAAGCAGAAGATAAGGAATAGGATGCAGCTGAGAATGAACATGAAGCTGAAAATACGGTCGGGGAACCCGGTGAGACTGAATGGTAAGCAAATCAATCAATGAGGAGGTTATGGATCATGAGTTTGATACCTATGGTTGTTGAACAGACTAATCGAGGCGAACGAGCATATGACATATACTCGAGGCTCCTTGAGGATAGAATTATATTCCTGGGAGGCGAAATATATGATCAGGTTGCTGATCTGGTAGTTGCTCAGATGCTGTTCCTTGAAGCTAAGGATCCGGATAAAGATATTCAGCTCTATATTAACAGTCCGGGGGGATCGGTAACTGCCGGCCTGGCTATATATGATACTATGCAGTACATTAAGTGTGATGTATCTACTATTTGTATTGGTCTGGCTGCATCTATGGGAGCATTTCTGTTGGCAGCCGGTACCAAAGGGAAGAGATTTGCCCTTCCAAATAGTGAGATCATGATTCATCAGCCCATGGGTGGGACCCGGGGGCCTGCATCTGATATCAAAATTCATGCTGAGCAGATACTGAAGATAAAGAAGCGTCTCAATGAAATACTATCGGAGAGAACGGGTCAGCCTCTGGAAAAGGTAGAAAGGGATACTGACCGTGACTTCTTTATGTCGGCTGAGGAAGCCAGGAAGTACGGTATAGTTGACGAAGTGATTGTTTCACGCAAATAGCGGTTAAGAGGTGAAAAAATGGCAAGATATGATGATAAAAAACAGTTGAAATGTTCATTCTGCGGAAAAACCCAGGAACAGGTGCGGCGTTTGGTGGCCGGACCCGGGGTTTATATCTGCGATGAATGTATAGAGTTATGTCAGGAGATTATAGAAGAAGAGTTTGAAGATGCTTCTGAATTTGATTTGCGGGATATTCCAAAGCCGCAGGAGATATATACAATACTCAATCAATATGTTATTGGCCAGGACAGGGCAAAAAAATCTCTTGCTGTAGCAGTGTACAACCATTATAAACGTATAAACAGCGACATAAAAAATGACGGAATTGAACTGCAAAAAAGTAATATAGTTATGTTAGGGCCTACAGGATGCGGCAAAACTCTCCTCGCCCAGACCCTGGCAAAGATATTGAACGTTCCATTTGCAATAGCAGATGCAACTTCATTGACAGAAGCCGGATACGTAGGCGAAGATGTGGAAAACATCCTTTTAAAGCTTATTCAGGCTGCTGATTACGATGTGGAAAAAGCTGAAAAAGGGATTATATACATTGATGAAATAGATAAAATAGCCAGGAAATCTGAAAATCCTTCCATAACCCGTGATGTATCGGGTGAAGGAGTCCAGCAGGCCCTCTTGAAGATCCTTGAGGGTACGGTTGCCAGCGTTCCGCCTCAGGGTGGGCGCAAGCATCCCCATCAGGAGTTTATTCAGATAGATACCACCAACATTCTGTTTATATGCGGCGGCGCTTTTGAGGGCATACACAAGATAATACAGAACCGGATTGGCAAAAAATCTCTGGGCTTTGGAGCCGAGATACGAAGCAAAGCGGAGGATGATCCTGCGGAACTGCTCAGACATATACTTCCGGAAGACTTGCTGAAGTATGGTTTGATTCCTGAGTTTGTAGGGCGTCTTCCCATCATAGTCACCCTGCATGCCCTAAATGAAGATGCTCTGGTACAGATACTGACCGGGCCCAAGAACGCACTGGTCAAGCAGTATCAGAAGCTGTTTGAAATGGATGACGTAGCTCTGGAGTTTGAGGAGGAGGCTTTGCGTGTAATAGCGCAGAAAGCAATAGAACGCAAGACAGGTGCACGGGGCTTGAAAGCTATACTGGAAGATATCATGCTCAACGTAATGTTTGACATACCGTCCCGGACTGACATAGAAAAATGCATCATTACCAAGGACACAATATTAAACGGAAGCGATCCCATACTCATTATATCGGATGGACAGCGGGCCCGTAAGGCAAGCAAGAAACACAGGGAAAAACGGGAATCGGTATCATAAAAAATGTATTCCAGGCAAAAATGTACAGCCAAATGATACCATGTTCTGATAAAATGAGCAGCTAATGGGAAGGACACAAACGGTCTTCGCATAGAAATTTATTGTCCCTGACAGAACCGGCATAGCCGCAATTCACGGCTATGCCGGTTTTTTGCCGTTGTTTCTTATCCGGTCCTTTTCAGTCTCTCATATATTTTTTCATAGATAAGGAAGTGGACTTCTAACATATACCTTCATTGTATTAAATCTCAAACAAACAATTTGCTGACTCTTTCTGCAGCAGCTTCGGATAAAAATCATTCAATTACATATACTACTAATCAGGAAATCGCCGTATCGAAAAAAGGTAAAAAGGATTGATACCGGAATTTTTGGATGCAGCTGAATGAAAGGGGGCAATTGTTTGCTTGTCAATGTCGTGATAATAATACAGCTCTTCTTTGCCATAGTTATAGGGCTGTATTTTTTGAATCTCCTGAAGAGTCAGCAGGGAAACAAGGTTGCCGTCGAAAAGGAATCAAAAAAAGAGCTGGAGAATCTTCAGAGATTGCGGGAAATTTCGCTGACGGAGCCTTTGTCTGAAAAGACAAGGCCAACGAAGTTTGAAGATATAATTGGTCAGGAAGAAGGGATAAAGGCTTTAAAAGCTGCTTTGTGCGGGCCAAACCCCCAACATGTAATTCTATACGGCCCTCCCGGGGTTGGTAAGACCTGTGCTGCGCGGCTGGTACTTGAGGAAGCAAAAAGGAATATACATTCTCCATTCCGCCAGGATGCCAAATTTGTTGAGATGGATGCAACATCCGTGCGATTTGATGAACGAAGCATTGCCGATCCCCTTATAGGTTCGGTTCATGATCCTATATATCAGGGAGCAGGGCCGTTGGGTATCGCCGGGATTCCACAGCCGAAGCCGGGCGCTGTCACCAAAGCCCACGGAGGCGTACTTTTTCTGGATGAAATTGGTGAGCTGCATCCTACGCAAATGAACAAGCTTCTTAAAGTGCTGGAAGATCGCAAGGTGTTTCTTGAGAGTGCTTACTATAATTCATATGACACCAATATACCCCGCCATATTCATGAGATCTTCCAGAGGGGGCTGCCTGCAGATTTTCGGTTAGTCGGCGCCACCACCCGCAATCCAAGCGAGATTCCCGCTGCAATACGCTCAAGATGCCTGGAGATATTTTTCAGGGCCCTGAAACCGGATGAAATAATGCAGATTGCAAGAAATGCTGCTGCTAAAGGGGGATTTTCCATCGCCGGAAAAGCTATTGAAGTTTTAGGCAGATATGCGTCTAACGGAAGGGACGCTGTAAATATAATACAGCTTGCTGGAGGCCTGGCATTAACCGAAGGAAGGACGGACATTGCCGTTGAAGATATTGAGTGGGTGGTAAACAGCGGCCACTACAGTCCCAGGCCCGAAAGAAAAATACACAGCACGCCGCGTGTTGGTTGTGTAAACGGGCTGGCAGTTTACGGGCCTAATATTGGAACTGTTATGGAGATAGAGGCTATTGCCATGCCTGCCGCCAGGGGGAAAGGTATTGTTACGGTAACCGGGATTGTTGATGAAGAAGAGATGGGCAGTGCGGGAAAAACAGTCCGGAGAAAGAGCACTGCCAAAGGGTCAGTGGATAATGTATTGACTGCGATTAAGAAATATTTGCAGATAGATCCCCGCAATTACGATATACACCTGAACTTTCCGGGGGGTATACCTGTGGACGGGCCTTCCGCCGGAATCGGAATGGCAGCGGCTGTGTATTCTGCCATAACGGGGCAGCCTGTAGACAATAATGCAGCCATGACCGGCGAGGTATCGATACTGGGAATGCTTAAACCCGTCGGTGGCATACCTGCCAAGTTGGAGGCAGCGGTGCAGGCCGGAGTAAAAAAGGTGATTATACCAAAAGAAAACTGGCAGGACATTTTCAACAGTTATCCCATTACAATTATTCCGGTGGAAAGGCTTGAACAGGTTATAGAACATGTTATATGCATTAAAGAGAAAGACGACGTAACCGGAAACAGCCTGGAAGGGGCAAAACTCCTAAGTGCGGCGGGCAAATAATAAAAGCCGGGTTTAAGTAAAATCCCGGTTTTTTATATTACGGGCTTTTGCAGGCTGCATATTTGGTGTATCAGGCTCTATTATGGGTATATATTATATAAAAGCGTATTATATTTGAGAAGAATAATAAAGATGCCTTGCTTGTTTTGAAGGGAATAATGGCAGTTACAGTGATTGAAAATATACACCTGATGATTGGGTTATCCATTCTCTTGAGGTTAATTAATGGATATTATATAATTAATGAGGCCGGCATTATAGTTTTAAAACGCAAGGACGTGTGATAGACTTGGAGGAGATAAACAGATGGCTGAAGTTAAGGAAAGGAAAAAAAGAGTCACGAAGAAAAACAGCAATAAGAAAGATATCAGACGGATACCCTGTCTGACTCTCAGAGGATTAACGGTATTTCCATACATGGTACTGCATTTTGATGTGGGCAGGGAGAAATCCATAGCTGCTTTGGAAAAGGCTATGATTGAGGACCAGGAGCTGTTCCTGGTTACCCAGAAGGACGCAAAAGATGATGATCCCGGTTTTGATGATATATATAAGGTTGGTACGGTATCGAAAGTAAAACAGCTGCTCAAACTTCCGGGTGATACTATAAGGGTTTTGGTGGAAGGGATTCGAAGAGGAAGGATAGTCGAATTTGTATCCAGGAAACCATATATCGAAGTTGATATTGAAGAAGAAAAAGAGGATGATGGAAAGGAAGTCACTTTGGAGCAGGAGGCTTTAATGAGGAGCCTGCTTGAAGTTTTTGAAGATTTTGTTAAGCTTGGAAGCAAGGTATCCCCGGACACCCTTATATCCGTCAATTCGGTGGAGAATCCGGGACAGTTGGCAGATATTATTGCAGCTAATATTCTGGTTAAGATGGAAGATAAACAGAACATACTTGAGGCCTTTGATATACAGGAAAGACTGGAAAAACTGTATGATATTTTAGTCAGAGAGATACAGATACTGGAAATAGAAAGAAGAATTAACCAGCGAGTAAAAAAACAGGTAGATAAGCTGCAGAGGGAGTACTACCTGAGAGAACAGCTAAAGGCTATTCAAAAGGAATTGGGAGAGAGAGACGGCATAGGCGATGAAATTGAAGAGTACCAGAAGAAGATAGAAGAAGCAAATCTGCCCAGGGAAGCATACGAAAAGGCTATGAAGGAGATGGACCGGTTGTCTAAAATGCCTCCCGGCTCGGCCGAGGTAGGAGTAATAAGAACCTATCTGGATTGGATTGTAGAGCTGCCATGGAATACAGAGACCGAGGACAACCTGGACTTAAAAAACGCTGCCAGGATACTGGATGAGGATCATTACGGCCTGACCAAGGTAAAGGAACGGGTTCTTGAGTATTTGGCTGTACACCAGCTGACACAGCATATGAAGGGCCCGATTTTGTGTTTTGTCGGGCCTCCCGGCGTCGGAAAGACCTCTATTGCCAGGTCTATAGCCAGGGCGCTTAACAGGAAATTTGTCAGGATGTCGCTGGGCGGAGTACGGGACGAAGCCGAAATCCGCGGTCACCGCAGGACTTATGTAGGTTCCATACCCGGCCGTATTATCTCCTTTATGAAGCAGGCCGGGTCAAAAAATCCGGTATTCCTGTTTGATGAAATTGATAAGATGAGCAGCGATTTCAGGGGGGATCCGGCTTCAGCTCTGCTGGAAGTTCTGGATGCCGAACAGAATTACGCATTCAGGGATCACTACCTGGAACTGCCTTTTGATCTGTCAAAGGTTATGTTCCTTACCACGGCCAATACACTGGATACCATTCCCAGGCCGCTGCTGGATCGCATGGAGGTTATACACATACCCGGCTATACTGAAGAGGAAAAACTCCATATTGCTGCCAGGTATCTTATTCCAAAACAGACGAAACAGCATGGATTAAAGGAAGGCAGCATTAATATTCCCGAACGGGTAATCAGGGATATCATAAACCATTACACCAGGGAAGCAGGTGTACGTAACCTTGAACGGCAGATAGCCAGTATATGCCGAAAGGCAGCCAGAAGGATACTTGAAACAAAACAGGAGCGGGTGCGCATAACAAGCGGAAACCTGAAAAAATACCTTGGCATACCTTTATTCTGGTATCAAAAAGCCGGCCAACAGGCTCAGGAAGGTATAGTTACCGGACTGGCATGGACCGCAGCAGGAGGAGATACCCTGTCCATTGAGGTTGTTACCATGCCCGGCACCGGCAAACTGGTGCTTACCGGTCAGCTGGGTGATGTTATGAAGGAATCAGCCCATGCCGGTTTCAGCTATATTCGTTCAAAAGCACGGGACTTTGGTATCGACCCGAGTTTCTACAACAACATGGATATCCATGTTCATGTTCCTGAAGGAGCGATACCCAAGGACGGTCCTTCGGCCGGTATTACCATGACTACCGCTATTATATCCGCTCTCACCGGCATACCCGCCCGCAGTGACGTTGCCATGACCGGTGAAATAACATTAAGGGGAAGGATATTGCCGGTTGGGGGCTTAAAAGAGAAGGTGCTGGCAGCTCACCGTGCCGGAATTGCCAAGGTAATCATACCGGCAGAGAATGAAAAGGATTTGGCAGATATACCCGATAACGTCAAGCGTAAAGTCAAAATAGTGTTGGCTGATCATATGGAGCAGCTGCTTGAACATGCTCTCGTCGAGCTGCCCGGGCCTCAGAAACCGGATTAAAGATCATCTTCTTCCGGATTGATAATTATATCTACATTTCCCAAGCTTATTCTTTTGGTGTTATTATCATCCCTTACCATATCCGCAGGCCGGAGCCGGGAATTATTTATAGAAGAACCGTCGGTCTGCGGAGTTTCTATTTTTTCTGCTTTATCCAGTCGATATTGTTCAGTCTCATCTGGAGAACTCTGTCCGGATCCCCCGGTGTGTTCATCCTGGTGATTTTGATTATCCTCCTGTTTTTGGTTGGTTGACTGAACATCCTGCAGCTTTGATATGGGTTGAGCGTCCGAATGTGCCGGTGTTCTTTCCTGTTTCTTTTCAGATACATAAGGATATGTGCTGCTGCGGTTATACAGCTGTTCCAGTTGAAAGTTCAGCCTTCTTATCATGGTCTCCATATAATATATTGACTTGTTTGCCTGGTGAAACTGATCCTGGAGGGCATATACTGTTGGAATTATATTTTCCAGCTGCCTTTCAACGGATTTTACCCTTTTTTCAAGTTTTTTAAGGTTTTTGTCCATGACATCCATCAGCTCAGTGTTATTGTTGTATGATGGATAATATGCATGTGAATTTCCGTTTGTCCCATATTTTACGGATACCTGCTGTACATCAATGATATCCGGGATTATCATGTAATCTGAACTCCACAGTTTAATAGATGGAGGAATACCAGGTTTATCAAAAGAAGTATAGGTGAAAAAGACGGGTGGACGGGACTTATTGCCGGGGAGCGTTTGCGGAGCGCTCCAGGTATTGCCCATATCCTTCGATACAACATAGTGGATGCCGCCGTTCATTTCCCACAGACAGTACAAATTGCCGCCCAAAACCACAACAGGACGGATGGGTTCTGCCTGGCCTTTGTACAGTGTTTTGACCGGATGAAATCCGGTTGATGAGGATGAAGCATCGGTAAATGAGAGGTATACTATCGAGTATTGGTTATTTTCCTGTTCTTTCCATACTATATGCATTTGTCCGTCCCCGTGTACAAACAGATTGCAGTCGGGATAATTATATCCGCACTTGTATACGTTTACGGGTTTCGACCATTCATGTGAATCAGGGCTAAAAAGCGAGTAGCGGAGAAGGTAATCATTGGCATTTTTTTGGCTGAAAAGCAGATGAAGGCGCGAATCACAGTCAACTGCAGCACTGTGTATGCTGGTTGAGCGTTCGGGAGTATATACCCATACCTTTCCGCCGTTCCATTCGTTTTTCTTTCCCGAATAATGTATTATAGCTTCCGAAGAACGCCTTGATAGGCTTTTTATACAATATACAATATGAGTAAGTGCATGAGAAGCCAATATAGAAAAATTAGGGATTATCTGGGTGCGATAACGGTTATGTTCTACCGTCTGATACTGCCATTTCAGACCGTCCCACCGGCAATATATCAGCTGATCTGCCTGTGTTAAAGCCAAAAGATGGATTATACCCTCCGGGTCTATTGCTGCTTCGAAGTCTTTTATGTGTTGCAGGTTTAGCGTGGAAGGAGGGCCGAATGCTTGCTCCTTAAATGATCTGTATATTATTGTATGCTCGTCAGACAGGAAAAAATGCCAGGATGTCTCCGACGGTGTTTTCAGCAGGAAAGACTTATTATCGCTATATGTCATTATTATCACCCGTTTCAAAACTCGTCATTTACTACATCTTATGACAGTTGTCAATATTTTATCACCTTTGGTTTTTGGATAATGTTAAGCTTATTATCACATATAGTACCTCTTTTTCATATTATGCATTGAGAGGAAATACTCATTTATTTCTTAAATGCAGATAAAAAGGAGGGTTAGGGATGTCATTCTATTCCTACAAAAACCAAGGAAATGAACTCAGTCCTGCTCGAATCGGATTTGATGGATGCAGAAAGATCATTGAAAAGGTGTGTATACAGGTAAATAAGGTTTATGATGCTTGTCTGCAGCAGGAAACGCTTAATGATGTCAGGATTATAGTAAAGGATGTCAAGGGGCACTGGTCAGATTTTGTGCCGCCTTTCACTTTATTAAGCTGTCGAAGCACCAGCGTTAAAGGTAAACTGATAGGAACCCAGATTACCAGGCTGCCTGATCGCCCCAACTTTGCAAGGGTTCAAACAAAAGTAGAGATACCGGTTGAAGTAGTGTTTGAAGATGCGAACAATAAAAAGGGCAGCGGCAATAGTATTATAACAGTACCTAAGGATGTTATCTTGTTTGTGCCTGATGAATCGGTTATCCCCTTCCAGCTGGAAAGTACCGTTAATGCCATATGTGTATCCGGCAAGGCTGTTTCAGGCGATATGTTAAGATTTGACGTGGATGTATGTGTCACTATTATATTAAAGATTGTGGCTAAGGTTGAACTGCTGGTACCTTCATTTGGATTCTGTCAAATACCGCCCTGTGAAGAATTTGCAGAAAATGTATGTGAAGAATTCTTCAGGCTGCCGTTGTTTCCACCCCAGCTTGAAGATACATCCTGTTCGCCTCGATCCCCAAATCCACGTCTGCAGTCCACCGATATTGAGCAGGAAGACTAAAACCAGAAAAAAATGGAAAGGATTATTTCCTTTCCATTTTTTTTTGATTACCGTATTTATGAGTTGACAATTATTTCTGACAAACCGTTAATTGAGACTGATAAGCAGCAGTTATAAATGCCAATATTTGCAGATATTTACCCTATCTGGAACGATTTAGTTATTATACTTGTATATTACATATAAATGTATTAAAATATATATATATCATAAATAGGAATGTAGAACTATTGAACTGGGAATATAATACCAGCCATAGAAAAATGCAGTGTTTTATATATAGTATGGTTTATGTAATAAAAGTCGGTTAGCTATTGCGTAACAAAGGAGGAAGGGGGAAAAGGTAGCTAACTACTCCCATTCTTTCACTTTACATGTCGGCTTTATGTTAGCAAGCCTGTTGGAAAATGATGACAACAGTATCAAATGTTATGGAGACTAATCTTTTTACAATTAGTAAAAATGAAAGTATCAGCAAAGCGCAGATACTGATGAGGGAAAATAGAATAGGATGCCTGCCTGTAATGAATGAAGATAAACAGCTGGTGGGCATTATAACTACATGGGATGCAATGATGTCTGATCCAGGTGATATTGTAGCTGATGTGATGACTGCTCCGGTCATTTGTATTGAACCTGCAACATCAATATGGGAAGCGAAGGAAATAATGGAGGAAAATAACATAGAAAGGCTGCTTGTACTTGAAGGTGAGAAATTAGCCGGTCTTGTAACCAAGACCAGGTTATTTTCAGAAGTTGCCAAGCATTATGATATACTGACGAAACTCAATAAAATTGATTATTTGATTTACCAGGGCTCCAGGCTTCTAAAAAAGGGTATTGAAATCTCGATTATATTTATGGACCTCGATGGTTTCGGTGATATTGACAAGAAATACGGTCACATGTTCGGTGATTCTATATTGAGGGAATTAGGAGATTTGCTGACTGAATCAGTACCCAAGTGCTGTTATGTGTGCCGTTATGCCGGTGATGAGTTTGCTGTACTGACACCTTATGATAAAGGAAAATGTAAGGAATTGGCTGTGAAATTGCTGAAAACCATATCGATGCAAGTATATGGGGCCGATAAAGTCAGTGTTTCAGCCTCGGCAGGGATTGCAGGAACACGGTGCAGTCCGGGGCGTCCGTACCAGGACTATGCCGGACATATGAGAGAACTATTGAATCTTGCCAGCCTGGCTTCGACAAAGGCTAAAAGGTCCGGAAAACCTTTGGAGACGGTTGATTAATATTTTAAAAATGATGCAAATTGCCCTGCATGTACTATTGCATTTAGAGATAGATATGATATAATTGCTTTTGTAGTTTTGATGTAACAGGATATGTAGCAATGGGGTGCATGGGTGTATTATATAGGTTAGTTATACCTGTACTGATGGACATATCCGTCAGTATTTTTTTATGAACAAGTGGCCGGTAATATTGTCATATGGGCTTCCGCAGAGTAGCGGTAAATTGCACTGTTCATTATGGATTTACCCTGTCTCCATATACATATCAGATTATTGTTTTTCCATGTCCAAATTATATATTTTACACGGCAGGGCTGAAGCCGGAACAATGGGCATGGAAGGATAAAACAATGCTATTCTTGGCTTTAGTCCAAGTTGAATAATTAGCAATGGAGGTAGTTATGGATAAGCTATTTGTTGGACTTTATAATTTAGGCATTGGACAAATTGTCATGTTTATCATTGGTGGTATTCTTATTTACCTTGCTGTAAAAAAAGAGTATGAACCAATGCTGCTGCTTCCCATAGGTTTTGGGACGATACTTGTAAACCTGCCTCTTTCAGCGGTACTGGAATACGAAGGAGCTCCCGGCGTACTTAAAATACTGTTTGATGCCGGTATCCAGACCGAGCTCTTTCCGGTTTTAATATTTGTAGCAGTCGGAGCTATGATCGATTTTACTCCCCTGTTTGTCAATCCTACTATGCTTTTCTTTGGAGCTGCAGCACAATTCGGCATATTTGCCACAATTGTAGTAGCGCTCCTGGTTGGCGCGGATGATCTGAAAGTGGCTTCGGCAATAGGTATTATTGGTGCAGCAGACGGTCCTACGGCAATATTTGTGGCTACTAAGTTTGCACAGAAATACCTGGGGCCGATTACGGTGGCAGCCTATTCGTATATGTCCCTGGTCCCCATTGTACAGCCGCCGGTAGTAAGGCTTCTGACCACCAAAAAGGAACGCATGATAAGAATGGATTATCGGGACGTTAAGGTCCCCAAGGCTGTAAAGATTTTATTCCCGATTTTAATTACTATTATTGCGGGTATAATTGCTCCAATAAGCGTTCCATTGGTGGGTCTTTTAATGTTCGGAAACCTGATAAGGGAGTGCGGGGTGTTGGAGAGGCTTTCCCAATCTGCCCAGAACGAATTGGCCAATCTTGTTACTATACTTCTCGGCATAACGATAGGTTCGACCATGAAAGCGGAGGCTTTTTTACAGCCTACGACCCTGGTTATTCTTTTAGGCGGACTGGCAGCCTTTATATTTGACACCGCGGGTGGTGTGCTGTTTGCTAAATTCCTTAACCTGTTCCTGAAGAAGAAGATAAACCCCATGGTAGGCGCAGCAGGCATATCGGCTTTTCCTATGTCCGCAAGGGTTATCCAGAAGATGGCACAAAAAGAGGATCCATCAAACTTCATACTGATGCAGGCAGTCAGCGCAAATGTTGCAGGCCAACTGGGTTCCATAATCGCCGGCGGTTTAATCCTGGCTTTGGTACCTCTTTTGGTAGGATAAAACGGGAGGTGTTGTTGTATGTTTGATTTTTTAGTCGGCGCATCCAATATTACTAAATCCTTATTTTTGATGGTTGTGGGAGTGCTGGGAACTCATGCCACCCTCCTGCTGTTCTATATCATGATAAAGGTGCTGTTAAAAATCTTTACCCGCAACGCTAAGACAAACAACTAATATAACCGGCTTAATAATATATAGTATATGATGTTTATTAATAATATTTAATCTTTATAAGGGAAGGAGAAATGATAATGTTCTGGGTTTATACAGCCATTGTAGTATCAATTGCTGCATTTGGCATCGCAGCATATCTGTACCGTTGGGTAAAGAACCAGCCCAAAGGCAGTGAAACTGCAGAAGAAATTGCAATGCTCATAAGGCGAGGGGCTAACACTTTCCTTAGCAGAGAGTATAGAATACTGGCAGTATTTGCGTCAATTATTGCAGTAATCATATTTATATTCCTGCCTGAATTAGTCTGGAAGAGCAGTAATGTACTGCTGAATTTAAGAATGGCGTTCGCATTTTTGTTTGGCGCATTTCTGTCGGCTCTTGCCGGTAAAATCGGTATCGATATTGCTACAATCGCCAATGTTAAGTCAGCCGTAGCAGCAAAAAAAAGCATAGTACCGTCTTTTGCAATTGCTTTTAAGGGCGGTGCTGTAATGGGAATGGCAGTAGTCGGAGCCAGCCTTTTTGGAGCCGGCATATTGTACATTACTACCAGGGATCCAAACACGGTATTGAGCTTTAGTTTTGGTGCAAGTACTTTAGCTTTATTTGCAAAAGCCGGTGGAGGTATATATACCAAAACTGCCGATATCAGTGCCGACCTGGTGGGTAAGGTTGAGCTGGGAATTCCCGAAGACGATCCCAGGAATCCTGCCGTTATAGCCGACAATGTAGGCGATAATGTAGGCGATGTAGCCGGAATGGGCGCTGATCTGTTTGACTCTAACATAGCGTCAATTGCAGCTGCAATGGTAATCGGACTGGTTATTGGAGAACAGAATTTGGTGTTCAGCTATGCAACACTGGGTTTGCTGGCCTCAATACTGGGTGTGTTATTTATCAGCCTGGGAAAACATAAAAATCCCGGGAAAGCTTTGAATACCGGGACATATATCACAACAGGAATTTTTGCTGTTTTGACAGCTGTGGCATCAATAATATTCAATTACAGCTTCCGCATCTGGGGAGCTACTATGGTAGGGCTTGTAGTCGGAGTAATAATTGGTATAACCTCGGATTACTTCACCGCTGATAATAAAAAGCCGGTTGCTGAAGTAGCAAGAGCTTCGCATACGGGTCCTGCATTTACCATAATCAGCGGCCTTTGCTACGGACTGCTGAGCTGTTTCCCGGCACTTCTGGGTATTGGCGTTTCAGCTCTTACAGCTTATAAGCTCTGTGAACCGCTTGGTGACGGATATGCCATGTTCGGTATAAGCATGGCTGCAATCGGGATGCTGTCGGTTGTAGGAATGATTATCTCAAATGACGCCTTTGGACCTATTGTCGATAACGCAAGGGGTCTGGTTGAAATGGCAGGAATGGGAGATGACGCCCTGACCGTTACCGACGAGCTGGATGCAGCAGGGAATACTGCTAAAGCCATAACCAAGGGATTTGCTATTGGTGCAGCCGGGCTTACCGTTATCGCTCTGTTGGGCGCATACCAGGAAATAGTCAGAGAGGCAACTGATATGGTTATTGGATTTGACATAATGAATCCGCTGGTGTTCTTCGGTATAATGGTGGGCCTTGCAGTTCCGGCGGTATTTGCTGCTATGCTTATGATGGGTGTGGATCGCAATGCCCAGAGAATGGTTGAGGAGATCCACCGCCAGTTTGAAAGCATACCCGGTTTGAAAGAAGGGCGGCCGGGTGCCAGGCCGGAATACGAGAAATGCATTGACATTGCAACCGTTGGTGCTTTGAAAGAACTGATCCCTGCAGGGTTAATGGCCATACTTGTCACGCTGGCAGTGGGCTTTATCGGTGGAATTCATGCTGTAGGAGGATTCCTTGCAGGAAACATCATGTCAGGCTTGTTCCTTGCTCTGTTTATGGCCAATGCAGGAGGGCTTTGGGATAATTCCAAGAAGTATATCGAGTCCGGAGCGTATGGCGGTAAAGGTTCCGATGCCCATAAGGCTGCCGTAATCGGTGATACCGTCGGTGATCCCTGTAAAGATACAGCAGGGCCATCTTTGAATACACAGATAACAGTCGTATCGTTGATTTGTTCTCTTGCAGCCGTACTGTTCATAAACTACTCATTATTCTAAGCGGTCAAAAAATGGGGAGGGCAAAACTGCCCTAAGTCCCTTGACCATATATGACATATGTATGGAATGCCATTATAACAGAAAAGCCGCCCGCCTTTGAAAAGGCGGGCGGCTTTTCTGCTGGGAAATTGCCATTTCCGCCGTATCTTCTTTTTCCGGTTCAGATTCGAATGTGGTCCGAAAAAGAGTTTTTTGAGGGCTGCTATTTCCATAATATACATTTTCAAAGTCTTATAACCATAGGCTAAACACAATATATTGATATTATCATAATGGAACACGCTACAGATTGTCCATATAGGCAATAAGAACTGTTTTGCGTTATATTCTTTTTTGTATTCAAATAGCATGGGCAGCTTTATTATTTCGAAAACATGACGTGCATCATAAAAAAGGCGCAAAAATATTGGATATGGCGTAAAATGCGGTGCGTACCATTGAACATACTGTCTTTTTAAACTATAATAAATAATATACATGGCAATAATCGCCTGTTAATATATGCTCTAAGAGAGTACAAGGAGACGATGCTTTTTGAAACAATCAGCGTATTTGCTGGATACTCATGTACACACATCTGAAGTCAGCAGCTGCGGCAAGGTTGAGGCCGCACAGATGGTAAGGTATTATAAAGAGGCCGGCTATAACGGTATAATCATAACCGATCATTACTATAAAGAGTACTTTGAAAGTATGCTGGAAGGTTCCTGGGAGGAGAAAACTGATATATATTTATCGGGCTACAGAGCGGCACTGGATGAAGGAAAGCGTATAGGTGTCGATGTGTTTCCGGGCATGGAGATCCGCTTTCATGATTCCCCCGATGATTATTTGATATTCGGGATAGATGAAGAGTATCTTTTAAACAATCCGAAGTTATACAATCATACGTTGAAAAGTTACAGGGATTCGATAAAAGGACAGGATATCCTTATTTTTCAGGCTCATCCCTTCAGGCCGGCTTGCCTTCCTGCCGAACCCGGGCTGCTGGATGGAGTGGAGGTTTTCAACGGAAATCCCCGGCATAATTCCGGTAATGATATGGCGTATGCCTTTGCGGAAGAATATGGATTGCTTATGATTTCAGGCTCCGATTCCCATCGGGTTGAGGACGTTGGGCGTGGCGGTATTATACTCCAACGTCCTGTTAAATCAATCCATGATCTGGTTTCCATGCTTAAAAACAGGGAACCTATGGAGCTGATTATAGCAGAAAACGGCATAGATTTTCTATATACTGGATTATAATCTGTTTGCAGGAGTTTAGTGTTGAATTCTTTAATGGAAAGGACCGATTTATATGCAAAGGGAAAAAGGAGTGGCATACTGCGGCCTTGTTTGTGCTTTTTGCAGTAAAAATGTAAACTGTGCCGGATGCCGTAATGATGGTTGTGAAACAAGAGAATGGTGCAAAAACTTGCAGTGTTGTGTTGGAAAGAGACTGGAAGGTTGTTGGGAATGCGATGAATTTCCGTGCAATGGTGGCATGCTGGACAATATTCGAATAAGGGCTTTTGCAAAATTCATAAGGGAGCATGATCAGGAGTTTCTTTTGGAATGCCTCGAAAACAACGAGAAAAGAGGCATATCATATCATTATCCGGGTGAACTAACCGGTGATTACGATGCACCGGACACAGAAGACGGGATCATTGATATGATCTTAGGCGGAAATATAAGAATGACGGTTAAATAAGGGCAGCTGCCAACCTGTGAGCATTTTAAGCGAATGAATAAGTCCCTGATAATTATCAGCATAATACTTTGAACACATATAAGAAAAGAATACAAAATAAGGGAGAAAGTGATTTTATGAAATCTGTTATGATTCGTAAACCAGGTGAAATAGCTGTTGTTGACAGCCCCATGCCTGCTGAACCGGAAAAAAATGAGGTTATTGTAAGAATTAAAGCAGCGGGAATATGCGGTTCTGATTTGCACGTTTATCATGGCAGATCGGCATTTGCTGCATATCCAAGGATTATCGGCCATGAACTGGCCGGTGAAGTCTATCAGGCAGGCAGTTTGGTTTCGGACCTGAAACCAGGGGATAAGGTGGCAATAGACCCTGTGATTTCATGCGGAAATTGTTATGCCTGCAGAATTGGACGGCATAATGTATGCAGCAGTGTGAAAGTCCTCGGGATTCACGTTGATGGCGGTTTTAGCCAGTATATCAAGGTGAATGCCGGTAATGTCCATAAAATCCCGGATAATATACCGTGGGAAGAAGCAGCCGTAATAGAGCCTTTCACAATTGCTGCCGAGGCTGTTGACAGGGGACGGCTTTCTGCCGATGACAGCGTTCTCATATGTGGGGCCGGTCCTATTGGCCTTGCCATCCTTCAGGCAGTCAGAAGGGCTGGAGCCAAAGCTATGATAATGGATATTATAGACAGCCGTCTGGAGAGAGCGAAAAAAATGGGTGCCGAAAAAGTGGTTAACACAAATAATACTGATCTGGTGAAGGCCATAATGGATTTCACAGACGGAGAAGGTGTAAATCTCATATTTGAGGCAACGGGCAGCATAAGTGTGCTGGAATTATGTGTATCAGCACTGGTCTCCCAGGCTGGCCGTATAGTAGTCCTGGGATATCCCCGGGAAACTGCCAGAATTACCCCCCTGGATATAATGAGAAGGGAGCTTGATATAATAGGATCCAGGCTGAACAGAAATATGTTCCCTGAGGTTATTGAGTGGATAAAGGCAAAAGAGATTGAACCTTCAAGTATTATTTCTCATGTTTTCCCTATGGAAAAAGTCAGGGAAGCCATAGAAATGTACGACAGTGAACCTGAAAAAACATGTAAAATAGTTTTGACATTTTAGATGTAATAAAGGGGAATTATATCAATGCCTCCTGTTAGCTTGCTTATCAAGCCTGCCTCCAGCAACTGCAGCTTAAGGGGCAAATACTGTTTTTATCATTCTCTTGCTGAGAACAGACAGACCAATGTCTGGATCCCCTCGGCGAAAAACCGGGGGCAAAAAAGCATTCATTGACTTATGAAAGGCATGCATACTTATTAGAGGCACTGTTTGATCGATGGTATACCGATATTTGCCGGGGGGAAATGATAAACATAAGATAATTTGACAATATTATTGGCATGGCTATGGGCTGCAGGCCTGAGGCATGTGGAATGTCAGGTATCTGCACATGTCAGTTTGTTGTTGAAGCCGATGGGGGTGTATATCCATGTGATTTCTATGTTATTGATGAATGGTATCTGGGAAATTTGACACAATCTTCCTTTGAAGATATAAGAAGTTGTAAAACAGCAAACAGGTTCATTGAGGTTTCAAAGTATATAGATCCCAGTTGTGCTGAGTGCATATGGTTTAACCTGTGTCGCGGAGGATGCAGGAGAGACAGGGAATCTTTTGAAGAAAGCAAACCTGAGTTGAACCGTCTTTGCGGGGCTTATTCTGAGTTTTTGAATATGCAGGAAACAGGATAATGCAGCTGGCAAGGATGTATTCAAGGATGTGACAAGAAAGAGCACCATGTAAAATTCAAAGGAAGGGAAAAATAAACTTGTTAGCTTGTAATGGACTGTGATAGTATAAATTGGAATAAATAATAAAGATAAGGACACAAACACTTAGACATCATCATATTCTATACACTTTTGTTTATTAAATGTTAAGCATAAATCAGTTCGGATTGTTTTTTTGCAGCTATTCACATGGTTTTGATTGAAAAATGCATGATATCCAGGTCAAACTTCTGATTTTCATAACTTCGAATGTACAGCATATAATTATAAAATAACTATATAAATAATAAATATAAGAACATGGAGGGTGTTATTTTACTATGGCATATGTAAATGTTAAGGAAATACTTCTGAAGGCAAAGGAAGGGAATTATGCAGTCGGGGCTTTTAATATAGTGGATTACTCCACTGTACGGGCCGTAATTCAGGCTGCAGAGCGGGGAAATTCACCGGTAATAATTCAGACTTCGGTTAAAACGGTTAATTATTATGGCTATACCCCAATAGTAAATTGGGTGAAACATCTGGCCGATAACGCTGAAGTTCCCGTAGCGCTGCATTTGGATCACTGCAAAGATTTGGAGGTTATCCGGAGGTGCATAGAGGCCGGCTGGAGTTCCGTTATGATTGACGCTTCCCTGTCGCCGTTCGAAGAGAATGTCCGGATAACCCGCGAGGTTGTTGATATGGCGAAAAAATATAACGTAACGGTGGAAGGTGAGCTGGGAGCTATTGTAGGTGTGGAGGATGATATATTTGTTGATGAAGATGAAAGCTATCTGGCTGATCCTGAAAGCTGTGTCAGATATATTGAAGCAACAGGTATAGATGTGCTTGCTCCCGCAATCGGAACTGCTCATGGGTTATATAAAAAGAAGCCAAATCTCAATTTTGACCTGTTGAAAAATATTGCCGAAAGGACAAATATCCCCATAGCAATTCACGGAGGTACTGGCCTGACTGAAGAGATGTTCAAAAAATGTATAGAAAATGGTGCTTGCAAAATAAACATATCAACGGATTTAAAGCATGTCTTTAGAACATCAATAGAAGCTTTTTATAAAGAGAATCCAGGTGAATATGAACCTTTAAAGGTACTGGCTCATATGGAAAAGGGAATAGAAAATCTTATAACGTCATATATAAATGTGTTTGGCAGTGCAGAAAAAACTGAAAAAGGGGTGTAATGCGTTATGCTGAAAGCTTTGATATTTGATTGTGATGGAGTAATAGCTGAAACGGAAAGGGACGGGCATAGAGTCGCTTTTAATAAAACCTTCAAAGAGTTTGGGATAGATGCAGAATGGGATGTTGAAGAATACGGCAGGCTGGTAAAGATATCAGGGGGCAAAGAGAGGATGAAGAATTACTTTCAGAACCATCCTGAACTCCTTGATTCGGGTGAAGATCCGGACGAATTGGTGCTAAAGCTGCATAAGCGCAAGACAGAGATATTTATGGAAATGGCTGCTAAAGGAGAAATGCCTGTAAGGCCCGGGATAAACAGGATTTTTGACGAAGCATATGAGAAAGGTTTAATCCTGGCAATATGCTCAACCTCCAACGAGAAAAGCGTAAAATCATTGGTCAAAGCCCTGATGGGTGAACAAAGGCTTGAGAAGTTTCATGGAATACTGGCAGGAGATATTGTGAAAAGGAAAAAACCGCATCCTGATATTTACGAGCTGGTCAAAGAGAGGTTTAACCTTGAAGGGAATGAATGCATAGTGGTGGAAGACACGGAAAACGGCCTTAAGGCAGCTAAAGCTGCAGGGATGTACTGTATAGTTACCCCCAGTTTTTATTCCCATGAAGAGGATTTTTCAGAAGCCGATATTGTCGTTTCCAGTTTAGGTGATCCGCAATTGACTGAAATAGAAGTGATAAAGGCCAGTCTCTCTTTAGACAGGGAAGTTAAATACATTACAATTGATGACTTAAATAAGATAGTAAAATAATCCATATATATGACTATGCAGTATTATTTTGAATTTTTCCTGTAAAGGTTAGGAAGGGATTTTATATGTATCTGCTATCAATGGATTTCGGTACTACTTCAATAAAGATGGGTATATTGACACGGGACTTGGAATTAATAAAAACGGCTAAAGCCGAATACCGGTACAGGGTATACAATCACAATTGGGTAGAGCTGGATATAGAAGATGTAATTGCAGCTATGGCAGAAGGACTGAAAAATTTATCAGATTACCTGGAGAAAGTCGAAATTGTTGTATTTGATACATTTTCGCCGTCAGTTGTAATTATGGATCGGGAGGGGGAAGCGCTTTACCCGATTATAACCCACCTGGACCGGAGAAGCAAAAAGCAGATGAAGTATATTTCAAGAGAAATAGGGGTTACAGAATTTCAAAATATTACAGGTATCAAACCATTTATCGGCGGAGCTTCGGTTACTTCCATGTTATGGCTTAAGGAGAATGAACCTTCGTTATTTAATAAAGCATACAAGATTGGACATTTTAACACATATGTATATCATTTATTAACCGGAATATGGGTTACAGATCCGGTAAATGCCTCTATGACCGGCCTGTTTGAAACGATTGAAGGCAGCGGATGGTCTGATACAATATGCAAAACAGTTGGTATACCGGAACAGAAACTGCCCGATATTGTAAAACCGGGTGTCATTGCAGGACATCTTACGAGAAAGGCTGCCCAATTGACAGGTCTTCGCGAGGGTATTCCCGTTGCCGTTGGTACCAATGATGCGGCTGCTGCTCAGGCGGGTGCCGGCAATACAAAGGCAGGTGACATGTTAATTGTTTCAGGCAGCAGTGAAATGATATCAATTCTGACAGATAAGGCGGTTGTTAATGATAAATACTATTTGCGAAGAGCGGCAGCAGATGGTTTATGGCAGATATTTGCCATTACTGCCAGTGGATTGGTAATCGACTGGTTCCGAAGAGAATTCTATAAGGAAATGGATGAGACAACATTTTACCGGGAAGCGCTGCCAGCGGCTATCCGGCAGTATTACGGCACAAAAGTACGGTTTGCCCCATATATTGCCGGGGATCGCCAAAGCCTTATGCAGAGGACGGGGGCTTTTACCGGTCTTACCCTTGACAGCACCAGGGAAGATCTTTTGGTATCAATTCTTGTTGGAATTCACAAACCGATAATAACTGTTATAGAAATTTCAGGCTCTTTTCTTGAACTGAACAATATTATTAAACTGACCGGCGGTATGGTAGATGAAGCTTTTATTGGCCTTAAGAAAAAAGTATTAAAGGGATATGATTTCGAAGTCATTTACGACTGTCATCTGTATGGAAATGCTGTTCTGGCAATGAATCAACTGAAATAGGCTTTACGTGTTTTATGATTGCGTTTGCAAAGTGTATAAAATAAAAATAATGAACGGGGTGAAACCAATGAGTGATTTCAAGGATCTTTCAGCTCAGTTGCCCAATGGTGAAATGTTTGAATTCTGGGAAGTGGAACCAAAATTTGAAAGGGAACTTCATGTTGACTGCAATCATCCTGACGCATCTGACGATAATGATGGTTCAAAGGACAGGCCGTTTAAGACAATTAATGCTGCTGCCCAGGCAGCGACACCGGGAACAAGAGTATTGATTCACGGGGGTGTTTACAGGGAAACGGTGCAGCCGGCAATGGGCGGGGAAAGCCCGGAAAGAATGATCAGCTATGAGGCATACAACGATGAAGAGGTAATAATTAAAGCGTCCGTTGAAGTTCATGATTTCAAACCCAGTGTAGGATGGCGGCTTCAGTGGGGCTTCCAGGAAAGTGAAGAACCCGCCGGTGTAAAGGTATGGGAAATAGAGCTTAACCCAGAAGATTTCAAGGGATATAATCCGTTCTGCGCCGTGAATATAATGCATGATCGTTTTTTTATAGAATATGACAAAACGGATATGACCACCTATCTTAACAGAAGGGGCATGGTTTTCGTTGACGGCAAACCAATGAGGCAGGTACCTCTCTATTACATGCTTGCAACAACTGAAAATGCGTACTGGGTTGAGGCCAATGGACAGAAGGTACACATCCGGCTTGAAAATGACGATGATCCTGCCAATCATATTATTGAAGTCACCAACCGCGAACAGTGCTTTGCTCCAAAAAAACCATTCCTGTCATATATAAGGGTTAAAGGGCTGACTATGGCTCATGCAGCAATGGGGGCTCCCGTTCCGCAGCGCGGAGCAATATCATGCTGCAGAGGCCATCACTGGATTATTGAAGACTGTGTCATTGACTGGTCAAATGCCGTTGGAATTGACTGCGGCAACGAGTGCTGGCATCACACACCTGTTGAGGGGCAGATAATAGGATATACGATTATAAGGCGCAATATAATCAAGGATGCTGGTGTATGCGGCATAGCGGGAATGGGCGTTTCAAATCTGCTGATAGAAGATAACCTTATAGAAGGAACCGGATGGCAGCGTATGGAGCTGTCCTGGGAAGCAGGAGGGATAAAGCTTCATAATGCACAAAACACACTGATACGCAGAAATATTTTCAGAAAATGTTATGGCTGCGATGCGCTGTGGTTGGATGTAGGCAATGATAACTGCAGGATAACATCAAACCTGTTCATTGACGGAATAGACTCAAGAGAACACATTTTTATTGAATGTACCAGGGATACGGAGAACTTAATAGATAATAATATCATATGGAATGTTGAAGGACGGTATGATAAAAATGCATTGCCTGAGGAACGCGGTTCAGCCGGTTGGTATAAGACAACCGAATATATAATAAAGAAAGGTTACGAACAAAACATAAAGAACGGTTACGGCATATACCTGGAGGGCACGGACAGATTAAGGATAGTTAATAACCTGATTGGCAACTGCCATAAAGCAGGTTACTTTGCAAAGGTAGTCGCATTCAGGATTGCACCAAAACGCGGCGGCACTTCCCGGGAAAATAAGCTTTTCAACAATATATTCTATAACTGTGGTGAGGCGGCAATTATTCTTCCAAACGAACATAATGAAATTGATGGAAATGTTTATATGAATATGCCCCCCGGTTATCTCAGGGTATTGTATCCCGAACCTGCTATGTGTCTGGATCTCGAAACATGGAGGGAATTCTGCGGCTTTGATCTGAATGGATACACTTTTAGCGGAGAAATTAACATCAATAGCGAAGACTTGACTATGGAAATAACGGTAAAGGATGATTTGCCCGAAGTTGTTCCCGATAAAAAGGTAAAGACGGACTATTTTAGCAATGTGGTAACCGAAGAGCGGCGCCAGGCGGGGCCAATCACTGGTATCAAGCCGGGAACGTATGTAATCAGTATTGATCCGAGAAAACTCATCAAATAGCATTCTGTTGTTTTCACTGAATTAAGTTTGTTTATGGGAGGCAGGTATCTATGGATTTAAAAATGATGTGGATTGGGCAGGCCGGTTTTATCATTAAAACCAAGGAAGGTTCGTTTGCTGTGGATCCATACTGCGGTGTTCCGCCGGACGGGTCGCGCCGATTGTATGATCCGGTTATACCCAAGGGAGAAACGGAAGTTGATTTTGTAATTTCTACTCACAGTCATTGGGATCATTTCGATATTACAACCTATCGTGATTATGTCATTCCAAAGGCTCTTATAGGGCCGAGGTCATGCATCAAAATGCTGAATCAATCTGAAATCCGGAATCATGTGGAAGGGATTGAAATTGATATAAGAGACAGTATAAAGCGGCGGGGATTTACGGTAACAGCAGTATATGCAAATCATGATCGGGACAGCATTGGCGCGGTAGTGGACTGTAACGGCTTATCGCTGTATTTCAGCGGTGATACGCTTTTCGACTTGAGATTGCTGAGCATAAAGAATTATAAGCCTGACATTATGTGTGTATGTATAAATGGCAAATTCGGCAATATGAGCTATTACGAAGCGGCAGTTTTATGCAGCATGGTAAAACCCAGGCTTGCAATTCCTACGCACTATGACATGATTGAACATAATACTGAAAATCCCCGGAATTTTGTTAATGCCCTTAAAAATTTAGATAAGGATATAAATGTATTTGTGCCTGAAAAGGGAATAGAATATGATGTTTCTATGCTTCTGAAATAATGAAAGAAAGCGGGGTGTTCATGTGAAAATTACTGAAGTAAAAACATACTTGGTCGAAGCTTTAAGACAAAACTGGTTGTTTGTAAAGGTTTCTACAGATAATGGATTGGTTGGATGGGGGGAAGCATCCGTTGAAGGCCAGGAAAAGGCTGTAGAGGCCAGTATTCATTTGCTGGCTGAACGGAGTGTAATCGGTGAAGATCCGCGCAATGTGGAAAAAATTTGGAGAAAGATGTACCATCATGGGTTTTGGAAAGGCGGCTTTATCTATATGTCTGCCATAAGCGGCATAGACATTGCTATTTGGGATTTGTTAGGTAAATATTATAATGTCCCTGCATATATGCTGATGGGCGGTTTAGTCCGCGATAAGGTAAGAACATATACCCATGCTGCTAATCCTGAAACAGCCGGGAAATGGGTAGAGATGGGATTTGCAGGAGTAAAAACCGGTGCGCCGCCGGAAAAGCTGGATGAAACATTGTGCCAGGTAAGAAAGGCCATTGGTGATGATAAACTGTTAATGGCGGATAACCATGGCAGGATGCCTGCTGCCTCAGCTATAAAGCTGATAAAAACCGCTGCTAAATACAATCTGTTTTTCTTTGAAGAACCGATTCCCCCGGAAAATCCCATGGAGTATAAACGCCTGAGGGAAGACTTAGGCGGTGTTCCTCTCGCAGCCGGTGAAAGATTATTCAGCAGGTTTGATTTCAGGGAGCTTATAGAGAATCAGCTGGTGGATTATGTTCAGCCGGATATCTGCCACTGTGGCGGTATCAGCGAAATAAGGAGGATCGCTTCATATGCCGAAGTATATCATATCGGGTTTGCTCCCCACAATCCAAACGGGCCTGTAGCGACGGCTGCCAGCATACAGGTTGCCCTTTCAACGCAAAATTTTGCTATACTTGAGTTTTCAAGATTACTGTATGATTATGAGGATATATATTCAATGGACTTAAAACCCAGGGATGGCTATATACAGGCACCTGTAAAACCAGGGCTTGGCATAGAAATTGATGAATCCAAACTGGATAAGTACCCCTACAGGAATATTCAATACAGGCCATTGTTCAATCCGGACGGTTCTGTGGCAGAAATATAATCAATTCATGTATGAACATAAAAGCAGTATCATAATCCTATATTGGCAATCATTTGGCAGCATATATCAAATAGTGAGTATTGGGGGTGACTATTGTGGGGATTAACAAAACAGCACTTGTCACCGGTTCAAGCAGAGGCATAGGAAGAGCAATAGCAATTGCCCTGGCGAAGGACGGATACGATATAGCAGTTCACTATTCAAGATCAAAAGAAGATGCCCTGGAAGCAGCAGATATTATTACAGATTTGGGGGTCAAAGTATGTGTGCTTCAGGGCGATACCGGAGATCCTGAAGTCCCAGGGCGTCTTGTACGCGAGGCGGTTGAAAAACTTGGCCGGCTTGATGTAATGGTAAATAATGCAGGTATTACTATATTTGAAGAAATCAGGGATATAACAGCTGAAGTAATGGACAGATTGTATCAGGTCAATTTCCGCGGTATGATTTTGGGTGCGAGCGAAGCAGCCAGATATATGGTTGAGAACGGAGTCAAAGGCAGCATATTATTCAACACATCGGTACGGGCGTTTGCGCCTCATAGTTCCGATGCTATATACGGTGGGCTGAAAGCGGCGCTAAACAGGGCAATTCGATCATTTGCCATTGATCTCGGCCGGTATGGTATTCGTGTAAATGGATTTTCCCCCGGTGTTACAAATGTAATGTGTCCTGAACCCGAAGATGAAAAAGAAAATCCCTTTTATAAAAACACCCATAGGTTTATACCGCTTCGAAGGAACGGGTATGCAGAAGATATGGCAGATGTGGTTTCCTGGCTGGTATCCGATAAAGCATCATATGTAACCGGACAGGTGATCCGGATAGATGGGGGCCTTTCCATTGTTGGGGCTCCTGAACACATGAGTGACCTTTACAATGCTTTTGATGTAGCAGATATTACTGATCAGATATTTGACATGAAAGAATTCAGGAAAAAAACTATGCAGCAGATGGAGAAGATTAGGAAAAGAAAGAAGAAGCTGTAATAATTGTCCGGTCATTAAAAATATATTTTAACCAAGAAGGGGAGGGGTGTTTCATGTCAATGGACAACTGGATTAACAAGCTTGCAGACGGCTCCGATTTTATCATGTGGGAGAAACCTTTAGAATTCTCCAAGACGTACTATGTGGATAATAAAGCGGAAAATGCAGACGATGATGGTCCCGGTACCTATGAAAGGCCGTTCCGTACTATAGGTAAAGCTGCGGCAGTATTACAGCCTGGAGAAAGGGTAATAATACGGGAAGGTGTTTACAGGGAATGCGTTCGTCCGCGCTTCGGCGGTACAAGTCCGGAAAATATGATCAGTTATGAAGCTGCTGAAGGGGAAAAAGTTATTGTTAAAGGCTCGGTTGTTCTGGATGACAAATGGGAAGCATCCAGAGGATGGTCTTTATCCTTTCATGGTGAAAAAGTAGAGGGTAATCCAAAAATCTGGATGAGAAAGCTGGAACCGGGTTTATTTGAAGATGGATACAATCCTTTTGCTATTGCGACTATTTTACATGATACAAGCTGCCTCTATTATGATGAAAAAACAATTGATCCCGTGCTTTCGTACAGGCGGGGAATGGTTTATGTAGACGGTAAAAGGCTTAAGCAAGTCAGAAAGTATAGGGAACTGGCAAAGGAGAAAGGTGCTTTCTGGATTGAAGAAAATGGCCTTTGCCTGCATGTACGGTTTGAAGATGACGGCAGCCCGGAAGATCACACTATTGAGATAACCACTAAAGAGCAGGTATTTGTGCCAGAGGAACCATATTTGGGTTATATCAGGGTAAAGGGCATTACCTTTGAATTTGCAGGAAACGGCAATCCTGTTCCGCAAAAAGGCCTGGTTTCGACGTACAGGGGACACCATTGGATTATAGAGGATTGCGTGATACGTCATGCAAATTCCGTCGGTATTGACGCCGGCAACGAATGCTGGAATGCTCCGCCTCCGCCTGAAGAGTTCAGTTATCACATAATAAGAAATAATGTCATCAGTGATTGCGGTGTATGCGGAATAGCAGCAATAGGCAGTAATTATTTACTGATAGAAGATAATATTATAGAGGATATCGGCTGGCAGAGAGTATATTATTCATGGGAGTCAGCCGGAATAAAGGTTCATCATGCTAAAAATATGATGTTCCGCAGAAATATCGTGAGAAATATGGAATTCTGTGATGGCCTGTGGCTGGACTGCGGCAACTCAAACTGCAGAATAACATCCAATGTATTCGTAGATATGCCCGATACATTGAGAGGTGCGATTATTTTTGAAGGAACACGTTTTCATAACCTGGTGGACAACAATGTTATTGCTGACATTGGGGCTCTGTTATATAAAGATAAGGCAAAAGAACTATGGCTTAACAACTGGCAGACAATGGATAAAAGAGGCGAGGAAGGCAACGGTATATATTCGTTAGGCAGCGATGATGTTACCATTGTCAACAATCTTATCATTAATGCAGCCAATTCAGGTTTTCATTCTTACTCAATACCCCTGCGAATGATTGATGGAAGAGGCAGTACTGAAAGAGATTTTAAGATTATAAACAATATATTCTATAACTGCCGGCAGTCTGCAGTTAATTTTGACAATATAAATAACTTTTTAGACGGCAATGTATATATAGATGTGCCGCCGGGATACATAAAAATTCTGAACCCCGATCCCATGCAGGCGCTGGATCTGGAATCCGTAAAGAGGTATTTCAACTGGGAAATGAACGGTGCTGTGGCTGATGCTGAGATAGAACTTGATCCCGAAACCCTGACATTATCAATAGAGATTAAAACTGATATACCAAGAGTAACATGTTATAAACATGTAAGAAATGATATTCTTGGAAATCACAGGGAAAGCGAGTGTTATCCCGGCCCGTTTTCCGGCCTGCTTAATATGAGCGGCAGGTTTTCCATAGATCCAAGGCGGCGTCCTTAGTATTTAGTGTTCTTATGCAGAATTTCCTCTGTTTATTCAGAGTATGATACTATGATGTGTTTAATGGATATTGGTTGTAAACAATAGCAGGATGCTGAAAGCTGGCAAAGATACCATCAGGCAATACTGAATAACTGTGGAGCGTCTGTTTGTTTATGCTTTGTCAGCTTTTTTCACTTTATGTAGAAAAATTAAGGATACGTGAAGCGATATAGTTTTCAAACAGGCAGGTCTGCCAACAAAAGATATTGCAGAACAGGAGGGATTATAATGTTCGGCAGCCATATAAAACTGATTCCGCATCAATTTAAATACCCGGCAATGCCTTTTGTAAAACGGAAAGCTGTCTTGCCGGAGCGAAACGTGTGCAGCATAAAACCGGCCAGGGACTATGAAGACTGCATCAGTACAGGTAATGGGTTCCAGCAAGTTGACGTTCTGGGTGATCCCTATAACGATGAACTTGCTTTTATGCATGAGGCTTTGTATTCACCCCGATGGGCAAAGACACCTGAGCCGCCGGATTTGACTGCCATAATGCCGGAGGTACGCAGGCTTTTGCTTGAGGGTAAGTTTGAAGAAGCAGGTGATTTAGTACATCGGGCACAGCTGGATGCTGGTTTTGGGCCTCTCATGGGCAAATGGAATGATAATATTGTTCCGCCATCGAGTCTACGAAAACATGCAGCTTTTTGGCTGAGCATCAAACAGTTTGAGGCAGGCGAAACTAAGAATTATTTGCGCTGGCTTGACATGATGACAGGTAACATTACCGTGCAGTGGGAGAATGATAAAGGTGCATTTGCACGTGAGGTATTTGCTGCTTATAAGGATGATGTTGTAGTACAGCGGTTTACGGCACCAGAGGGTGAACTGAATACAGAAATTACAATCACATTACCGAACAGAAAAGGGCAGGGAAGATATGGAGGAGTGTTCGATATCGAGCGGTGTTCACATGAACTTGAAATAAACGAGGATCTTATAACAATAAAATGGGCATACAATCCGGAATACGGACAGAAAGGCTATGTTTCCGTATTACGTTTTATCCGAAAAGGTGGAAAAACAGAGATAATAGATAACGGTATACGTATAACCGGTGCTGATAGCCTTATTATTCTTTCTAAAACGGTTAAGTTTGAAACAGAATTTACATTTGCATGTGCACAGCCTATAGCAGATGAAGTGATGGCTATCGATCCTGATTTCAATGTGCTTATAGACTATAACAGAGAATATATAGGTTCCCGTATGAAGCGGTCCCGCCTTTGTACCGGTGATAAGGAAGATTTTGCATTATCGGTTGAAGAATTGCTTATAAGGTCGTGCACTGATACTCAGATTGATCCCATGTTAATGGATAAACTCTATGACAGCGGCCGTTTTTTTCAGATAACAAACACAGGCAAATTTCCACCTATGTGGGGACAGCATAACATTAATACCAATCTTCAGGTTTGTGCAGGAAACAGTACCGGCTTGTTTGATGAGATGGATGTATACTTCAGATATTATGAGACTAAATTTGATGATTTCCGTATAAATGCCCGAAAGCTTTTCGGTGCCAGGGGTTTGCTTTGCAGTGTTCATTGTGATTATGACTCGGGTTTGCTTTACCACTTCTCCAAAACCTATCCGCATTATTGCTGGACGGGCTGTCTTGGATGGATTTATAATGAATTATGGGGTTATTGGCTGGTTACCGGAGATAAAGAATTCCTCAGAAATCGTGTGGTACCCGCATTGAAAGAGATTGCACTGTTCTTTGAGGATTATGCTTGCGACCGTGGCCCTGATGGACATGTGATTTTTTATCCATCCTTCTCACCGGAAAATCCTACACCAAACCCGGACTATTCCACAGTGACATGTAAGGATATAAGTCCTACCCGTATAAACTCTGTAATGGACATCGCAATTTGCCGCGAGGTGCTTGATAATCTGATAACAGCTTGTAAGGTACTTGGCATAGAAGAGGAAAACATCCCGCATTGGGAGGCTCAGCGTTCATCTTTGCCTCCATACCTTCTGGACGAGAGCGGCGGCCTGAAAGAATGGGCGTGGCCTTCTATAGAAGAAAATTATAACCATCGTCATGTCTCACATCATTATGATGTATGGCCAGGCAGAGCTGTAACCCCGGAAAGAGAACCGGAACTTGCAAGAGCAATCAGGATTTCAAACCGTATGCGAGGGCAGCAGGATGATTCGGCACATGGTATCATTCACCGATGCCTTACCGCAATTCGTCTTAAGGATACTGAAGAAGCCGTCCAAAATCTATCCCAGCTGATTAATCATGGATTTATAACACCTGCCCTTCAGACCAGGCACTTCCCGTATAGAGGGCGGTTTCCGGATCTTCAGGGCGCAATGCCGTGCATACTGCTGGAAATGTGTATATTCTCCGAACCCGGTACGGTTGAGTTTTTGCCTGCCCTTCCGGAATCCCTTGGAAAAGGCTGTATTGAAGGTGTATGGCTGTATACATGGGCAAAGCTTGAGCGTATGGATTGGGATGAGAATGGACTGAAGGCTGTGCTTTTGTCAAATAAAACCCAGGCCCTTGCCTTACGCTGCCGCAGGAATATGAAGTCATTTAGAATAAACGGGATACCGATGGATATGGATGGCGGCCGCATACGGTATGACTTCAAAGCTGAGGAGAAAATTGTAGTTGAGATAGATTTTGAATAGTAACCGTTTTTAGCGCATATTGTACTGCTCATTTATAGAAACCGTTTTATAGTTTTGACTGAAGAATTATTATAGAAATATAGTGATATTTACCCGATTATATTGTATAATAAAGACAGACTATGTTGGAAAAACCGATTTTTGCAGCAGGAAATGCACAAAGTTTCGAACACTGATGAAATACAGCAATTATCTTGTATCAAATTACGAAATCAAATGAAGAAAACAATATCATAGTGACCATATCGTGAAGATTGATAAGCCATATAATAAAAAAATATAGTATTTTGCTTAGGGAAGTTGAGTAAATTTTGGCTCTTTTCCGGTTATCATGAGCAAGGCGGTCTGTGAAGATAAAATTTCATATTAAGGTACCCAATAACATATGCCCATAATAAAAACAATATAAAAATAAATGAACGAGGTGAATTTTATGAAAGATTTAAAGGACCTATCAGCTCAGCTGCCCAATGGTGAAATGTTTGAATTCTGGGAGGCAGAACCAAAATTTGAAAGGGAACTTCATGTTGACTGCAACCATCCTGACGCATCTGACGACAATGATGGTTCAAAGGACAGGCCGTTTAAGACAATTAATGCTGCTGCCCAGGCAGCGACACCGGGAACAAGAGTATTGATTCATGGGGGTGTTTACAGGGAAACGGTACAGCCGGCAATGGGCGGGGAAAGCCCGGAAAGAATGATCAGCTATGAGGCATACAACGATGAAGAGGTAATAATTAAAGCGTCCGTTGAAGTTCGTGATTTCAAACCCAGTGTAGGATGGCGGCTTCAGCGGCGGGGTTTTGGAGCGCAAGAAGATGTCTCTCATGTAAAGGTATGGGAAATTGAGCTTAATCCTGAAGATTTCAAGGGGTATAATCCGTTCTGTGCTGTTAATGTCCTGCATGATCGGATTTACCTGGAATACGGCAGAGTGGACATGACTCCTTATCTTAACAGAAGAGGCATGGTTTTTGTTGACGGCAAACCAATGAAACAGGTGCCCCTTTATTACATGCTTTCTTCAACGGAAAATGCATACTGGGTTGAGGCCAATGGACAGAAAGTGCACATCCGGCTTGAAAATGACGATGATCCTGCCAATCATGTAATTGAAGTAACCAACCGTGAACAGTGTTTTGCTCCCAAAGAACCATTCCTTTCATACATAAGGGTTAAAGGGCTGACTATGGCTCATGCAGCAACGGGAGCTCCCGTTCCGCAGCGCGGTGCTATATCATGCAACAGAGGACATCACTGGATTATTGAAGACTGTGTTATTGACTGGTCAAACACCGTTGGCATTGACTGCGGCAACGAATGCTGGCATCGTGAAACTTATGAAGAGCATGAAATCGGATATACGGTAATTAGGCGCAATATAATCAGGGATGCGGGTGTATGCGGTATAGCCGGACTTTGGGTTTCGAATGTTTTAATTGAAGATAACCTTATAGAAGGAACCGGATGGCAGCGTATGGAGCTGTCCTGGGAAGCAGCAGGAATAAAGCTTCATAATGCACAAAACTCCCTGATACGCAGAAATGTTTTCAGAAAATGCTATGGATGCGATGCGCTGTGGTTGGATGTAGGCAATGACAACTGCAGGATTACATCAAATCTGTTCGTTGATGGAATAAACTCGAGAGAACATATTTTCATTGAGTGTACAAAGGATACGGAAAACCTGATAGATAACAATATCATATGGAATGTAGAAGGACGGTATAATAAGGATGCTCTGCCTGAGGAACGCGGTTCTTCCGGATGGTATAAGACAACTGAAGACGGTATAAAGAACGGTTACGGCATATATCTTGAGGGTACGGACAGGCTAAGGATAGTGAACAACCTGATTGGCAACTGCCATAAAGCAGGTTTCTTTTCAAGGGTAGTCGCATTCAGGCTTTATCCAAAACGCGGCGGTACCTGTCGCGATAACAAGCTTATCAACAATATTTTCTATAACTGCGGTGATGCAGCCATTATCCTTCCGAATCAGTATAATACGGCTGAAGGAAACACGTATATGAAAATGCCTCCCGGATATCTCAGGGTAATGTATCCAGAGCCTGAAATGTGCCTTGATCTCGAAACATGGAGGGAATTCTGCGGCTTTGATCTGAATGGATGCACATTTGACGGAGAGATTAACATAAACAGTGAAGACTTGACTATGGAGATAATAGTAAAGGACGGCCTGCCGGAAGTTGCTCCTGATGAAAAGGTAAAGACGGATTACTTTAACAATGTAGTAACAGGAAAACGCCCGGCTGGACCAATTACCGGCATTAAACCGGGAAGGTATGTGATAAACATTGACCCGAGAGTGCTTTCCAAATAGCTTTTAAATGCTTCAATACAGCAGATATTACTGACAGCATATAAGTTTGTCCAGGCAGCAGATAAGGTGGGAGAAGGTTTTATATTACTTCTCCCACCTTTTGTAATTTTAAATATGCGTGGGATGAAACCCGGTAAGTATATATTATATACCTTTAACAAAAGGTTTTTTTTATGCGGATTATAAACATTCCCGGATATATATGCATGTTTGACATGCTGTTTGTCACATGATAACATAAAAATACTTATAAACTGTTTCAATCTTTTGCCATTGGAAAGAAGCTGAATGCTTATAAAATATACCAAATGCGGGTAATCCCATTTTTAATAAGTAAAGAAAAAGCTGGAATACAGGCTCTTTCATAAATAGATATAAAGAACGTGTAGCAGAGGATCTGTCGGAGGAGATATTTATGGCAAAAAAGGGTGACAAGGGGAGCATAAAACTAATAGCGGAAAGAACCAATCTCTCGCCGGTAACGGTTTCAATTGTTCTGAATGGCCGCGGTGATGAAATGCGCATTTCCAAAGAAACCCAGAGAAAAATATGGGAAGAAGCAAAAAAAGTCGGATACAGGCCGAATATATATGCAAGGAGATTAAGAAAACAAGCCAGAGGCGATATAACCATGGTCGTGGGAATATTGTGGCCTGCGACGTATTTATCGGACTTGCTGGTACGTTTTTATAATGGAATCCAGGAGTGTATTCTGGATAAGAAAATGGATATAGAGATTGTTTTTAAACCGTATTATTCTTCTAAAATCAGCCAGGCAGAGGAGCTGTTTATTGATAATTTGTTTAACGGAGTCATTATAGTAGGTGCAACAGATAGCGATATCGAGTATATATACAGGACAGACAGTATAATGCCTGTTGTTTTGTTTAACAGGCATAGTTCAAAGTTCAGTTCAATATATGTGGATGATTATGGTACAGGAGAAAAAGTTGCTGAATTATTAGCAGCCAGGGGGCATAAAAGAGCAGGCCTGATTGGACCGGATACCTTTAACAGGAATTTCAGCATGAGGAAGCTTGGATTTTTGGATGGATGTGACCGGTATGGCATAGAAATATCGGACAGTCATATAGTAAGTGGAGCCGGTGCGGATACTGAGTATGGGAAAATATGTATGAAAAAAATGATAGAAGCAGGAGAATTGCCAACGGCCATATTCCTGCTTTCTTCTACCATGGCTTACGGCGTGTATTCGGTGTTAGATGAAAATGGCTATCGCATACCGGATGACGTAGAAATCATTGGATACAGCGATATGGCAACTTGTGAATTATTGAAACCTCAATTGACAGTTATTGATTTTTCTGTAGAAAAAATGGTATCCAAAGCTTTAAACCTGCTTATAGATATGGCAAATGGGAGTATCTCCCAGCCGGTTAATATTATCCAGGAAACTCATTTTATAATTCGGGGAAGCTGTGGAGGCTTCCCCGAATAGAATTGAAGCATGTAAAATCAGTTCTCGCTGTCTCCGGCGTCATTAAGTGACCCGTCCGGGTTCCGGCTGAAGCGTGAAATGAATTGCCATGCCAGCTCAGCGTCAACATAGTGGACATCATGGCCTTTGCCATGGGCTAAGGCAATATTATAATAATCCTTGCGGTCATCCATACTGTAGAATTTATGAATAGAATACTTATACTCCGGATATTCCGGGCAGGGATAAATAATTTCGATAGATTCGCCTTCCACGCCTATACTGTATTCACTGTCCAAAGGTTTTTCCGGGGTTGGCAATACAGCTATGTTATTATACTTTTTCCATGCATCATACTGGTATTGCTGTCCCACACCTTTGGTTACGGGATATTCGGATTCACGCGTGCCATACACATACCAGACTGGCATCCGGTAATTATGTTTCATCTGCAGCTCAAGCCCCATGTTTATCGTTTGAAGATTCTTTTCCAAATTGAACTTTTCCGGCCTGAAAGGCCCCGGTTTAACATATGGCCACATGGTATTGAAGGGGGCCGCTGCTGCAAATATTTCCGGATGTAACAGGCACATAACATGAGCCATTCCTGCTCCGTTGGAAAATCCCGATATATATATTCTGGAACTGTCAATAACATATTTGTTTTTCAGGTATTCTATCAATGCCAAATAGAAATCCACATCACTGGGGGAATCGGGATCCAGATTAAGGTTGAAATTAACCCCGTTGCCGGCCAGTGGATAAACGGTGATAAAACCTTCTCTTTCCCCGATTTCATGCCATTTGCTCATATCCGCTGCTTTGGTTGGGTTATCGGTAGCTCCATGGCTGAATATAAGCAGAGGCACCGGCCTGGCAGGATTGTCCATAACGGCCTGGGGAACATGTTCCAGCCAGCTGTGGGGCATTCCGTTATTATCTCCCAGTGAACAGTCATCTATATGTTTTTCAAACCGGCACTCTTCCAAATTAATGCGTTTGCATATATTGCCTTTAGGACTGGTATTGATCCTCCTTACCCTGTGAAAAAGATCAAACCAGATTTTCCGCATTAAGCCGCCTGTTAATTTGTGGATCTCTCCATTGATTATTATTACCTTATGAAAGGGATGGGTTGAATCAGTATAAACGGATAAAGCATCTTTAGATGCTTCTGTTGTATCAGTATTGTTTAATTCTTTATAATAGTTTACCAGGCTATCGTCACAACCTGCCAGTAATGCGGGCATGGGCGCGCATGCGCTATTGATTATTGCAGAAGGTATGATACTGCCGCCGATGAGAGCAGTAGCTGCAATCAGTTCGGGATAAAGAGTGATAAAATTGGTAGCCATAGCACACGAGTCTTGTCCGATTCCCATAATATAGTTTGCGTCATTCATTATTTTCCATTCCGGTCCCAGAATGCCTTTTCTGATGTTTTCATATAAGGTATTAAAAAAAGCTATATCATCTGCTTTACCGGGAACATGATTAAAATTCCAACCTTTTTCTGCCGGATTTGGAAAAACAATTATGATATGGTGCTCTTCAGCCAGTTTTGACAGACCGGAATCCAGTATCTCTTTCACAGATGCTTTAGTATTATCATCTCTTAAGATAATTAATGAAGATGGCTTCGTCAGGCAATCCCAGGAAGTATCTTCAACACATATGTAAGCGCTTCTGGACTGGTCATTGACATCAAATTTTTTATAGAGAATCTTCATAATTTCTCCATCTCCTTTTTTTATTATATTTTATCTAGTAATAATCAGGCTTTTTTGCCTGGTTTTATGTCGTCCTTTCCTTTCTCTTTTGAATTACACTCTGATTTATAAAGAATACAGCGCCGCATACAAAAGTTAAGAACGCTGTGAAAGAGAACGTTGTTTTATAATTAAACGTGTTTGATAAAAATCCTCCTATCCAGGGACCCACTCCTTGTCCAATATCCGCTCCTATATAGAATGTGCTTGCAGCAACACCTCTTTTACCCGCGTCCACATTTTTTATACACTCGGCTTGCAGCGCTACCTGGCCTCCACCCTGTCCAATCGCTTTCAGTATTGCAGCAAAAACAATCATATTCAAGTTGGATGCATATGCTAATAAAACCATTGAAATCGCTGAAGCAAAAAAGGAAGAAGTAATTACTATGGTAAGACCTTTTTTATCAACCAGCTTTCCTGCAACCATACGTATCAAAAAAAGAACCAAAGCATTTACTGAGAAAAACATAGTATAGTTCTGTATATTTCTTTCATTGCACATTACCTTCAGGAAGGAGCTTACAATGCCATTTCCGAACGAAAACATGCCTCCAAGCAAAGCAAAAAGCAGTACTTCTGTCGCTATTATATTCTTAACGGAATAAACCGGTTTCTTATTATTATGGTCTGCTTTTTCAATTTCTGTTTTGTATGAAAATGACTTAACTAATAGAATCAGTGCACATAATGATAGAAAAGCGACGGTAACAAAAAGTATTCTGTATCCGAAGGTTTGTTTTAATAATTCCCCTAGCCTTGGGCCGATAATCTGAGAAAACACCTGTCCTACTCCAAAATAACTAAGGCCTTCTCCAATGCGGTTTTCCGGAACACAGAAACTTACTAAAGCAATGCTTGTAGTACCATTAATGCTAAAACCAATTCCATGCAATATACGGAACAGCAGCATAAGATTAATATTTGGTGCGAATGCATATCCTAACGAAGCGGTTATAATTAGTATTATTGCAAAAAAACATACCGACTTTTTATTAAAATTATCGGCTATGATTCCTGCAAATGGCCTTACAAACAGAGCTGTAATGGAAAATGTTCCTGCTATAATTCCTCCCATTATCAGCGATCCGTCAAGGACATTGACAGTATAATCAACAATCATGGTATAGACCATATTAAAGCCAATGGCTGATATAAGATTAACCAGCAGAAGAATGATATAGTTCTTGTTCCAAATAACAGATGGTTTAGAGCTATTGTCCGGCATTATTCTTTCTCCAATTATTATTTCAATGGTATGATCACAGCTATGACAGTTAATAGTCAGTTTGATATATATTCATAATCGTTTGCCATTATTTTTAATATATCCAGAGTACTTGAAAGGGTGTATATAAAAGCTATAACGTTACAGCTATTTATTATAGATGGTTATTTTACTCCTGTCAATATATATAAAATGAGGGGCATCTTCCTTTCAGATCATTTATTATATTATGTTAAGCTCTAATTATATTAACCTTATCTTTGAATCCGGATACCTTCATCGTTTTAATATTGCAGCATAAAATAACAAAAAATAACAAAATTCACACAATATACTACAATTTATATATATTGACATATAATGGGTTGTCTGCTATTTTATTATTGAGTCAAATAAATTACAAAACATATGCAATTTTAGGTATTGCCGACGTTTCGGTTCAAACTGTGTCCGGGGTTGCTCCAGCTCTTCCGGAAAGGGTTACTGTAAATGTAAATTACAATGCTACGGGAATCTGTGCAGAAGAACGTCCGGTCGTGTGGGAAGCAATTGATCCGTACAAATATGGCAATGATGGTCCGGGAGTCTTTACAGTGATGGGCACTAACAAGCCGTTAATATATTAAATGCCTTTATCAACCAGGTCAGTGCCTTTAGAAACGCAGGAAAATTGTCTGAGGAGCAGGTTGAAGAAATGATTGAAGCAGCCGGAGAAACAATTAGAAATATCACTGATTAATGACATGCAAGTATGCTTGTATAGCCGGCAAAAAAATACTTAAGTGACGGATATATGGTGATGGATATAAAAACAAGTAAATAACCATACAAACATTCAGAATAAAAGTTACCCTGATAAGCAGCTGAAGATTTATATGAGGTCAACTTAACATAATTTATACAGTTGGCCTCATATTATTCTATAGAAGACGCGAAAAATAAAAATCAGTATAAAACATTGGCAGAAAAATACAGGGGGTACGGGAAAACCCTAAAAAGATTATGGTGAAGTTTAATCAGCGTTAAAACGAAA